>Ga0118677_10009079_pt1 | contig 15668 bp, 11 predicted proteins | sample AliMusrvi5mmetaG_FD_86154 | JGI IMG/M metagenome (GOLD analysis project Ga0118677, IMG submission 86154)
TAAATGTATTATAAATATATAATACAAATTGCGCATTGGATCCTGCCGTCCACCGACGGGGGTGGGATGATCTGCGGGGCGTGCGGAGCTGTTCTTTGAAATCTGGATTTTGTCGCGCCAACCGTTCCGGGTCGCCCGGGTGGACCTTGCCCGGCTCCGCCCGGCAGCCTGGCAGCCTTCAAAATTTCATTTTCGGTCATCTTTGGTCATCTTTAGTCATCTTTGGTCACTTTTCTCTGCCGTTGGCCACTCCGCTTCCTCCCGGACCGCGAGTTGTCCCAACTCACTGCGCAGGACGTGCCACGCGGCGTTGGGATGATTTCATCGGTGGCGTGTCTGATGCAATGCTGCGGGCTGAACCTCAGCCTGGCATTGGGACAACTCGCACTCCACTGGCAGGTGTGACCTCCGGCATCTGTCCTCTGACTTGCAACATCCGACGGTCCGGTCAGAGCCTCGTCCAAACTTGAAGGTTGAGCGTCCGTCCTGGCTGTGTTTTCATTGCCAGCCATGCACTGCGTCATCGGTTCCGGCCCGGCGGGCGTCGCGTGCGCGAAGGCCCTCCTCGCGCGCGGCGCAAACGTGCTCATGCTGGATGCCGGATTGGAACTGGAAGCCGATCGCGCGCAGATCGTTCGCCAATGCGCCGGGACCCAGCCCGCCGCGTGGAATCCCGGCCACCTCGCCAGACTCAAGGAGGGCATGGCAGGCGATGCGCAGGGCGTGCCGCTCAAACGGGAGTTCGACTCCGACTTTCCGTATCGCGAAACGGAGGAAAAAATTCCGTGGCACAATCACGGCACCGGCCTGAAACCGTCGCTGGCACTTGGCGGCTTGAGCAATACCTGGGGCGCGGCCATGCTCCCGTATCGCGACACGGACCTCACCGGCTGGCCGGTCAAGAACGCGGAGCTGGCCCGACATTACCGCGCCGTGACGGCCTTCACCGGCCTCGCCGCCCGGCACGACGACCTGGCGGAAATTTTCCCGCTGCACTGCGACCAGCCGCACGCGCTGCGCCCGAGCCGTCAGGCGGAGCGGCTGTTCGGTAATCTCCATCGGCATCGCGACGGACTGCGCGCCCGCGGCTGGCATTTTGGCCGCGCCCGCGTGGCGGTGCGCGCCGCCGACAATGGGGCCGGCGCCGGTTGCATTCATTGCGGCTTTTGCATGTATGGCTGCCCCTACGGCTGCATCTACAATTCCGCCGACACCGTCCGCGAACTGCGCGCGGAGAAAAACTTCACCTATCAGCGCGATGTCATTGTCACGTCAGTGCGCGAAACCGCCGGAAAGGTTTTCATCACCGGTCGTCACCGGGAGACGCGCGCGCCGCTGGCCTTCGAAGCGGACCGCGTTTATCTCGCGGCGGGCGTGATTCCGACCGCGCAGATTCTGTTGCGTTCGCAGGCCGCCTATGACCAGCCGCTGATCCTGCGCGACAGCCAGTATTTTCTGTTCCCGCTCCTGCTCGCCCGGCGCACGCGCGACGTGGACACCGAGGCCCTCTACACATTGAGCCAGCTGTTCATCGAGCTGAACCGGCCGCACATCAGCCGGCACAGCGTGCATCTGCAGCTTTACACCTACAGCGAAATCATCGGCCAGGCTGTGCGCCAATCCCTCGGGCCCTTGAAAATGCTGGCGCGCCCGCTGGCGGAGCGCATGATCGTCGTCCAGGGTTATCTGCATTCCGACGAATCGCCGACCATCGCGATGACGCTGAAACGCGACGGGGAAAAGGATTTCCTGCAACTGGACGCGCAGCCCAATCCCGAAACGCGGCGCACCGTCAAAAAAGTTTTGCGCGAACTGTGGAAAACGCACAGCCCATAAAGAAACAAAGTAAACGCACTGTTTTGCGGGATGCCTCAACTGCGTTCCGCGCTTGGCTACAGCGGAAGCAATCGTATTGTGGGGGCATAAGCTAATGGTAAACTTCCGGTCTCCAAAACCGGACTTGAGGGTTCGAATCCTTCTGCCCCCGCCAGCGCCGTGTATGCCCGCTGGATACAAGGTGTTCCCAACAAGGTACCGGTCAGAGAAAAAGTTTTAGAGGGGCGGAACAAATGATGAACTGGTTTCAACAGGCAATGCGGTTTTTCAAGGAAGCGTACGCGGAACTGACCAAAGTTTCATGGCTCTCGCGTAAAGAAGCGGTGGGCATGACCATCGTGGTAGTTTTACTGGTTATCATTGTGGCGATTTTTGTGGGATTCACGGACTTTATCCTCTCGCGTCTTATGGCAATACTATTTTAAGGAAGGTACGCAATGGCAAACCAATGGTTCGTAGTGCACACCTATTCCGGATATGAAGACAGGGTTAAATCAAGCCTCGACAAAGCAGTGAGCAATCTCGGGTTTCAGGAACGCATCGCGCAGATAATTATTCCCACCGAGGAAGTGGTGGAGATAAAGAAAAATAAAAAAAGCTTCAAAAAACGCAAGTTCTTCCCCGGCTATGTCTTTATCGACATGACCATTGACAACGAAACCTACTGGCTTATCCGCAACACCGCGGGCGTCACGGGCTTTCTCGGCGGGTCAAAGCCGGTCCCGATGCCGGAAGACGAAGTCAAGAATCTGTTGGAAGCAATGAGCGGAACAGCCACCAAACCGCGGCCGTCAATCACCTTTGAAAAAGAAGAGAATGTCCGCATCATCGAAGGGCCGTTCAAGCACTTCATCGGCGTGGTCGAAGATATCAACGAAGAAAAAGGAAAACTAAAGGTGATGGTCACCATATTCGGCCGCCCGACGCCGGTCGAGCTGGATTTCCTGCAAGTCGAAAAGCTATAAATAATGTATCAATGAAATTGCCGTTATAAAAGGAGTTACACCATGGCCGTAAAAAAGAAAGTAAAAACGCAGATCAAACTTCAAATCCCCGCAGGCAACGCAAATCCCGCGCCCCCTGTCGGTCCGGCGCTCGGTCAGCAGGGCGTCAACATTATGGATTTCTGCAAACAATTTAACGCCAAGACCGCCAGCATGGAAGCCGGCATGACGATTCCCGTGGTTATCACGGTATTCGAAGACCGTTCTTTCACCTTCATCACCAAAATGCCTCCCGTGTCAGCATTGCTCAAAAAAGCAGCCGGCATAGCCAAAGCGTCAGGTGCGCCCAACAAAACGAAGGTCGGCAAGATAACCAAACAACAAGTTGAAGAAATTGCCAAACAAAAAATGCCCGACTTAAACGCCCACGACCTGGCAGCCGCAAAGCTGATGGTTGAAGGCACCGCCCGCAGCATGGGCATTGACATAGTGGCATAGTTTCAGACAAACGAAAATTAATTTAATTGTGGGAGTCCTTTTTGCAACAAGGACGAAAAACCACCCGGAGGAATACAATGAGCAAGCGTTTGACCGCAACAGCGAAGTTGGTTGACAAGACGAAGTTGTATACGATTGATGAAGCCGTACAGCTGGTGAAGGATACCGCCAAGGCAAAGTTCGACGAGACCGTCGAAGTCCACCTGCGGCTTGGTATTGACGCAAAGAAGGGCGATCAGAATGTCCGCGGCACCATTACCCTGCCCAACGGTATCGGTAAAACACGCCGCGTCATTGTTATCGCCAAAGGCGACAAGATAAAAGAAGCCCAGGCCGCCGGTGCAGACGAAGCCGGTTCGGATGAGCTCATTGAAAAAATATCCAAGGGATGGCTTGATTTTGATGTACTCGTTGCCACGCCCGACGCGATGAAGGACTTGACCAAGCTCGGCAAAATGCTCGGACCAAAAGGTTTGATGCCCAATCCTAAAGCCGGAACCGTGACCTTTGAAGTCGCCAACGCCGTCAAGGAATTAAAGCTCGGCCGCGTAGAGTTCAAGAACGATTCTTTCGGAATCGTCCACTGTCCCGCGGGCAAAGCGTCGTTCCCCGCCGCGAAGCTGACGGAAAACATTAAAACCCTCATCGAAGCAATCAACAAAGCAAAACCCTCAACATCAAAGGGCCAATATGTGAAAAGCATCTCTCTATCCTCAACCATGGGGCCCGGCATACACCTCGACCCAACACAGAAATTCGCATAAACCACTAACAAAAAAAAGAGACAGGCGAAAAATCGTCTGTCTCTTTTTTTGCGTACCCACAAACAAACCCACGGCAAATCCCCCTGTATCCCCCTTTGTCAAAGGGGGAGGGAAGATCATTGAGGTTGTTGCCTCCTCTATTTTCCCCCTTTGACAAAGGGGGAGCGAGGGGGATTTGCTTTTGAATTTTCTTGTAAGAGAAGAATATATATTTACCGGCAGGCGTAGTAGAAGGGGCAGGCGGTGCAGGCGCGGCGGTCAGAGCGGTCAGCGGTAAAAGGCATGGCGGGGTTGGTTATCTCTGCGAGGATGAACGCGAGGCCTTCGCGGCAGGCGTCAAGCGCACGAGCACGGTCTTCATCGGTTGCTTTTTTCTTGAACAATCCAACGCCCGGTTCATCTTCGCGGTTGACGGGACGGATGGGCAAGAGGCGCGCGTCCACCACGGCACCGCCCAGGTTGCGGGCGAATAATTCACGATAGATATACAACTGAAACGAACTCACGGCGTCCCGCACGCTCTCGCGCGTCATAACGCCGTCACTATCCCGCAGTTTTTCCGGGCGCACGCCTGAGGCGGGAATAGTGCCCGTCTTGAAATCGATGATGCGTACCGTGCCATCAATAAGATCCTCTATCCGGTCGATGGTGGCGGTAAACGAATAGGTGTGGTTGTTGGCAGTAATAGCACCGGTACACTTCTGTTCAATCGCCGACAGAACGGCTGCATCCGCCACACGGCTTTCCTCACGCTCCAGAAAACGCTGAAGGCGTTGCGACAACACTTCTTCCAACAAGAACCCGCCGGTCGGCATGCGCGGCGCAAGTTCGCGCGCAAACCGCGCATGCAGGAGTGCATCAAAACGACTGCGAAACGCGGCGTCAAAAACCATTTTTTTCCCCAGCAGCGGCTGGCACGATTCGGCCATCAGCCGGTGCACGAAAATGCCGATATCGGAAACATCGGGCTCAGCACCGGGCGTGTCCTGCGCTTTGAGGTGGCACACATACTGGAAAAAGAATTTCTGCGGACAGCCAAGATAGGCGTTTATGCTGGTAGCGGAATACAAAAAATGTTCACGCAAAAATTGCACCATGTCTGCCGTTTTCTCTATCAGCGGCGGCACATCGGCCGGGGCGATGACCGACCGCGGACGGTGGACCGGCACCCCAGTCAGCGCACCCGCCGCTTTCTGATTTTCCCAAATCATCCGCTCAAGAAATCTACTGCGTTCATGTTCGTCGTTGCGGGCGTATATTAAATGAACGGATTTCGCAGGGGCAAGCAGGGCCTGAAAATGATAAAAGTGTATCTCCTCTTCCGTTGCCAGCGAACGAAGCCCTAATTCTCTGAGAATGGTGGGCGGAATCAACGCTTCAATGCGCGGCGCCCGCGGGACGACGGATTCGTTTAAGTCCATCATCACCACTGTTTCAAAAGAAAGGTTCCGCGATTCAAGAAGCCCCAACACCTGCAGTCCGCGCAAGGGCGAGCCGGGCAGCGACACCATTTCACCCGCCAGACAGTTTTTCATAAACTCGAATACATCGGCGGCAGGCGGCCGTTCGTTGCGCGCCAATGAAGTCGCTATTTCGCGGGACGCTTCAAGCATCCGTTCGCCCGCGGCGGCGTTGAGCGGATGCGCGCCCAAAAATCCCCGACGGGCAAGTTCGTCAATCATCCGTTCAAGCGCGTGCGCCGCATCGGCATAACTCAGCGCCTGTTCCCACGCACGGAAAAATATGTCGTGGAGTTCCCGCAGTACGGCGGTGACCGCTGTTTCGCTGTTACCCGGGAAAAACTGCGCTGCTGAAGCGCGCACCACGGCATCGTTCTCTATATCCTCAAGCGTGACGCGCGAACGGGTGCACAAAGTGCAGTTTTTAAGAGAACCGGAAAAACCTTCCTCTATTTTATGTGCGACGATGCGGGTAAGCGCCGGATTGCCGGCAAAACGCATATTTTTTACCAGCGGATGCAGTATCACCCGTACATATTCTTTGACGGCGTACTTGCCGTCGATACGGGAGAGCTGGGCCGCAAACAGCGATTCAATCAACGCGAACAACGAGCTTTGCTGCGCGGGATAACCGAGCGACACATTGAAATCTTTCAGCGTTGGGGACAGTTCCGCCAGCACCGGAACCAGCGCCGTTCCGTCGGGAACAACAAACACCGTGCGGCCGGGCTGAGAAACTTTTTCCAAAATCGTGCGGGCGATGGCGGCCTGCTCGCGGGTATCGGCTCCCGCGTACAGCGAGAACTGCGGCAACGCCCGTTCGGCGGGCCGGATGCGTGCGCCCAACGCATCTTCCAAATTCTTGAGCACGGGCCAGGCAGCCGCACTCCCTTGGAAAATGGCAACTGCTTTTTTTTGGTCCAGCAGTGAACGCACGACCATACATTCTGTCTGATGCAGATAAAACAATCCGCAAAAATAGACACGGTCATAGGACGGAAAATCAATAACGGTTGCATCCCCGGCACGAAGCGCATCCATGCCGGCGGTTGCCAGCCCCGCCTTTTCAAGCCGGTCGTGGAACGCACTGCGCAGGGTTGCCACTGACTGCAACAGCGCATTGACCGATGCGGGAACCTCGTAACCAATATCGGCACTGTTCTGCACAGCGCGCAAGCGGTCGTCAGATATGTGTTCGCGGTCCAGATGCCCGATGAGCGCGTTAAGCTCCACCGCCCAGGGATAGAACCGCGCGAAACTTTCACGGTCTTTGAGCATCCCCGGCGCAATCCGTTGTACCAGTGTGTAGAGCGTGTATGCCGCGTCCGTCACGGACACGCTGCGCGCGGGATGAACGCGCCGCGCAATATCCGTCATACATTCCTCGATGGTCAGTATACCCGGCGCATGAAAAGCGGTGCCCAACCGGCACGCCAATTCCCGCTTAAGGAACAACCCCGGGCGGCGGCCGCCGAACACAAAGCACGTGCGCTCAAGCGCTATCCCGCTGGTAAGCGCGTGGTCAGCGACGCGCGCGATAAGGTCGTCGGCAAGGGCGAGCGCTATTACGCCAGTCATGATATATCCTCGGCAACGGAAACGGGGGTGCAGGTGTCCAGATACATAATCCACCCTTTTACCGTTTTTCCGCCATAGAGCTCGCGGGCAGCGGCCATATACGCACGGACTTGCGCACGGTGGCCTTCAGGATTATCGGCCGTGCTTTTGTAATCAATTATCCACACCGCGCGCGGCAGTTCTATCAGACGGTCAAACACGCGCGTGTCCCCCGCGGCGGTCACCACCGGGTGTTCGCACAGAACTTTTACGGCGTCTTGAGGCGCGAAAAACGGCGCCAGGGCGGGATGCGTGACAATGCGTATAAGTTCACCGCGCTCAGGGGTTTCCCCCTCTTCGCGTAGAAGCGTTTCAATTGCACGGTCAACTTCGTCGGTGATTTTTTTTCCGTACAGATTTCCCAGATGCGCCAGCGCCGCGTGTACCAGCACGCCGCGGCGGCGGGCGTCACGGCGGTCAAGCGACGGCGCGGGCGCAAGATCATTTGACACAAATAATCCGGCGGCCCGGTATTCGCGGGCGGGAATATTGATGCTGACACCCTCTTCGTCGTCAGTGCCGCCCGCCGCAAAGTGCGCGGGTGCGCCGAACGCAATGTCCGTCCCGGGAAACAACAGGGGGGCGTTGTTCTTACTGCGACCATCGGCTTTCTCGGGAATAAAAATATAGAGCTCGTCCCGGGCGCGCGTCAGCGCCACATACAGGGCGTTTAGTTCCGCCATCAGCATTTCAAGCGCTTCTTCGCGGGCAAGCGCGTCGAGTTCCAGCGAGAATGAATCGCGTTCCGTCTGCGGTTTGACAATACGCAGCCCGCCCGCGTCAGGGACAAAGAATACGGCATCCCGCCCGCGTTTGACGGACACCGTCAACTGAGGCAGTATCACCACCGGGAACTGCAGTCCTTTGGCGGCGTGAATGGTTATCAGCTGAACAGCGTCCGCGTCCTCGGCGGCGACAAAAAGTTCTTTGTCCTCGGCAGCCATGAAAAATTCAAGAAAAGAGTCCAGCTCGCCATAATTATCGCGGTGTTCGTGCACCAGCGCGAGAAACCGTTCAACGAACAACTGCTGGCCGGGGTAACGCGTATATACCGTATAGGCGCCGAGAAACTGCGTGAGCAGTTCATAAAACGGGGCAAACCCCGCGGTCGTAAAAAATGGTTCTATCAGCGACGACCATTGGCTTTCCCAGCGTTCCCGGAACAACAAGTACAGATAGCCGCTTTTCGCGCCGGGCAGCCGCGCATTTGCGTGAAACAGGAAATCAATGATATCGGCGTGCGCAATGTACGCGGCGGAACAAAACAATTCCCCGCTGATAAACGCCGCGAACGCCGTATTATCTACCGGCGAGCGCAGGAACTGCAAAAACGCAATAATCTGCCGGATCAGCGGATGTTCCCGCAGATTGGCGGTGCGTTCCGACTGCACGCGGTATCCCGCTTCGATGAGCCATTGTGTAAACTCCGCCAAGTGTTCTTTTTTTCTGCCCAGAACGGTAATATCGCCCTGCGTATATCCGCGGCTGAGCGCATCGGCAACAGCGGCAAGAACGCTGGTTTTAACGGCGGCCATCTGAACATCAAAATCATCGCCCTTTATGACGCGGCAAACAACCCGCCCGCCCGAGAGCGAGGATTTTGTTTTCTGCAATGAGTTTGCGAACACCGCGGCGGCCGCTGTCGGCGCGTGCGAAGCCAGTTGCAACGAGCTGTTCTTCTTGTCCATCAGCGCGCGCACGAATTGCTCGATATTGCCGGGGGCGAACACGGTGTTATTAAAGTCCACCACGGCCGCGCGGCTGCGGTGGTTGGTTTCCAGCGTGTAGTGGCGCGGAACGGCTACCAGATGGCTCAGATCCCCCAGAACAGTGTCGAACAGCGTGGAATCGCCGCCCCGAAATCCGTATATCGCCTGTTTGCGGTCGCCCACATAGAAAACGGTCCCGCCGGTCGACAACATCTCTTCGGCGAAGGGTTTGAAGTTTTGCCATTGCAGGGCGTTGGTATCTTGAAACTCGTCTATCAATAAGTGCCGTATACGGGTGGCAAGACGATAGTACACTTCAGGCACCGCCGCCCGCCCCGTCCCTAATATCGCCTGCGCCCGCCGATTGAATTCCGTCATAAACAACACATCTTCGCGGCGCGCCAGACGCCCCAGCTCGCGGGAGGTGCGCCGGTAGAGTTCAATATAACGGTTAAAATGACCATAGGCGTCAGCGTGTGCCCACGCCTGAATGGCTACGCGAAAGGCGTCCCACGCGGCGTCAGCTTCCGGCGACGGCGGCGGCGTTTTCGCTTTGACCTCGATGGTTTCATTGCGCCAGTAGGCGGCTGTACCGAAGGACGCAAACAACACATGCGTTTCGCCGGCATCAAGCAGTTTAGCGATACCCGCAGGAAGATATTTTGCCTCGGGGGGCAGGTGCGCGGCAACACGCTGTAAGGCGACAAATACATCCGCGCGGTACCGTCGATAGTCAGCCGCGCTCACTTCCGCGCCCGCCGTATAGTCCAACCCGGCGGAGTTTGTTTTATCGTGCAATGCGTTGATTTGTTTGATAATCGCTTCGCGCGGGTTCCAGCCCAGCCCGGTGTCGTTGACCAGCATACGGTCGAGAAAATCCGTGAACAACCCCCTGAGCGCCGGATCGCTCGCGGCAAGCTCAATTAAAACATCGACGCTCCGCGCGAGAAATACTTTGTGCGTTTCTTCCGTCTCAAACCGCGCGGAAAGCCCCAGCTGGAGGGCACTGCTTTGCAAAAGGGCATTGATAAAACTGTCGATGGTCTGCACCTGCAGCCAGCTGTAATTGGCAAGCAGAAAGTCCATGGTGGCGCGCGCGCGTTTCTGCGCTTCCCCCCGCGGCAGTCCGGTGGCAGCAAACATCGCCGTGGACTCCTCAACGGTATTAAACGCGTCAAACGCCATGCGCCGCACACTGTCAACAATGCGCTCTTTCATTTCGACAGTGGCCTTTTTGGTAAATGTCAGGGCAAGTATCCCGCGCAAAGGCGCCGCATCCGCCGCCGCATAAGCAGGGTTGAGCAGCAGCCCAACAAACCGCTGCGCCAGTTCAAAGGTCTTCCCCGTCCCCGCAGAGGCCTCAACAGCAATAAGCGACGACTGATTCATTATGTTAGTCATATCCCTTTTTTCATCATCCACAACAAACAACCCCCATGCCCCACGCGGGCTTACCGCATCAGGGTGCCGTCATAGGTAATAGCAAACATTTCTCGCCGCGTGCCTTTGGGAACCGCCATCCGCTGATAATCGTAATCATCCAGCAAATCCAGCGCGCGGGCATTCTCATTGATAACCTGCACCACCCCGCGTGTTTCCCCCGCCACCGACTCAAGCTCGGCAAGATTGCCCAACAAGTCCACCGACCACCGCAGTTCGAGATATTTTTGAGCCGCATGCTCCTTCAACCGCTTTTCGTTAAGCGTATACCCGTCAACCAAATGCGCACGCAGGACATTGGTCGCCCACACGCGAAATTGGGTAGCTTTAACCGAATTGATCCGGTACCCTACTGAGATGACAGCATCAAGATTGAAGTGTTTTGTTTTATATTTTTTCCCGTCAGCAGCAGTATGTGCCAAAATGGAACATACTGAACGCTCCGATAATTCCTTTGCTTTGAAAATATTGTTCAGATGTTTTGTGATAGCGGGCCGCTGTGTTCCAAACAATGCGGCAATCTGTTCCTGGCGCAACCATACCGTTTCCTTCTCAAGGCGTACTTCAACTTTGTTATTGTACAACACGATCTCTCCCGAAATCAACTTCTTATTTTCAACAGATATTTGCCTCATTATACATTCCTTATTCTCGAGATTATACTTTCTCCTTCATCAAACTGTCCAGCGGGCTTTTGGGCGCGTTGGACAGCGTGCGCATGATATGGGTATAAATCATCGTTGTTTCCACATGCTTGTGGCCCAGCAGTTCCTGCACTTCTCGGATATTGACGCCATTCATAATAAGATGTGTCGCAAAGCTGTGCCGCAGGGTATGGACAGTTGCGTGTTTTACTATACCCGCCTTGCGCACGGCGGCAGCAACCGCGTCCTGAATAGCTTTATCACTTATATGATGACGCCGCACTGTATGGGACCGGGGATCTACCGAAAACCGTTTTGACGGAAAAACATACTGCCATTTCCATTCTTTGGCGGCCGCGGTGTATTTGCGCCCCAGACCTTCGGGCAGATACACTTCTCCGTAACCGAGGGAAATATCTTTTTCATGCAGTGCCTGTATGTTTTTAAGATGGCTCTGCAACTCCGCAATAACCGTCTCCGGCAGAATGGTCGAACGATCCTTGTCGCCTTTGCCACTGCGGACAAAAATGGCACGGGCGCCGAAATCAATATCCTGCACGCGCAGACGCGCAAGTTCCATCAACCGCAACCCCGCGCCGTACAACAGCTTGCACATCAACAACGGTTCGCCGTGCATATTTTGCAGCAGCCCCTGCACTTCTTCGGTCGTCAGCACTACCGGCAGTTTTGGCCCCCGCTTGGCGCGCACCGTTGTTTGCAGCCCCTGCGGGCTCAGCCCCAGCGTTTCCTTGTAGAGAAACAATAACGCATTAAACGCCTGGTTCTGCGTTGAAGACGCAACCCGCCTTTTCACCGCCAGATAGGTCAAAAAATCACGGATATCAGCTTCGTTCAACGGTTGCCCGGGCAACTCTTTTTTGCGCACCTGTATCACATACTCAAAAAACCTGCCCGCCCAGTCGAGGTAACTGCGCTCGGTACTGTAGGAATAATGTTTTAACCGCACCGCGTCTTGCATTTTCTTAATTATAATGGAATAATCAAAGTGCCCCCCTGACGGCGCATCGTGCTTTTCAGGGACAGTACCGGCTGACTCTGTTTTTTGAAACTGTTCAACATATATTTTTACCGCTGTTTGGGCCTGCTGAACCTGCCAGTCCTGCACAGTACGCTGTTTGACCTGAGACAAGAACCCCGCAACACGCATCCCTTCGGCCACATCCAGATGCGATTGCGCGTACGCAAGATATTGCGCCGCCCATTGCACATAATAAGGAATATATTTTTGCTCAACCAAGTCCCGCGCTTCAAGAAATTCATAGAATCCGGGCAACTTATTTGATGTCATAGCTTTTTCCCTTCATAAACAGAAGTTCGTATTTCTCGTTATTATAGACCAATAAAGAAGTAAAGTCAATAAGAGACAAAATGCCGTTCATCAATGCAGTAATAATACCACAGAAAGAATAACTTCGGATAGTAATTGTTAGAACAATATATTTTGAATTTTTCAGTCACAATATAAAAGGAATAATCATGTGGCGCTTTTTTAGCATAATCTCATTCATTACAACAATTATATTTACCTGCAGAATTTTGCTTAAAAAAGCATGGTTTGATAGAGCTGTAGAAAAATATGGCGGATACTATGATGAAGAATCATATAAAGGGAAAGTAACGAAAGTTAAATTTGGCATCAAAGCTGAACAAGGCGATGTTCAAATAATATTTAAACATGAGAACATACTTGAAAAACTGTTAAAACTTCTGTGGATATGCAGAGAATTTCAGACTGATGACCCATCCTTTGATAAACATGTCTTTATTATCGCTGATGACCACATTGTGTTAGACTATCTGAAATCCTCCCCTGAGGTGCGACAAACAATCCTGGAACTGCTCGACGATAAAACTGCAATTAACATTCGCAATATTACACTCAGCAAAGAGTGTGCCTGGGTGGAAATGTCTGGCAAAAGCGCTAGTACGCTCAATAGCGAAATTGCATCAAAATTAACTAAAAAACTCAAAATCATTCAAGATATTTTTATTACAGGAGTTACACCTGTATCAAGTTGTCATTATAAAAGATATCAACTATTGCAAGCATTTAACAACCTTCTATTATTAGGAATGATAAGCTATTTTTTTCTTGTTAATAAGTTAGACTCAATGAGCCACATTTCTTTCACCAATATTCAACATCTAACAATTGCTACAACGATTATACTTGTTGTTTTATACTTGTTCCTTATCGAGATACTATTTAAAAGAACATCGTATGCTTTTTTTCTACTTCGCGATTTTGTGCTGTTTGGTATTTTATCTTTTGCGCTATGTTCATTCCATTTTTATCGTTCAATTAACATTGATTTTGACAAAAAAGACCCTAAAATTCAAAAAGTTAATGTAATAAACAAAAGCATTCACAGGTCCAGAAGATCAACTTCATATTATGTGACAATATCTGACTGGAAAAACAGCTACAAGACTTATAATTTATCGATAACTTCACAAATTTATTATTCATTACCAGAAGGCGGACTTATTGATATTAAAGTCCATAATGGCTATCTGAATGATGAGTGGATTGAATATATTTGAGAAATCTAACAAATCAATCCAGCTAACGCCGCTCTGCGGCGCAGCTGATTTCTGGCGTTAGGAGGAATAATTGAATGGATGAACTATTTTCTTCTGTAGGTAGGCTCAATCGAAGCAAATACATACGGCGCGTGATATTACCCTGGATTTTCCTGGCCATATGTGACATTGTGGCAAATTTCTATTGGGACAATTTTCAAAAAATGTTTCATCTTTATCTGAATTTTGAATGGTAGTATCTAAATGTTTTTTTTGTTCCTCTGAAAATATCGTATAATATGTAAAAATTTCTACTGTACGCTCATTTTGTTCAGGGTCCTTTGAATATGGCAATTCAGAGTGAGAGCAAATACGAACAGCACGACCTTTTACTTGGTCTGTACGAACCTTATTCCAGAAGGGTTCCATAATATGTACAGTACGAACATTTTTCAAAGAAAGACCTTCTGCTCCTGCTCCTGTAATCATAAATGCGCGACATACACCTCCGTATAAATTACGTTGTTCAGAAAATTTCTGTAAGTGCTTGGATATATTTTGTGGAAGCTTATCCAGACGCATATTAAAAATATGAATGAGTGTTTGACGAAAACGAAATGATTCACTTCCACTATAAATAATATAACGAAAACCATCAGGATTTTCTGTAAAACTCTTTATAGATTCTGGTGATAATTCAGGATTATCATCTGACCCTACAAGTTTTATAGGAGCAAAACCATTTGCTTCTAAGGCCATGGCAAATACACCTATTCCTTCTATTGTTTTAAAAGCACTATATACTAAACTAGAACCCTTTGAATTTATAATTCTATTATATATTTCATAATATTTACAACTATATGTCTGAAGACGTTCGTTTTCAGGAGCTGTCGTATCTATTTTAAATAAATCTTTAGAACGTTCACGTAAAATTTTTAAGACACTTGCTACACGATCTTTAAATTTTAGAGGAGCTTTTACTTCCTTTACTTCCTCTTCTTCCTCTTCCTCATCCTCATCTTCAACTGACTCCTCTTCTACAAGTTCTTCAAAATCACCATCGCCAATTGTTTCTTTTACCAATCCAACTGCTTCTATAAAATCTGTTTTACTTCCTGGAAATGGTCGTTGCATATCGGTAGGAAATGCAAAATTACATAAGGAACGACTACGAAAGCGATAAGAGGATGATTCTTTCTGACTTAATTCTTCCATTTCGTTAAATGTAGTTTTCTTTGATGGTTCTTCATCAATTTCTTTCTTTCTAGCTACCGTATATTGGGTAAGAGCTACATCACTAAAAGGACATTTAACAACTGTATCACTTGATATAGAGGGCATGAGTTCTTCTTTAGAACCTTTGTAATATGAAAATAATCCTGAAATACGTTTTTTGAATGTAACTGGATTTTTCAGTGTTAGTTTCTGAGTATCTACAAATGAGTTATTAAATTCCTCTACAACTGGAGGAAATAAGGGAAGTGCTGAATATTTTGGGGGACCGTTCAATATAATTTTAGAATTGGCACATAGTGTGCGCACATCTTCATATAATTCTTCAATGGTTTCTGTAGATTCATTGTCATATACTAATCCCTGTAATACGTCTCCATTAAATTCCTTTCTATATCCTGTATCGAGTATTGTAAAGAATACTTTTAGAACACCTTCTTGTGATTTTATAGATTGGAAATTTACTCTAGGATGATTCTTTAAAATAGATTCGACAATACCTTTTGCTTTATCAACTGTCTGCTGAACTCTTTTTTTCCATGCATTCAGGTTGAACTGCTCAGGGTTCATTAAAATCTTTCTCATGGTAAGGTCCATGGACTGAATTCCGTTTGTTCCTTCCCACACTGCAAGAATCTTTGAATCTCTCATGTATTTTTCAATAGGATAATCAGCGCAATAGCCGTAACCGCCGTAAACCTGTACAGCTTCAGAAGTTATTTCAACTCCTTTATCAGTACAGCCGGCTTTGCTGATTGGAGTTAGAAGCTCAACAAGACCATTTGCTTCTTTTTTTAAATCGCCTTCAGCAACCCTTGAAAGGTCAATATTATAAAACATGTAATATGTAAGCATGCGCTGTCCCTCAATATGCGATTTCATCCAGAGAAGCGTTCGTACAATATCCGGATGCTGAATTATTGGAACAAGCTTAGCTTCAGGATTGAGCATTTGGGTTACATGAGCTCCCTGAAGT
>Ga0118677_10009080_pt1 | contig 15668 bp, 17 predicted proteins | sample AliMusrvi5mmetaG_FD_86154 | JGI IMG/M metagenome (GOLD analysis project Ga0118677, IMG submission 86154)
CATTTATACTTTATAAATGTGGTAGACTTTTTTTTGGTTTAGCTGCACTATTATTTGCTACAAAAACATTTTATGTTGGGCCAACGATTATAGGGGATGCATTCCACCGATCCGAACATTTTATAGCTTCATTTAATATTTTATCTGGATTATTTAGTGTATTCCCAAATATCGGATATTTAGAAGAGCTTCCAGGTGTATTAATTTCTAAGATTTTTAACATGCTGTCATTTGGTCTACTTGAGATGTCAATAGCATCCTCAAGATCATTGTTAAGCATAATACTGAGTCCAATTATATTTTGGTCTATGTATAAGAAAAGTATTACAACATCTATCTTGTTCTTATTAATATTGCCGGTTGATAGATTGTCGATATTAATAGCAATAATATATTCTATAGCTATATATAGTTCTTACTTTAGAAATAATAAGTTTTTTATTATTATAATTGGCATCTTCCCTTTGATTATTTTGGGGCTATCTCCATCTTATTCATTGATACCAATTTTCACAATTATTGGATTATATCCATTTAATAATATTAGATTTAAAAGCATTGTCATAATTTTGGCTATATGGATTTTTATATTATTAACAGGTTCTGATATTTTTATAAATTTCATCGAGGTTTATTGGGATTTTTCAAAAAATTATTTAATAGGTTTTTCTACAAGTGCAATAGGGCTGCCCATTAGGGATCAAATTTTTTGGCCGCTATACATCTTTTTAACATCTCTAATAATGACTGGAGTTATTAATAAAAAAGATAATATTTATACTAAATTATTAAAAATAATTCTGATATTTGCAATTTTAAATCAATTGGTTTCCTATGGTTACGGACGGATAGATCCCGGCTTTAGTAGGCTTTTACCTTTGTCAGTTGCGCTTATATACATGGGTAATATTCTTAATGAACGTTATAGATTTTTAACAAATTGGCTATTATTTTTTACGCTTATATTTTATTCAAATATTAACATGCCTACCCATATTGGTAGCTTTAGTATGAATCTAGATAAAAGCCCTATCGTCCAATTGGATGATGCTAATAATTTAATTGTTTCAAATATCAATAAGTTTTCTGCGGGAAGAAAGGTAATAAACTATAGTATGGAGCCTTCACTTAGTTATTTTATTGATAGTTCATTAACCCCCCCCTTCACTTCTCCTTATGTTACGCTTGGCGTAAAGCCGCAGAATGATGTATTAAGCTTCATTAGAAATAATAATGACGCAATAATTTACTTGGGGCATTCATTCATAATTTTTGATGGTATTGATGCTCGACTTCGTGCGCCCATTATTTTTAAACACTTGGCTGAAAAATATTCCTATTTTAGTCAGGATGGAAATATTTATGCTGTACCAAATTTGACTGATGATGTTTCAACGTCATTTAATTTATTTTTCAATGATATGGATATCCAAAAATCTTCATTGTTCTATTCGGAATACGCAAAAGATCTTTATAAATATAGGGAGGTGTTAGTTGACTGCACACATTACAAGCCCGGTAAATTTAAAATATGGTCTGAGCATAATTTTATTTTTGCCGAGTTAAATTGCGGTAAAAACTTAATTCCTGAGGTTTTCTTTTGGGGTTCAATGCAGAAAATTGAGCGCATACAATAATACAGTTGACAATTTTTTTATGTTAGAAATGCTTTAGGGCTGATTTATTTTAGGAGCCAAAAAAGGGGGAGCTAGCTGGGTTATAAGTAATTTTTTTTAAAACATTCCGCGTTCAACCTGATAGTTGTAATACTCAAGCCGTTTTCTTCCATCGCCAGGATCATCGCTGTACAAAAATCGAAGTATCGATTGATAGGGTAAATATGGTTGTGCACCATCACCCATAAGAGGTTTTATTAGGGCGGCTATGCTCAGTATAAACACCACAAAAAGTTGGACTACTTTGTGCGATCGACTAATAGCCGGCCATGTTTTATAAAGTAATATACTTTGGGCAATAACCGCGAAGAATTGTGCTCTATTCCATAGTAGTGGAAATTGCCAAAATAATGCTTGTATGCTTATCATCATAAGAATTGAAAGCATCAATGATTTCTCAATTGTCGACTGTGGATTTGTTATTTTTGAAAAATACAAAAACGTGAAAGCGTTCAGGATTAGATAAGCCATGGAGCCTATACTTTTGGGAGATGCTCCAAGATTTGCATAGTATGTGACCCTAGATTCAATGAAGCTTGGGCCAATGATGCCTAGAATTTTTGTTAGTGCATCAAATAGGTTGTAACCAAGAAAATAAAAACCAAGCATTAAGATAATGAGGGGCAATCTAACCGCTATGATCTGCCTATAAAATCTTGTGAGAAATATAGGAGCAAACATCAATACGGTATATTGGAATCCAGCTGTGATCAACAACAGCACTGCTGCTGCTGAATATTTAGATTTATCAAACTGAATCAGTGATAGCATTAGGAATGATATGGCAATCGACTGGCGAATAATTCCCATCTGTGCACTCAAATATGCCCAGCAAAAATATACTGCAAATGCTAATATGACACAGCCTTTGCAATAACGAACAAAGCAATAAAAAACTAGTCCATTAAAGAGTGCCAATACAAAAAAAAGAATTTGAATTGAGCCGCCGAACTCTTTTATTGCACAAAGCAAGATTACAAATAATGGCTCCATATTTCCAATGAGTGGGGGCAAGTCACCAAAAGATAGGTTGATGAGTGGCGGCGCCTCCTCAAGTGCGGCTTCATAAGCAATCCAGTCATAGCCTGTATCTAGGCGCAGGCCTGCAATTGCTACAAATATAACCATGGCGAGTAATGCCATGTATTTATTTTCTTTGATGGTTTTTGTACCAACAAGAACAAGTCCCCATAAAATAAAAGCAATAGAAATATAGAAATTCAATTTTTTGCCATTACTTTAGTAAGCTGCATTTGAGTTTCTTTTTTGTAATTACATACAGCACAAAATACTCTATCGTCAGATTTTATTTATTGCGCTATCTTAATTTCATGTAGATTACGATTATACTTTACACATTTGAAATTATTACTTTTTGGCTAAGATATTAATATCTTTTAAAGGTTCTATGAAAGCAGTGATTCTTGCGGGTGGTTTAGGTACGAGAATATCTGAAGAAACCCATTTAAAGCCTAAGCCTATGGTCGAAATTGGTGGGAAACCGATTTTGTGGCACATTATGAAGATGTACTCATCGCATGGAGTTAACGATTTTGTAATTTGCTGTGGCTACAAGGGTTATGTAATTAAGGAATATTTTGCAAACTATTTCCTGCATATGTCAGATGTCACCTTTGATATGGCGCATAACCAAATGGAGGTCCATCAACAAAATGCAGAGCCTTGGAAAGTTACCCTAATTGATACGGGTGACGAGACTTTAACGGGTGGGCGCTTAAAGCGCGTCTCTGACCATATCAAAGGCGATCCAGAGTTTTGCTTTACTTATGGCGACGGTGTAAGCGATGTTGATATTGGGGCGTTAATCAGGTTTCACCGTTCACATGGCAAGTTGGCAACAGTGACTGCGGTCCAGCCGCCCGGTCGTTATGGCGCTCTAGCGATAACTGCGAATCAGGTCATCGGCTTTACTGAGAAACCGCGTGGTGATGGCGGCCTTATTAATGGGGGGTTTTTTGTTCTTTCCCCTAAATGCGTTGATTTAATTCGGGATGATCGAACTACATGGGAGGCTGAGCCATTAATTACACTTGCCTCATCAGGTCAATTAATGTCTTTTGAGCATGATGGTTTTTGGCAGCCCATGGATACCTTGCGGGATAAAACCCATCTTGAAGATTTGTGGGCAGCAGGAAATGCCCCCTGGAAGAGTTGGTAGGGCACGATTATGAACGCTCACCCCAAATTTTGGCAAGGTAAAAACGTCATACTCACGGGGCATACCGGTTTTAAGGGTGCTTGGATGGCTTTTTGGCTTTCCAAAATGGGTGCGAACGTTACTGGAATTAGTCTACCGCCAGCCACTGAACCCAATCTTTTTATTCTTGCAAGGATTTCAGAAGTCACTAGTAGCCATTTTGTAGATATTCGTGATGCAGATGCAGTTTCAAAAGTGATTAATAAAGCCCAGCCAGAAATTGTTTTACATTTAGCTGCCCAAGCCTTAGTGAGGCCGAGCTATAAAGATCCCTTAGCTACCCTTGCCACTAATGTTATGGGCACTGCAAACGTATTAAACGCCCTGCGGTCGGTTGATTCGGTGAGGGTGGTAGTAGCGGTAACAACCGATAAAGTTTATAAAAATTTAGAACACATTTATCCTTACCGCGAAACTGATGCGTTAGGTGGCTATGATCCCTACAGTGCGAGTAAAGCGGCAAGTGAAATTGTTATCGCATCTTACAGAGATTCTTATTTTACAGAGCAGGGAGTTGCAGTCGCATCTGCACGAGCTGGAAATGTTATTGGGGGTGGCGACTGGTCAGAGGATCGCCTCATTCCTGATGCCGTGCGAGCTTGGGATGCGAATTCGCCACTTGAAATTCGCAGGCCAAATGCTGTGCGTCCATGGCAACACGTTTTAGAGCCTCTCAATGGATACTTGGTTTTAGCTGAAAAGCTCTACTCAGACTCTTCTTTAGTTGGATCTTATAACTTTGGGCCTCAAACTCATGATGTGGCTCCAGTTAGAAGAGTTATTGAGTTGGCTAATCAGGTTTATGGACCGAGTACTGTTTTATGGGGCGATGGACATCAAGGGCCTCATGAGGCCGGCCTTCTTTCCTTGGAAATTGCAAAAGCAAAAGAAATATTGGGGGTAAGTCCCCGTTGGAATTTAGAAGAAACCGTAGCGCGTACCATGCAGTGGTATCTCCAGTTTAGAGAAGGGGCGGGCGCTCATTTACTGTGCGAGGCTGACATCGCAGAATTTAATTGCTTAGAAAAAGTTTAATACGCAATGAGCCAATTTTCTATTTTTGATACTCCTATTAAAGATTTAAAGGTAATAGAACGCAAACCTATTGGCGATAGTCGAGGCTTTCTGGCCCGGATCTTTTGTGCTGATCAATTAAAAAGTGCTGGGTGGCATACCCCTATTGTCCAAATTAATCAAACAGTGACAAGAAAAAAAGGAACAGTCAGAGGCATGCATTTCCAAAATGCCCCTCATGCTGAAATGAAATTGATCTCTTGCCTGCGAGGGGAGATTTTTGATGTGGCAGTTGATTTGCGCTACGACTCACCGACGTTTTTGAAATGGCACTCAGAAAAGCTCTCATCTGAAAATTATCGAGCGCTATTAATACCAGAAGGTTTTGCTCACGGATTTCAAACACTCACTGATGATTGTGAATTGCTTTATCTTCATTCTGCTCCATATATTCCAGCATCAGAGGCAGGGATACGTGCAACCGACTCTAGATTGGGGATTTTGTGGCCCTTAGATTTTAGTGAGATATCTCAAAGGGATTCCGAGCATCCCTTGATTGCTGATGAATTTAAAGGAATTGAATTATGAAGTGTAGACATTGTTTTTCTGAGTTGACACATACTTTTTTGGATCTTGGTTTTGCGCCACCTTCAAATGCCTATCTAACGAAAAATGACTTAAAAAACCCCGAAAAATATTACCCTCTAAAGGTGATGGTGTGCGATCAATGTTGGTTGGTGCAAACGGAAGATTATGCACAGGCTGATGAGTTATTTAATTCTGAATATGCCTATTTTTCTAGCACTTCCACGGGCTGGATGGAGCATGCCAAACGCTATGCAGAAAAGATGATGCTTGAATTGGGCTTAAATGATAAAAGCTTAGTTATTGAAGTGGCAGCTAATGATGGATATTTACTCAAGAATTTCCTTGAAAAGAAAATCCCATGCTTAGGAATTGAGCCAACTGCCAGCACAGCAAAGGCGGCCGAGGCACTAGGGATAACTGTTTTACAAGAATTTTTTGGGGAAGATCTAGGGAAGCGATTAACGCAAGAAGGTCGTCAGGCTGATTTGATTGTTGGAAATAATGTATATGCTCATGTGCCTGATATTAATGATTTTACCCGTGGCTTAAAAGCGGCCTTAAAGCCTGGTGGAACAATTACTCTTGAGTTTCCGCATCTAATGCGATTAATTGAATTTAATCAATTCGATACTATTTATCACGAGCACTTTTCTTACCTTTCATTGCATACCGTGTCGCAGATTTTTAAGGGTGCCGGTTTGCGTGTTTGGAATATAGAAGAGTTATCTACTCATGGGGGTAGTTTGCGTGTATATGGCTGCCACCAATCCGATGATCGCCAAACTTTGCCTGCCGTTGATAAAACTCTTGATGAAGAAAAGCGACGGGGATTGCAGGATTTATCGATTTATGAGAATTTTCAAAAGAATGCTGACGCAATTAAAAATAGTTTTCTAGAGTTTTTAATTGCGCAAAAGAAACTAGGAAAAAAAGTGGCCGCCTATGGCGCTGCTGCCAAGGGCAATACGTTGCTAAATTATGCAGGAGTTAAGCCTGATTTATTGATTTTTGTATGTGATGCCGCTGCCGCTAAGCAGAATAAGTATATGCCGGGCAGTCACATTCCTATTCTGAAGCCAGAGGCCTTGTTCAAAGAACAAGTAGATTACGTTGTCATTTTGCCGTGGAATATTGCGGAAGAGGTAAAAAAGCAAAACTCACGATTGAGTGATGCTGGCGTGAAGTTTGTGACGGCAGTACCAAAGCTTCTGATTGCATGAGTAGGTTGATATTGTTAACGGGGGGTACGGGTTTTGTCGGTCGACAAATACTTCGCGCCCTTCAAGTTTTGGGCTATCAGATACGGTTGGTAATTCGCGAAGGCTCCCAATCAAAACTCGATAGCATGCACGGCATCGAAAAAATCGTTACAACACCGGATTTATTTTTAGAGTCCAGTGAATGGTGGGTAAAAGTTTGCGATGGAGTCGATGTGGTGATTCATTCCGCTTGGTATGCTGAGCCTGGAAAATATCTTCAATCAAGTAAAAATTTAGAGTGTCTTATGGGTACGCTTTCATTGGCGAAAGGCGCCATAAAGTCAAAGGTGCATAAATTTGTTGGGGTGGGTACTTGTTTTGAGTATGACTTAAGCTTTGGAGAGTTAGCTGTGAGTACCCCATTAAAACCGACTACTTTGTATGCGGCGACCAAGACTTCAAGTTTTTTAACGCTTTCGCAGTTGTTTGAAAATGAAAATATTGACTTCGCATGGTGTCGATTATTCTATTTATTTGGCGAGATGGAAAATGAAAATAGACTTGTTGCCTATATAAGAAAATGCCTTTCATCTGGAGTGGAAGCGCACCTTTCATCGGGAAATCAAATTCGTGATTTTGTAGATGTTCATGATGCCGCCAAGGCAATTGTCAATACTGCTATAGGAGGGCAAACCGGTCCGGTGAATATATGCTCTGGAACTGCTGTCTCGGTTAAAGAGTTAGCCGTAAGGATTGCTGATGAATATGGTCGCCATGATTTGCTTAAGTTTTCCTCTAGACCAGATAATCTAATTGATCCCCCGTTTATCGTTGGTGTAAGCAATATAAAACAGTAGTCTATTTGATAAATTAGGTTATGAAAACAGTAAAACCCTCCAATCCCTGTGTAAGCGTGTGCATACCAGTTTGGAATGGTGAGGACTATATAGCAATGGCTATAGAGTCTGTGTTGCAACAATCATATTTAAATTATGAAATTATTATTGTTGATAATGCATCAACTGATGAGACGGTGAAGATAGCTGAGGCTTATATGCAGCTGCATCCTCAAATTCGACTTCAGCTCAATAAGGAAAATATTGGGTTGGTTGGCAACTTTAATGCTTGTCTTCAATTAGCGCAGGGAAAATACATTAAATTTCTGTGCGTAGATGATATGCTGGCAAAAAACTGCCTAGAAAAAATGGTTCGTGTTTTGGATAAGGATGAGAGCGTTGTTCTAGTCGTTGGTGGGAGATCAATTATTGATTCATTTGGATCTCAAATTTCATCTCAACGCTATTCTAAATCAGCGCAATTAATTGATGGATATAAAGTGATAAACCGATGTTATTTCGGAACTAATTACATAGGTGAGCCATCGGCTGTTATGTTTAGAAAAAGAGTCTTGAATAGAATGTTTGACAAGACTCTAAATCATTTAATGGATTTAGAGATGTGGTTTTATATATTGGAGCAAGGCCGTATGGCAAGTTTGCCTGATTTGCTCAGTTCAATAAGAAGGCATAAAAATCAAATGACATTTCAAAGCTTAAAAACTGGCGCGCTAATACGCGATAATTTAACGCTAGCTACCAACTACGGTAATAAATTTTACATAATAAATTCTCAGGTAAATATATTCCAGAGAAAAATTCGCATAGCTTATAGAATTTGGCAGTGTAGAGAAGTTCTAGGAATAGATCTTGAAAGAAGATATCTTCAGCAGTATTCCTATCCAATTTTTTATAAGGTTTTTATGCGGCCCCTAAGCATTGCAATGAGTATGTTGCAACATTTTCGCAATTAATACGACGCAATTTATGCGCAAAAATTATAATTTTCAGGCACTCTAAATTTGTATTCAAATAAAAAATACGAAAAATATTGTCAGGCAATTATTGTTGCTTACAACCCAAATTTTGATCAATTAAAAGATCTGGTGCACTCTCTTGTTGGGCAGGTTGAGGGGGTTACAATAATTGATAATGCTTCTTCAGGATTTGAATGGGAGAAATTTGACCCCTTAAGACTGCAAACCTTAAAAGTTGATTTGGTCAGATTAGATAGGAATGCTGGCCTTGGTGGCGGGCTAAATGTTGGAATAAATTTAGCAAGACAATTGAAAATACCATATGTCTTGCTTCTTGATCAAGATAGTTTGCCTGATAAAGATATGGTGAGTAATTTGCGTGGGGCATATGAGAGGCTTAGCAAACATAAAAATATTGCTGCAGTTGGCCCAAGATTTAAGGACCCTATATCTGGATTGATTTCAAAATTTGGGCCTAGAAAAACTTTAGCGGAAGGCGATGTTTCTAAAGTTGATTTCTTAATAACCTCTGGTACTTTCATTAATACTAAAGTTTTTGAAGTGGTCGGGATGATGCATGAGGGGCTTTTTATCGATTATGTAGATACTGAATGGTGTTTTAGAGCTGCGGATTTTAATTTAGAGATCTTTGGGGTTAACAATGCCCTAATGATTCACTCGCTTGGTGAGAGGCGCAAAAGATTGTGGTTTTTGAGATGGAGAAATATATCATTTCATAACTCATTTCGTTACTACTATATTTACCGAAATTACATTATTTTATGCTGTCAATCTCATATTTCAATTGAATGGAAAGTTAAATATCTCATTAAGTTGGCCGGACTTTTTTTGATTCTTGGAATTTTTTCTGATGAGAAAATTGCTAGCATTAAAATGGTGGCAAGAGGGGTAAAGGATGGCCTTTTTGGGAACCAAGGGCACAGGCATTTTATTAAATAGGTGTGGCCCATTTAGCACTTATCCATAGTGAATTACTATGGTTTTTGCTGACTATTTTTTTAGGATAATTTTGGAAAAATTTAAACATCCACTAACAGTCTCAATCGTATTATATAAAACAAGCTTAAATCAATTAGATAAATGCGTTCAAAGTATTCTTAAGTACTCAGCAATCACTAAGATTATATTGATCGACAATTCCCCTACTAATGTGCTTGGTGAGCATTTTCGTTTAATCGATAATGATAGGATTTCTTATATTTTCAATCCAGAAAATCCTGGATATGGTGCCGGACATAACATTGCAATTCGATCTATTATGGACCAGGGTTGCTTTTACCATCTGGTAATTAATGCAGACGTTTATTTTGGATCAGGGGTTTTAGAGTCCTTGCTAGATTATCTAAATAGGAACCCTGATGTTGGCCATGTAATGCCAAAAGTTCTCTATCCAGATGGAAAGATCCAATATTTATGTAAATTATTGCCTACACCAATAGATCTATTCGGAAGAGTGTTCTTACCAAAAAAACTGCGTGATAAAAATAATTTTAATTTTGAAATGCGTTGGACAGGATATGAAAAAGAATTATTTGCCCCATATTTATCTGGTTGTTTTATGTTGCTTCGCGTAGAAGCTTTGCGTAAGTATGGACTATTTGATGAAAGATTTTTTATGTATCCAGAGGATATTGATCTCACAAGGAGAATAGCGATCGGATATAGGACCATGTTTTATCCAGCAGTTAGCATATACCATGAGCATGGAGCCGATTCAAAAAAGTCAATTAAAATGTTTTTAATACATACTTTCAACATTATTAAGTATTTCAATAAATGGGGTTGGGTAATTGATCCTGAACGAAGGCGATTAAACAATAAGGCTAAATTAGGATAATAGGACTTAATATTTATGCATGAGAGATTATTTTGGATATAGTGATTATTGGTGGCAGTGGTTTTATTGGCACTAGACTTTCACTGCGACTTGCCCAAGCTAAAAAGTTATTTCAGATTGTTGATATAGCTTCAAGTGGATTTTTTCCCGAAATGGTTTTAAAAGCAGATGTTCGTGAGCCACTTTCCCTAATCTTCTCTACCCAGCCAATCGCATTTATTAATCTTGCTGCAGAGCATCGCGATGATGTTCAACCGTTAAGCTTATATGACCAAGTTAACGTAGATGGCTCTAGGAATGTTTGTGATCTAGCACGCTCTAAAGGCGTTAATAAAATTATTTTTACTAGCTCCGTGGCGATATATGGTTTTGCCCCTCTGGGAACCAACGAATCGGGTGCAATTGCACCTTTTAATGACTATGGTCGCACTAAGTGGGAGGCGGAGCAAATTTACAAAGAATGGCAGGCTGAAGATCCTCAAAATCGGACCCTAGTCATTGTTCGTCCAACTGTGGTTTTTGGGGAAAGAAATAGAGGAAATGTCTTTAATCTACTAAGACAAATTGCTTCTGGTAAATTTGTCATGGTTGGTGATGGGTTAAATCGAAAGTCAATGGCTTACGTTGAGAATATTGCTGCTTTCTTGGAGTATTCATTAGACTTCAAACCAGGCGTACATATCTATAACTATATTGATAAGCCTGATTTCACAATGAATACCTTGGTAGCCCATGTCAATAAGTTATTGGGCAGGTCTGCTGAGATTAAATTTAGACTACCATTTTCTCTCGGCCTTTTGATTGGATCTTGTTTTGACCTGGTTGCAAAGATCATCGGTAAAAAATTTCCAATCAGTGCAATTAGAGTGAAAAAGTTTTGCGCTAACTCAGTGTATGAGTCAGCAATCGAGTCAACGGGCTTCATTCCGCCTGTTCCATTAATGGATGCTATTGAAAAGACGGTTCGCTTCGAGTTTATTGAAGACCATAAAAATGAACAGGTTTTTTATTCTGAATAGCGGTTTTATGTATTAGTTCTATTTAATTTTTATGCAGCTAGACTTATGCCATGGGATTTCCATTCTCCACGTATCTCATCACCGTATCAGTCTTTGACCATCTTCCGCGCTGCATGATGATTGGCATGCTTGCTCCAGAATTGAGTAAATCTTGAGCTGCACCAACTCGCATTGAGTGGCCGCTGATACCCTCAATTGCCGATTCATCTAATCCAGCTTTTCTTGCAATTCTCTTGTAGATTCGATTAATCTGACCAGCTCCAATATTGGCGCTGAAATCTAGCGCTCGATTTAGTCCGCAAAATAACATTTTCTGCTCTTTAGGAAGTTCTTTCATCCACTCCACCAATGCAAGGTGGGCTCTTTGACTTAGATGTAGCCATTTCCCCGTGGAGTCTTGATCGGTCTTACTTTTTCTCAGGAGAATGGATGACGTTTCAATACCATTCTTATTGTTGATTTTGACATCCTTAACTTGCAGCGATACGAGTTCACTTCGTCTACATAATGTGTCATAGGCCACTAGCAATAAAGCCCGATCTCGAATACCTCTAATGGAATCATCGGTAGCTAATAACAGTTTTTCTAAAGTATTTGCATTAATACCACCAGCTTGTCTAGATGAGCGACCTAGCCTTCGATGCATTCTGCGCATCTCTAAGGCAACATCAGGATCTTTGGTGGGGTCATCAAAGCGATTGAGTTTATGAATGGCAGATAGCCCACATAGAGCCCGTCTAATGCTGGCTGAAGATCTGCCACTTCCAGTTAATTGGCAAATATATCGCACGACTAAATTGGGAGCCGCAGGTAAGGCGTTGGCATTTCTATCGACACAAAAATGAATGAAATCAGAAAAGTCAGTCCAATAGGCTCGAGTAGTAGATGGCGCATACGCGCCCTCAATTTTTAGGATAGTTTCCTGAAGAAGCTTTGTCGCCCGATTTAAATTAAAGGATGGATTTGATTCTTCAGTACCTTGATTGTCATTGCCCACTAGCTGCAGCCTTCTTTTAGCTGGACTTTTGGGCTCGGATTGTGCAAAATCTCGATTAATAAGCATATTTTGAACCTCTTTCGTTTATTTTTAAAAATAATTAGTTCAATAAAGAACTAATATAATTCATTATAGGATATATTTAGTTTGATTACAAGCGCTCAAATTCGTGGTGCAAGGGCCTTGCTGGATTGGTCGCGTCAGGTTCTCTCGGAGCGTTCTGGCATTGGAATTTCTGCATTAATGAGGCTAGAAGCTTCCGATGGCATCCCAAGTGGAAATATCAAAACATTTGAAGCAGTACAAAAAACCTTTGAGCAAGCCGGAATCGAATTTATTGGAACCCCTGATGATCGGCCTGGCGTTCGACTCAAAAAACCTTCTACATGAAATCCCCCACAGCACAAACGTATATGCAGTTAAGTAAGGTAGTTGCTGGTGCCAGGCTTCCTCAAAATACCGCCAAGATTGAGGCAATCTTGTCAGCAGCATTTCAGCAAATTGAAGAAGACCTAAAGCACCCCTATTTTTTGCATAAGGGTTCAAGGCCGACTCGTGATGGTTTTGGTACAGATTTACCCAAAGGCCAGCGTGACGAAACCATGCTGCGCAATCTTCTGATTGCTGAGTTATTTCGCTCTTGGTACTTGGCTTTCAATGAGATTCCATCTATTAACAATAAAGATGACCAGGTGACTAGGTTTGTAGTCTTTGCTGAGGAAATTTTTTACTTGCTTGGCATTGGAAAAATTATTGATCACCTAGAAGAGTTCCAGTCTTTTCGAGCTAAAAGCCTGGCGTATTTTGGTGTAAATGAGGGTGAAGTAAAAAAGTAATGGACTATTTCAAAATAATTGCAAAACATGCTCCATGCCGGGGGGTATAGCGCTCTATATAGGCTCGATTATCTAATCTCCGATTAACTTCCTAAATAGGAGATTAGATATGAGCGATCATATAAAAGGTCAATCCACAGGACCTAAAACAGTGGATGGTAAAGCAGTATCTTCTCAAAATGCACGCAAGGATTTGATCTTTGTCCAAGGCTATTTGCCTTGGGAAAATATCGATGAAAAGCAGCAGCAGTTTGGGGCGATGGCAAAACAATGGAATGCCAAAGATCCCAGTCGTCAGATGTTACTGCGCAGTATCGAGCAGTGTCATTTGGGCATCGAGCGCATGATGTACATTGAGCGCAAGAAAATCGAAGGCCTCATGCAATCGACTACGATCGCTTATCAATTTTGTGAGCGTACTGGACTATCTGAAAAAATTGCCCATGCACTACCTGATTGGTTTTTTCTAGAAGACGGCGATTCAGAAAAACAGCGCGCAGTAAAAGTGGCTCGAATTTATGATGAGACGGCTGAATTCAAGGCGCGATTTTCGGATCAACTGGCAGCTAGGGTAAAAGACTCTTATCCGGCATTATTTGGCTATGTCATGCAGGGCCAAAAGGAGGGCGCATCATTTTTAATGACTCTGGGACAGCGCTATAAAGGTTCAGCGGTAACGCTGAACCTCGCTGCGCTGATGAATGAGCTTAATGAAAATTACCCATACCATTTGATGTGGGCCCAGGCGCCAGCTCGTTACCAAACCATCATTGATGGGCTACGAGCAGAACAAATGGAGCAAGCGATTGATCTGGATAAGTCGCAGCGCTATGCAACGAACCTGCAAAATCGGATGCTCAAAGGGTTCTCTGCATTAGCGGCGTTAGATCAACATGAGGCGCTGATGAAAAACCAACAACAGAGAGTAGCCCAGTTAGAAAACGCTGCTAATCCTGCATTGGAGATGGCGCCAAAGGAATCTGCGACTAAAAAGCCTGATTCTGGGCAGAACTAGATGGTAGTCAGTAGAACCTAGTAAAACAGGATGGGTGTTTAGTGAAGTCTGACTAAACACCCATTTTGCAAAACGAACTGTCTTGATTTTTGATGTTCCAAGAGGGGAAGGGATTGCTAATGCCATAAATACACCCTAAATAAATACATGTATTTAATGTTATACATGTGATACAATAGCCAAATTGGTGCTTTTTAGGAGAAAAATCATGGCTGTTTCAATTCGGCTTGATCCAGAGATCGAGCAAAGATTAGATCAATTGGTTGCCCAAACCGGTAGGGCTAAATCGTATTATTTGCGTGAGCTTATTGAGGGTGGGCTGGATGACCTTGAGGATTTTTATTTGGCTGACGCAACAATGGAGCGAGTGCGTAGAGGCAGCGAAAAACTATTAGATGCTACCCAGGTAAGGAAAGATCTTGGCCTGGATCATTAAGTACGCGGAGTCTGCAAGTAAGCAGCTCAAAAAATTAGATAAGCAAACTGCATTACGCGTACTTGATTATATGGATGAGCGCGTTGCGGCGTTAGATGACCCACGTGCTTTGGGAAAAAATTTAAAAGGTCCCAAGATAGGTGAATATTGGCGGTACAGAGTGGGCGATATTAGAGTGATCTGCAATATCGTAGACGGACAGATGATGGTCTTAGTGATCGAGATTGGAAATCGTCGTGAAGTCTATAGATGAGTGAAGTTACTTAATGCATCACATCATGGAGTGCATCCAAAAATTTCAGGCACTCAATCAGCAGCTTGAAAATATAAAACAAGAAGTTGTAAAAAATACCGGCTTAGACTATCGCTCTCGGGATGCAAGGCTAGTGGCCCTTGATTCGATCCAAATGAATATGGCAGCAACAGCCATGTGGATTAATGGACTCAATTCATTAGCAAATTTTTGTACCGATGATGGAGTATTCAATAAAAATCAATTCTTAAATTCTGTTGGCAGTGGCTTAGAGCTTGCTGAAACTGAAGTCGAGATGTTCAAAGTACTCAAGCTTGGACATATCACCCTGATTCACTTCAAAATCGAAAATTTATTTCAAAATTTATGTACGCATCTGAAATTACTTCCAGAAAAAGAAAAGAAATGTGGATTTTGGTGCCTAACCAAATTGATTTATAAGGCGAGCAAAATCAGTGATGGAGATTCAAGAAAATCGCTAATGGCGCTTACACAGATTCGTAATTCATTGCACTTCAAGAGGTTCTATTATCCGAAGAGATTGGGAAAATTGACGGATTAGTAATCGATCAATTTTCTTCTCAATTGGAAACGTTGACCTAAAAGACTTAAGCCCGCTAACTCAATGTATCGAACAGTCAATAGGTGAGTGCTAACCCCATTTAAGGCCAACTTGTATTGCTTATATTCAAGATTCACAGTATGATATGTATATACAAATATATGGTACAAGCATGAAAAATCTA
>Ga0118677_10009081_pt1 | contig 15668 bp, 9 predicted proteins | sample AliMusrvi5mmetaG_FD_86154 | JGI IMG/M metagenome (GOLD analysis project Ga0118677, IMG submission 86154)
GTGATATACCTCACACCGGCTTCCCGGTTGATGATCTGCCGCAGGAAAAAAAGCGATGGCACCATATCGGGTATGCGAATCGGCAGCATACGAGATCATTACGGATCCATCCTTGCTGGCACCTTTCGAAACAATAAAATTTGTACAGGCAAACACAGGTGACAAGGCATTCGTCAGCAAAATAACGAGGCCGGAAATGACAATAATTTTTTTCATTCAATTTGATTTGGGAGACGAATTTAACAACTATTGACGGGTTAACAAATTAGGTTAACTGACTATGATATCAGCCTTTGATCAGGATTTCTGGTGCCCGAACAGCTGCTCATACAAATTCTGTTTGTAATTCTCTGAAACCAACAACTTGTGACCGGCAAGATGAATGGTGTTCCCTTCGACATGGTCTATCTTACTGATATTTACCAGACTGATTCTGTGGACTTTCAAAAATGAATAGCCGCTCAGTTTCTCTTCCCAACTCTTCAGGGTCCCGTGAACCACCAATTTTCTGCCCGTACAGCACAAAGTTACATAATCACCACAGGCCTCCACATACAAAATATCCTCGATACCGATCTGGTAAATTCTGCGGTCGCATTTCACACTGATCCTCGAATTGGCAGGAACCGCAACCGCACCATTCAACCGTTCCTTTGCCTTGTTGACAGCCTTGCTGAAACGCTCGAAAGAAAAGGGTTTTAGCAGAAAATCAACAATTTCGAGATCAAAACCTTCTATGGCATATTGTGGATAGGCAGTCGTAAAAATAACCAATGGAGGATGGATCAGCGACTTCAGAAAGCTCACCCCCGACATTTCCGGCAAATTGATATCCAGAAACATCAAATCGACGGTATGATGATCCAGAAAAACCTGTGCGGCAAAAGCATCCGGAAACATCCCCAGGCAATTCAACCCCGGACACAACGAAATATTGTGTTCCAGAATGGATTGGGCAGCTGGTTCATCTTCGATAACAATGCAATTCATAAACTAACGTTCGTAAGGTGATTCATTTTTAACCTAAAAATATCCATCATCCAACCAGTTACTAGCGCAATTCCATGCCCTTCAGAGTGAAATATGCATCTCAACGGTGAAGATTCCCTCTTTTGCCTCAAAAGTAAGTGAGTGCCGTTCCGGATAAAGCAAATTTAGTCGTTTTTCAACATTGCTGAGACCTATACCTCCACTTTCTGTTGCACCCGATTCATCCCGGATGGCAATGGTATTTTCAGTCTTGAAAAACAGCAGATTTCCCTTCAGACCCAAGTAGATCATGATGCTGCCGGGTTTCTTTCCAATCCCATGTTTGAAACAATTTTCCGCCAGGGGTAGCAACAGCAAGGGGGTAATCTGGCAGTCGGCTAGGTTACCTTCCACGGTCAATGTCACGGAAGTCAGTTTCGCATGGATCCGGGCTTTTTGAAGTGCAACATAGGTTCGGATGATTTCTGCCTCCTTCTCCAGCGGAATGTATTCACTGGCAGTATCATAGAGTACATACCTTAAGAAATCTGAAAGTTGCAGGATCACATCCTTGGTTCTTTCATCATTTTTCGAGGCCATCGCATAGATGGTATTCAAGTTGTTGAACAAAAAATGGGGATTGATCTGTGCTTTTAGAGCGGAGAGTTCGGATTGAACCTTCTCGCGGTTGGCAATCAAAAGGGCCGCATATTGCCAGATCAGGAAGACCATGGTCGTAAATGCCAGGTACCCACCAATAATGAGGATCAATTCCCATAATTCGAAATAGGAGACAAAATAAAATTGGGGGAATAAAAGGTCAATACCCTCATTGAATAGGGCATAATTGGTGATTGCCGCAACGAAGGTCAGGGTCGAAACCAGTAACAGATAAAGTCCAAACTTGCTCGCAGCCAAAAATTTACGCACCAAAAACTTCAAGTTAAAGTAGACAGATCCCGCTATCGTCACATGAAAAACAACTACATACATAAACTGGGAAAGGAAAAGTTCGGTGAAAAAATCCAGGTCGCTCTTCCCAGTTTTGCCTTGCAGAAAATCCCAAAGAAAATAGACAATTGGCACCAGAAAGAGGATGGTTGCTAAAATTTTCACCCAACTCCTGACATTACGGAGGACCCAGCCAAAAGGCAACAAGCAATACAAATAGAAAATAAAATTCAACAGCATCAATTCGGGCCAAAAGTCCTGCAAACCCTTGATGGCTCCTGAGGATTCAACACCGGGATTAAATACGATGTACCAGCAGTTGATGGAGATGATCCAGAAGAGCAGATGAAGCGCCACAAGCAAATGCTTACTATATTTATGAAGGTTCATGGGGTCTAAATTATGCGGTTTAACTTAAGCTGGGCATTTTGATTCTCCCAGTCTATGAAACGGGGTTCTCCTGCATACCTTTCAATCACACCCGTCAACTGTTCCGAACTTCCGGTCAGCAGAAGCCGGCCGGCATCGCTGACCCAACGGTAACTCACCCTTACCCGCTTTTTCTCAATCATTTCCTTGGTGTATTCTGCACCCAGCCAGGAAAACTCGGGATGTTGATTTCGGATGACCAATCGGGCAAGGGTATGAATCCTGAAATAACTTTCGGCCGCAAAACGGCTTTTCTCCAATCCGGTGTTTTCAATGGGCATAAAATCAGCATACAGCATTTCATTAACTTTAAAAATCACCATCTTAAACCGATAATGAATGGAGTCGGGACCGTTTCCGACCAACAGCACCTGGTAGAAGTTCAAGGGTTTCAAAACAATGGAATCTCTCCCCTGACTGGTTTTAATCGTTTCTTTTGAAATCCTTCTTTCAATTTTCCAGACCGAAGTCGTATCAACCCCATTCCATACTGGATTATCCTCCTTCTTCGTGGATCCCGCCTTGTGTTGCACAGGCAAAACAGACCACCTGCCTTCAATTTCAGGGAGCAGTGTCACATTCTTTTCAAGATAAAAGGGATTGAGGGAGCAAATCATGACAAAATCTGTACATCCTGTCAGGAACAGGAGCAATCCTGTAAAAATCAGCACTCTTTTTCGATTCATAATGCTTGAATTTTAATTTCAGTACGAAAGATAGCAGGGATTTAGTCATTCGAAAAAATTTTTCGATCAAATGCCCCACAATTTCGACGAGTGAAGTAAAACGGCGGTAGTGACAGTGGGTAAACCAATTATCCTGACAAGGAATCAAGTTCAAACAAACGGGCCATAGACGCAGCTTTGTCGGCCATGCAAATAAGGAAGTGCTGGATTTTGTTTAATATGTTGGGGAAGGCATCAGGTCAGAATTACAAATTAGCATCAGCCCTTTGCTGATCACTTTCGGAATCGATTATTTTATAGCATTTGCGGAGGCTACCGGGTATTATACCGTCTGGTCTGCCCGCTGCATCTCAAAATTCCTGATCTCCTGCTCTACCAGTTTCACTTCCAGAATCATCTCCCCGAGCAGTTCATTCAGCACCTGATGATTATTGTTCTCAATCTCCAGTTCAAACAACTTAGCCAGTTCGGTAAGCTGGTTGAAATACATGTTCAACGATATCCCAATGAGGTTGTGTATCGAATATTTTAGTCCGGACACGTTGTTCCGGAGAATGGATTCCTCCAGCGAATTCAGATCGTTCAGCAGCTGTTTTGGAATAATATTCAACAAATCCATTACGATACTAACCTCACTATCAAGATTTTTCAATAAATTATCCAGATCAAGATGCAGGTTTGATCTCTTTCCTGAATTTTCTTTTTTGGCAGGCATTGGCTGGTGATGGCCTGAAGTCACGGATTTGTTCATCATAGCAGAAGGCAGATATTAGGATTCGATTTTGCTTACTGTACACATTTTAGTTGAAGATACATACAAGCACTCCCCACCTTACCCTCTTCGGGATGAACGATCGGAAATCCTGTAGTCAAGGTAATGCGCGGAGTCCGATTAGGATACCCCATGGCAATACAACTACAAAACAAAGAATCCGCCTAAATGTTCAGATTATTTAAAAGTTTTTCGCTCAATTTCCCGCAGATTCTCAATTTTTTTCTTCTGCAGAAAGCTATAAATATCACCCAGGTGCTCTTTGACCTGCTTGTTGCCAAACTCATATACTTTGGTAACAAGTCCGTCAAGAAAATCACGGTCGTGCGACACCAGGATAAGTGTCCCGTCAAAATCCCGGAGGGCACTCTTCAATATCTCCTTGGTGCGCATATCCAGGTGATTGGTTGGTTCGTCCAAAATCAACAGATTGACAGGCTCCAACAGCAATTTGACCATGGCCAGCCTGGTACGCTCTCCCCCGGAGAGAACTCTTACCTTTTTGTTGATATCGTCCCCGCCAAACATAAATGCGCCGAGCAAATCCTTGATCTTCGTCCGGATATCTCCCACAGCTACATCATCGATCGTTTGGAAAACGGTCAGCTCTTCGTCGAGCAGGGAAGCCTGATTCTGTGCAAAATAGCCAATCAGCGTGTTGTGACCGAGTGTAAGTTTGCCACTGAACTCTATCTCCCGCATCAATGCCTTCACCAGCGTAGATTTGCCTTCCCCATTTTTTCCTACAAATGCAAGCTTCTCGCCTCTTTCAATCGTAAGGGAAACATGGCTGAAGACCAAATGGTTGTCGTAACTCTTGGCCAGTTCATCGGCAATAACCGGATAGTTCCCTGACCTTGGTGAGGGTGGAAACTTCAGTCGTAAGGCTGAACTGTCTACCTCATCCACCTCTACCATCTCCAGTTTCTCGAGCATTTTCACCCGCGACTGCACCTGCAGCGTTTTGGAATAGGTACCCTTGAACCTTTCAATAAACTCGGTGGTTTCGGCTACCATCTTTTGCTGTTCATCATAGGCTTTCTGTTGTTGTTCACGCCTTTCTTTCCTCAATTCATGGTATTTGGAGTAGTTTACCTTGTAGTCATAGATCCGCCCCATCGTGACCTCGATCGTTCGGGTGGTGATGTTGTCGATGAAAGCACGGTCGTGTGAGATCACCATAACGGCTTTGGCACTGTTGACAAGAAACTCCTCAAGCCACTGAACCGATTCGATATCCATGTGGTTGGTAGGTTCATCTAGCAGGATGAGATCTGGTTTCTGCAGCAAGATTTTGGCCAGTTCTATCCTCATCCGCCAACCGCCACTGAATTCACTGGTTGGCCTTCCGAAATCCCCCCGTGAAAAACCCAATCCAAGCAAGATTTTCTCCACTTCCGCATCGAAATTAATCTCCTCAATCGAGTAAAACATCTCGCTAAGCGAGGATACCCGTTCAATAATACTGCTGTAAGCACCTGATTCATAATCCGTACGGGTAGCAAGTTCGTCGTTCAAGGACGAAATTTCCCTTTCCATTTCATGGATACGTGCAAACGCCTGGGCGGCTTCTTCAAAAACCGTTCTGTTATCTTCTGTAAGCAGATGCTGAGGCAAATAGGCGATGATCGCCTCTTTTGGCGCCGAAATGCGACCCTTGCTGGCCGATTTTACCCCTGCCATGATCTTCAGCAGCGTCGACTTCCCTGCACCGTTTTTCCCCATCAGGGCGATCCGGTCTTTGTCGTTCACGACGAAGGATATATCAGAAAAAAGGGTCGATCCGCCAAATTCAACAGTAAGTCCGTCAACAGAAATCATATCATCAGTTTTTGAAGCCGCAAAGATATCCTTTTTGGATGAAGAATTCCGGCTAATTACAGAAAGGGACCTTGCAGATCAGCTACTGGCTAAGTGGAAAAAGAAGTTTTCAAAAAAAATAATTGTTACCAAAACCTTCTTTCTTGTGGTTTGTTGACTCATTAGGGATTTATAAAAATTAATAACTTTAACAATTATTATGAAAGAAGGGTTTTCCTGGACAAATGCATGCATCGGATGAGAAAAAAAATCAATGAGCTGATTGAATATTTGTTCCTGTCACACGGTATTGACCTTTCCGGATTTGACAACGCTTTCATTGAAAAAACAGTTGAAAGAAGATTGGATGGCCATCATGGATTTACAATCAACGATTATGTTTCTTTTTTGAAAGCAAATGAGGAAGAAGTGATTCATTTGGTCGATTCCATGCACATTTCATACAGTGAGTTTTTTAGAAATCCGCTTACCTTCTCTTGTCTTGAAATGCTGGTGTTACCTCTCCTATGGACAAAAAAAAAATATGAGAAATCAAGTGAACTAAGAATCTGGTCGGCGGCCTGTGCTTCCGGACAGGAGGCCTACAGTATCGCCATGTTGCTGGATGAGCTGAAGCAGAAATCGGACCACAAATTCAGTTATCGCATCTTTGCAACTGACAACAATCCCGCGGAACTAGCCAAGGCTGAAAAAGGTATTTTTGGAGCAGCGACCATTAACAACGTGATCATGAGGAGATTAGATGCCTACTTTGAACGCAGCAATGACACCTTTTCTGTCGTTGCTTCCCTGAAAAAGCAAATTGATTTCTCCTACTTCGACCTGCTCACAGACCACAGGGCCTGTCCGACGCCGAGTATATTCGGCAATTTCGATTTGGTATTTTGCAGCAATCTGTTGTTCTACTACAAACCTGCTGCACAGGTGCAAATGCTGGATAAAATAGCGAATACGATGGCTCCGGGAGCCTATCTGGTAACGGGCGAAACCGAACGGGATTTGCTGAAAAAGAACAACTACCAGGAGGCGTTTGCCTACTCTGGCATATTTCAGAAAAATTTCATAAATTAACAGACCCAAGCTTGAAAAATTTATGAAAAAATTGTCTGATCTGAGAATAGTCACCCAACTGGGAATAAGTTTTGGTATTATATTCATTCTCTTTCTGATACTGGGAGTCAACTCCTGGCTACAATCCAACCAACTTGCCCAGCAAACAAGTGATTTATATGAACATCCCCTGGTGGTTAGAAGAGCCATCAGTGATCTAAAGATTGATGTTCGTTCGATGAGGCTCGAATTATTAAACATCCTGCAATCCGACAGTGACAGCGAAAAACAGGATGCACTCACAAACATGGCCTTGTACCAGGCAGATGCTGCGAATAACTTTGAATTGCTAAAAGACCATTATCTCGGACCTAAATCGGATATAGAGGAATCACAATTAGTTTATTTGCGATGGATATCGCTAATTGAGCAGTTTAAAGGGATGGTAAGAGCCGGCAAAAGCAATGCTGATCTGAATCGCTTTGATGATTCCGTGAATATGGAAAAAGTGGGTGAACAACTGTTTGATTCCATTCGCAAGATTGATCTTTTTGCCTTCAACAAAGCGGAACAACTAATCAACCACGCCAAAGAGGTTAAAAAATCGCTGGATATGCATCTGATTATCCTTCTGGTGTGCATACTGGCCCTGCTTACCATCATCATTGTTATTTTTTCCAAGAACATCTTGCTACCCATCAAGCAACTTACCGGAGCACACAAAAGCTTCGGCGAAGGAAAACTGGATATGCGCAGCTCCTATTCTTCCCAAAATGAGTTGGGCGAACTATCCGATTCCTTCAACAATCTGGCGAGCACCATTCAGAATGAATTTAACTTCAAGGATCGCTCCGTCCGCCTGAACTCATTCCTATTGAAAGGACTGCAATCTGACTCACTTCTCGAATATGTACTCGAACCATTGATGAAGCTTACCAATGCACAGGTGGGTGCCATTTATCTGCTCAATGACGAAAAAAGTCATTTCGTACATTTCGAATCCATTGGTTTGCCTGCGACTTTCATCCCCTCTTTTTCTGTTCGGAACCACGAAGGCGAATTTGGTATTGCCTTGACAACCAAAGAAATTTCTCATATCAGCAACATTCCTGAAGATACAAATTTTTCCTTTACTGCCGTCAGTGGATCTATGAAACCAAAGGAGATCATCACCATTCCGCTACTCGACAAAACGGAGGTGATTGCCATGATCTCCCTGTCAAGCCTGACGGGTTTTGATGTGGTGGCCATTCGGCTCATCACCGACATGCAAAGCACACTAACGGCCTGGATGAATGCCATCCTCTCCAGCAGAAAGATTCGTCTCCTGAGTGACAACCTCCAAATGCAAAACAGGGAACTGGAGTCTCAAAAAACAGAGTTGGCCAGTCAGGCGCACGAGCTGTTAGAACAGAATGCAGAACTGGAGATGCAGAAAAAACAGTTGGATGAAAGCAACCATTTAAAATCCAGTTTCCTGTCCAACATGAGTCATGAGCTTAGAACACCGCTAAATTCAGTAATTGCCCTTAGCGGTGTTTTAAACCGTCGCCTGGAAAATATCATTCCACCGGAAGAATACAGCTATCTCCATGTGATCGAACGCAATGGGAAACAGTTGCTGATGCTGATCAACGACATCCTCGACCTTTCCCGCATCGAATCCGGATACGAAGAGATTCAGGTCAATCGGTTTGATGTCAATCAACTCCTGAAGGAGGTAGTTGAGCTAATTGAACCACAGTCCATTGAAAAGGAGATCGTACTATCATGCGATCGGAACGATGCTTTGCCATTCATCCACAGCGATTATGAAAAATGCAGGCACATCCTCCAAAACATCGTGGTGAATGCAATAAAATTTACGGAAACCGGAAGCGTAAAAATTGGAGCAAGGGCTGGTATTCATTCCATCTATATCGACGTAACTGATACAGGAATAGGTATTGACCACGCTTTTTTGTCCGAAATTTTTGACGAATTCAGACAGGCCGACAACAGCAATGCCAGAAAACATGGCGGAACAGGCCTGGGGTTGTCCATTGCAAAAAAATATGCCGAATTACTGGGAGGTACCATCACCGTTGAAAGCGAAAAAGGAAAAGGCTCCAAATTCTCCGTGATTTTGCCGCTTCACAGTCCATTCAAGCAGGAAACCCTGAATAACCCTATGTCACAGGCACATCGCATTTCCAGTCCGCAACCCTCTACGGCCTCTGAGAAAAAAACCGGTGAAAAAACCATTTTACTGGTCGAAGATTCTGAGGCAGCGATCATACAGATGAAAGAAATGCTGGCCTCACAGGGTTATGCCATCTCCATTGCCCACAATGGGAAGGAAGCATTGGAGCAAATTGCGCTGAAAATTCCTGATGCGATGATCCTGGATCTAATGATGCCGGATGTTGACGGCTTTGAGGTTCTGAAGCGAATCAGAAACCGGAAGGAGACGGCGAAACTTCCCGTCATTATCCTAACGGCGAAATTTGTAACCAAGGAAGAGCTTGCCTTCCTGAAACACAACAACGTACATCAATTGATTCAAAAAGGAGATGTTAAAAAGGAGCAATTGCTGAAGTTCGTCTCTCAGATGATATTTCCCGAAGCCAAAAAAGAAAACAGATCCGCAGAACCAGCCAATAGTCCTTCACAGCAACATTTACCAACCATACTGGTTGTCGAAGACAATTCAGATAACATGTTAACCATAAAGGCACTTCTGGAAGGAATGGGAACTGTCATAGAAGTCAACGATGGCGGCCTTGCCCTAGAAATGGCACTTCTACACAACCCCGACCTGGTATTGTTGGATATTGCCCTACCGGGAGAAAATGGAGAGAAGATCTTGCGAATCATGCGGAAAACGGATCTGTTGCAACATATTCCGGTAATAGCTGTTTCTGCCAGTGCCATGAAAGGAGATCGGGAGCATTTCATCGCTATCGGATTCGATGATTACATCTCAAAACCCATTGACCACGAAATATTAAATAATACAATTGGCAAACTCCTGGCCAAAAGAAGTCATTCATTATGATAAAAATACTGGCAATAGACGATAACAACGACAACCTCATCAGCTTAAAAGCCATCCTGAAGGATGTTTTTCCGGAGGTTGTTGTGTTAACTGCCCTCAATGGGCCAAGAGGTATAGAGATTGCTGAAGCTGAAAATCCAGATGTGATCCTGCTCGACATTGTTATGCCGGGAATGGACGGTTTTGAAGTGTGTGGTAACCTGAAAAAAAATGAAAGAGTCTGCGATATTCCGGTTGTATTTCTGACAGCCCTAAAAAGTGATAGAGCCAACAGGATTAAAGCTTTGGAATACGGCGCCGAAGGATTTCTTTCCAAGCCCATCGATGAACCAGAACTGATCGCCCAGGTGCGAGCCATGGTAAAAATAAAAACTGCCAATCTGCACAAAAAAGATGAGAAGTTGGAGTTGGAAAGACTGGTCGCAGAGCGGACCTCTGCCCTGGAACAGGAGTTGGTCAAACGCAAATCGGCCGAAGCGGCGGTCAGAAAGACGGAAAACCATTTTAGGGCGCTGATAGATAAAGCCCCTGATGGTGTTGCACTGATTGATGCTGAAGGAAAATTCATTTTCATCAGCCCTGCTGCAAAAAAAATGTTTGGATTTGCGGAAGGTCTTGAAGATTATGGAAAGCCTCATGAACTAACTCATCCCGAGGACCTTTCCATGGTTTTGGATGAACTCGGCAAACTATTCATGGATCCCTCCTATTCACCTACCCTGCAATACCGGTTCGCTACTGCAGAGGGGTATTACAAATGGATTGAAAGCACTTTCAGCAACATGCTTGCCAACCCCGACATCCAAGCCATTATTATCAATTTCAGAGACATCAACGAGCGAAAAATCGCTGAAGAACTCTCGAAGGAGAGTGAATATTTTTTCAAGGAGTCGCAGCGTGCTGCTTTTGTAGGCTCCTACCGGTTCTACCTTCAGAAAAATCACTGGACCTCCTCAGAAGTACTGGAACAAATTTTTGGAATTGATGAAGACTTTTCACGCACGCTTCAGGGATGGTTGGAACTCGCTCATCCCGACGACAGGGAGATGATGGCCATCTACTTCAAAGAAGAAGTCCTAAAAAAAAGGTTGCCCTTCAACAAGGAGTACCGCATCATCAGGAGGTCGGATGGTAAGGTGAGATGGGTACTTGGTTTGGGGAAACTAAGTTCGGATGCCAATGGAAATATCGTCTCCATGACCGGCACCATCCAGGATATTACGGATCGGATACAGGCAAGGGAAGCCCTGAACGAAAATGAGAACAAATACAGGGAACTGTTTGAGGCAAATACCGACAGTATTGCTATTTTTCTGATCTCCCCGGTTGGCCGACCCCAATTTATCGATTGCAATGAGAACAATGCCCGTTTACTTGGATATTCCAAGGAGGAAATATACAATATCTCACCTGATCAGGTTGAGATAAGGGTATCAGAAGAGGAACAAAGATCCAGAATTAAAGAGCTGGAAGAAAAGGGTGAGGCTGACTTCGAAACAAAATTGATTCACAAATCCGGCAGATTGATAGATGTTGAAATTAAAGCCAAGGTGATCAAATATAAAAATCAGCTGGCTGTAATGAACATCAGCAGGGATATCACCAAAAGAAAGCAGCAGGAAGAGTCGTTGAAGCAATTGAACGAACTGAACAATTCGTTGCTTCAAGCCATTCCATTTGGCATTGACATTGTCGATGAAGCTGGCAACATTCTGTTTATGAGTGAAAACCTCAAGAAAAATGTTGGAAATAAAAGTGTAGGCCGCAAATGCTGGGAACTTTTCTGCGACGATCGGCTTCAATGTGAAAAATGTCCGTTGATGAGCGGAATAAAAATTGGGGAGACTAAATTGTACGAAGCAGGCGGCCTGCTCGGAGGTAAAACCTTCCAGATCAGCCACACTGGAATGGTGTTTCACGGACAGAATGCCATGCTGGAGATTTTTCAGGACATCACTGAAAAGAAAGAGGTAGAAAAAAAATTAAAACTTCTCGCCTACGCCCTTGAAAGTATCGGTGAATGCGTCACCATCACCGACAACGACGACAAGATAATTTACGTCAACAAATCATTTATCCATACCTATGGGTACTCGTACCACGAACTGATGGGCCAGCATACCAGCATTCTGCGTTCTCCGGATATTGCCTTCGAGCATGTCAGGGATATACTGCCTGTCACGATTGAAGGAGGCTGGAGCGGAGAGATCATGAACAGAAAAAAAGATGGTTCCTTGTTCCCCATCTTCCTTTCAACCTCCATCATCAAGGATGAATTCGACAAGCCCATCGCACTCATCGGAGTTGCCAGGGATATTACCGAGAACAGAAAATCCCGTGCAGAGCTGATCGCAGCCAAGGATATGGCAGAGGAGAGCAACCGGCTGAAGACCGCATTTCTGAACAACATGAGCCACGAAATTCGCACACCGATGAACCACATCATGGGCTTTTCCAGCTTGATGGCCGAGGTTCAGGGTACCGAAAGGGATGAGTTTGCTCAAATCATACTTAAAAGTTCCAACCAACTTTTAACCCTGATAGAGAATGTGATACTCTTGTCGCGGTTGCAGAGCGAAATAAGTGCCATCTCCAAAAATGAAATCAATCCGGGAAATTTGATCACAAGTCTGGGGAAAATTTTCGGCAACGATTGCCTCAAGAAAAACATTGGCCTTCACCTCAGGATTCCACAGGATCATTTGGAACAATCCATCCTTTCGGATCAGGAAAAGATTAAACTAATTCTGACCAACCTGATCTCCAATGCCATCAAATACACCATGGAGGGATTTGTGGAAGTTGGCTATGAACTTCATGAGAAAGAGATAAAATTTTACGTAAAGGATTCCGGATTGGGAATTCCGCTCAAGGAGCAAGAGAAAGTGTTCGATTCGTTCTATCGATCCGAACAAGCCCTGAGTATGGCCATTGGTGGTACCGGACTCGGATTGAGTATTGTCAGGGAATTGGTAAAAGCACTTGGTGGCACCCTGCAACTTGAATCTGAACCAGGCAAAGGCTCCAGTTTCAATCTGACCATTCCCGTTGAGCATGCCAGGATTCCGAGGATGAAAGAAATACTCCTCCCTTCAATCCATCTTCCCCTGCAAGAGGTCACCATTCTGATTGCAGATGATGAACAGATCAATTTTCTTTATTTTGAGATACTGCTCAAAAAGAGTGTAAAGAAACTGGACCATGCAGGCAATGGGGAAATTGCCGTGGCGATGGCCTCAAAAACGAAATACGACCTGATATTCATGGATTTGAAGATGCCGGTCCTGGATGGTTATGCTGCCACCAGGCTGATCAAACAACGACACCCCACGATTCCTGTGATCGCCCAGACTGCCTATGCCACTACAGAAGAGCGAGAAAAAGCCCTGCTGGCAGGATGCGACGATTTCATCCCTAAACCGATGAAGAAAAATTTGTTATTGGAGATGATTCAGAAATACAGTTAAGCACGGTTGCGATATGAATAAAAATCAAAATCCAACCGAGGCCGCACTTCTGAATGTCCAGACACTTATCGGGCATTTGCACGATGGCATAGTGGTACATGCTCCCGACACAAGTATCCTGTTGGCAAATACAGAAGCTTCCAGAATCCTGGGGTTGACCATCGATCAGCTGCAAGGTAAGGCAGCCATTGATCCTGCCTGGTCCTTCCTGCGGGAGGATGGCTCACAATTGCCACTCGAAGAATATCCGGTGATGAGGGCCTTGAACACCCTCAAATCATTTACAAATTATGTTCTGGGAAGAATCAATCCCAGCGATGGATCACACATTTGGGCCAGGGTGGAGGCATTTCCCGAATTTGACGCCAAGATGAGGCTGAGTCACATTGTCGTAATTTTTGTAGACATTACCAGGGAGATTGAAACGAAAAAAGCACTGGCCGAAAGTGAAGAGACCTTTTCCAAATTCTTCCATTACAGTCCAGGTATCATGATTGTTACCAAAATTGAGGATGGAAGCATTGTTGAAACCAACAACAAGATCAACCGGGCAGGCTATGAGCGGAAAGATCTGATCGGAAAATCCATACTCGATTTGGATTTTTGGGTAGACCTATCTGCAAGAAGCCATTTTTACAATGAAATTTATAGGTCTGGGAAGATTGAAAATTTCGAAACGAAATTCAAAAACAAGAGTGGCGAAATTTTTACCTGTCTTATTTCAGGGGAGAAAATTAATTTTAGGAATACACCTTGTATCATCAGTGTGCTCATCGACATCTCCGAGCGCAAAAGAGCGGAAAACGAGATGAATGTGCTCTTTGAAATCGTTCAGGGGGTCGTTAGCACCTCCGATCTCTACGAATTGCTGAAGATCATCCATCAATCCCTGAAGAAAGTTTTGTACGCCGAAAACTGCTTCTTTGCCCTCCACGACCGGACAACAGGACTTTTCAGTTTTCCCTATTTTGTGGATCAGTACGATCAGCCCCCTCAACCGCAAGAGTTATACAAAAGTTGTACCTCCTATGTCCTCGAAACCGGAAAGTCCCTCCTGATCTCACCGAAAATTTTTCAGCAGCTCATCGACTTGAATAAAATTGAATTGGTTGGCTCTCCCTCCCCTTCCTGGATAGGCATCCCTTTGAAAACCTCATCCCGAACCATTGGGGTATTGGTTCTGCAGCATTATACGCAAGAGAACATCTACCGGGAGGAACACCTCCAGTTTCTGGACTCCATTGGCAGCCAGGTGGCAAATGTCATCGAACGGAAAAGGGCCGAAAACGAACTGGAAATTTCACATTCGCTGATTTCGGCGACCCTTGAATCAACCGCAGACGGCATACTGGTGGTAGACAAAAGCGGCAAAATCACAAACTTCAACAGTAAGTTTGTTGAGCTTTGGCGCATTCCGGATTCCATTATCCAAAGCTTTGACGATGAGACCCTCTTGGCCTATGTATTGGATCAGCTCAAGGATCCTGAACATTTTCTTAGCAAAGTCCAGGAGATCTACAGCAACGACGAAGAAGTTACTACAGACTTTGTCTCCTTTAAGGACGGAAAAATCTACGAAAGATATTCTCAGGCTCAAGTTTTCGACGGGAAGAGTGTTGGAAGGGTATGGAGCTTTCGAAACATTACCGAACAGAAAAAGACCCTGAAGGCTTTGCACCAAAGTGAGACCAGGTTTCGTGAATTAAATGCAACAAAAGACAAGTTTTTTTCGATCATCGCACACGATTTGAAGAGTCCGTTTAATGGAATTTTGGGTTTCAGCAATTTGTTGACGGATCAAATCAGGGCAAAGGATTACGATGGAATTGAGGAGTATGCCGAGATCATTCAGTACTCTTCCCAAAAAGCCATCGACCTTTTGATGAACCTGATGGAATGGTCACGTTCCCAATCGGGGCGGATGGATTTTCATCCCGAAATGATCGAAATTGGCACTCTCATCGGAGAGGTTTATGAATTGTCCAACATCGCAGCCATCCAAAAATCCATTCAATTTACGTTGGTTCAGGACCATCCAATGATGGTGCAGATAGATAAGGAAATGATATCGAGTGTTTTAAGAAATTTGATCTCCAATGCCATCAAATTTACCCATCCGGGAGGAAAAATAGAACTCAGTGCAGAACAGACCGCAGAAGAGCTATTGGTTACCGTATCCGACAATGGAATCGGCATAGAGCAGAAAGAGTTGGGCAAATTGTTCAGGATTGACGAAAGCTATTCCATACCGGGTACACACAATGAAAAAGGAACCGGACTGGGGTTGGTCCTTTGCAAGGAATTCATCGATAAGCACAAAGGTACCATCTGGGCTGAGAGCGAACCAGACCATGGAAGCAGGTTCTGTTTTAAAATTCCATTGATTTCCAATTAATTACCAACGAATCGCTACCATCAATCTCTGTTTCCCCTCGCTGGAGCAAAGGGTTATGGGACAGAAAAAACGCTTGTTTCACAAAAACACA
>Ga0118677_10009082_pt1 | contig 15666 bp, 15 predicted proteins | sample AliMusrvi5mmetaG_FD_86154 | JGI IMG/M metagenome (GOLD analysis project Ga0118677, IMG submission 86154)
GAACAGGCTTGTGCTGCGGCGCAGGTACTGGCTGTACTATGTTTTGAATTTTCTGAGCGGGGCGCGGCGGCAGATTTTTATCGTCTTTGCGATTTTCCTTCTGGTTGAAAAATACCGGCTCAGCGTGACGACCATCGCCGGTATTTATGTGCTGAATTACAGCCTTACCTGGCTTACCAACCGCTATATTTCACAGGCCATCAACACCTATGGCGAAAAGGTCGTGCTCAGTCTTGAAAGCGCAAGCCTTGTCATTCTGTTTCTCGGGTACGCATTTATTGAAAATGTATGGGTGGCGGTTGCGCTGTACGTGCTTGACAGCATATTCTTCAACTTTGCCATCGGCCTGAACACCTATCTGCAAAAAATAGCCGACCCTAAAGACCTGGCCCAGAGCACGGCCATGGGATTTACGATAAACCATATCTCGGCCGTGGTGATACCGCTGTTTGGCGGCGCGCTGTGGCTGGTGAGCTGGCGGCTTCCGTTTATCATCGGCGCCTGCCTGACCATCATCTCGCTGTATTTCACGCAGAAAATACGAATTGCCGAGCCTGTTCACACGCCGTGATATCCACCCGCTTTGTTTTTTGAAGTCATTCTGCTATAGTAGTATCAGTGCGACTAAAAAAATTAGCGGTCGCCTGTTTCGCCCGAATGAGGGTTTTGACCTGGTGCTTGTTTCTGATAGCCCCCGACGGGTGGATTTACAACAGTACTCATACAACAAGGAGGCCTTCATGAAACAGTTTGAAAAGCATCTTGAGATTTCCAAAGAGGGCTTTGCAGCCCTTGAGCGCGTGATCGCTTTTTCCTGCTCCCGGTGCGGGCTGTGCGCAAGCATGTGCCCCTCGGGCGCAATAGAAATGAAGGATACAATCCCAACGCTGGTCGGGAAGTGCAACAAGTGCGGGTTCTGCTATCAGGCCTGCCCGCGCGCCTTCTTCCCGATGACAAAAGCGCAGCAGCGCTGGTTCGGGCCTGAAATTACTGAAATCGACCGCCGCGTTGGCCGGTGCGTCGAGCGATTCACCTCCCGGGCACTGAATGACGAGGTGTTCGACAAGGCAGCAACCGGTGGCACCGCAACAGCGCTTACGCGGCACCTGCTTGATAAAAAAATCGTCGACGCGGTGCTGCAGCTTGAAGCTGTTCACCAGGACCAGTTTTTCTGCCACCACGGCCGGGCGGTCGTTGCAACAACGGCCGAAGAAACGCAGCGCTGCTCGCGTTCAAAGAACCAGATTACCCCCATCCTGCATGAGCTGAAAAAAGTCGCGGGCTATGAAAAATTCGCGGTTGTCGGGCTTTCCTGCCATGTCGAGGGACTACGAAAGCTCCAGCTTATCAAGGACGACCCCGAACTGCGCGAAATGTTCACGGGCCCGGCAAAAATCGGCGACAGGCTCCTGGCGGGCCTTAAATACGTGATCGCCATCAACTGCTTTTCAGCCACCAAATCCGGCGGCATCGACCTGATGCTCAAAAAAATGGGCATTCGCGAGGCTGATATCATCAAGTACGCCGAGGACACCAAAAAATCTCTCTACCAGGTCTTAAACGAAGGAAAAAACTTCCTGTGGTTCGTGCAGGACAATATCATCACAAAAGACGGCAAATTCTTTCCCTTCAAGTACATCGATTACCTTGACGAGGTGATCACGATGGGCTGCATGGCTTGCCCCAGCTTCATTGTCTGCAAGCAGGCAGACGTGAGCATCGGGGTCACGGCCTCGGAAACAAAGCTGAGCGAGTTCGGCTACAACAGCGTGATGGTCCGAAACTCGGAGCTTTCCGCTGTGTTCAGCGCCATGGCGCAGGAACAGGCCCTGCTCAAGCGGCCCATGTGGGACAACCGGGGCACGCTGCTCCGGAAGTTTGTCGAGCGCGTGCTGCCGTCAAAGGACCTCATGAATTTTGCCGAGTACGTGCGCACGGGCTCGTGGAAACCCCACGACGATTTATACAAGCGCTCGGAATCAGTGCAGGGCGGCAAAATTCTGGGGTTGCAGCGGCTCCTGATCGCCCAGACGGTCAAGCGCAAGATGATGCACGAGCCGGCAATCCGCGCGCTGCAAAAAGAAGGCAAACATTTTCCTGAGATGATTTAAACGGGTGGACTTGCGAAGCACGTCCACCATGTTTTCTGTATAACTGTTTTTTTTGTGAGGAAAATAAAGATGGGAAAAAAGTTGTCTCTTCCTGGAAAAATTTTGGTGCTTCTTGTTTTGACTACGGTGGTTCATTTTCTACCGAAATGGGTGCATTTTTCCTGGGTCCGTTTTGTTTCTCCGACCAGTGAATCGCTGTTCCAGCACGAGCGGATGCTTTTTACCTCGTATCTGCTCTATAGCTTTTTTGAATATTTTGCGACCCGCAAAAATTTGAAAAATCTGACCGGCTTTTGGATGTCGCGGCTTCTGATTTTAGTTGCGATCCCGTGGTTGATGATTATGCTGTATCTTTTGCCGCAGTCCTTCACCGGTGGAATGCCAAGTAAGGGTTGGGAGGTTTTCCTGGCTGTTGTATCGTCATGTCTGGTCTGGCTGGTTGTCATACTTTTGGAAAAAGATCTGGCATCGATCAAATATTCTAATGCTGCTAGCGTGGTCCTGGTCCTGCTATTCTCAATTTTGCTTTTTTCCAACACTGTCTTTACGGCCAATCTACCAGTTTATGATGTTTTCGCCGAACCGGTGACTTTATATGATGCTGCCCTCCCGCACAAAATGCACTGAGGCAGCCCAGGCAAAACCCGGCGCTTTAGTCATGGCGCGAGCGTGATACTAAGCCGGCAGGGTGCGCACCGCGCACCACGATTTTGAACCTTGCGGGCGCGACAACCGCGCCTTTACAACCTTGAACCTTTCTCTTGGAGGACATGATGAGAAGCATTAATGAATTACAGGGCAATGCGCTTACTCTTATGAAACAATCCATGCCGCTCACGACGGTTCAATTAAAATATCCTTTCCCTGTGCGGCCCGGCCGCATGCTCGGCCTTATCAAATTCGACGGCGAGGTCTACTGCTCGGAAAAGCTCAACCGCGCCGTGCTCATGCAGATACACTTCCCGGTTTTCATGAAGGTTTTCTCCACCTTCATTGCGCCCAAGATCGAATGCGATTTGCCGGTTTTTATCTGCGAAACCGTCATCCTCGGCAACAAGCGCGTCTTTATCGTGGATGCGCACAAGGGCGGCGCGGGCGGCGAAAAGCAGTACGATGGTTTTTTCGACCGGCTTCTGGAGATCAGGGGCAGGTACCCCGAGCTTATGAAACATGAAAAGATTGCCGCAAAGGGCATTTCATCGGTAAATTCAAAAGCCGCCTGCCAGGTAAAAATTCCCCGCGAGCTTGACGGGCAGGCAATGAGCATTTTCGCCGAGTATTTCGCCGCCTACCTTGAACTCATTAAAACCGCGGAGCCCCTCACGGGCACGGCTCTTGATAAAATCAAATCGGCATACACCGAATATCTCAAAACCGTTGTCGACCACGACCCCGGCGTAAAGGGCAATATTATATTTTTCGGCAGGCAGGAAGGCATTGAGCGGGCGCTGGATATTTTTTACGGCGTGTGAGTTTCGTTCTGCAGGCAGGGCGGGAGAAACCCGCCAATACTGTTTAATAATTAATCAAGTGGGTTCCGCTGTGCTGCACCCACCCTGTCAGACTGGAATTTTAATAGAACAGTCCGCGATAATTAAAACAGGCTTGGGAAAACGAAATGGGGAATGTTGTCCCTTTTCCCTCTCGCGTGAGACGCCCGGAACAAAAAAAACGGGCGGGATATGCCCGCCCATCAAATACTATCACAAGGGAAGTATTGTCTGAAATCTTATTTTATTCTTTTGTTAATACAATAGGAATTGCAAGGCTCGTGTTTGGCGTTAATGTCAGAACATCTCCAGCTCTAAGGTAGGTGAAGATTACGTTCTTGGCTCCGGGCTCAACTTTCACACCGTCCACCGTATAGGTTGTTATAGTCATTGTGAGCGTAGTATCCTGGGTAGTATATGTGCCGCTTTCTGAAATAGTCTTGGCTGTTGTCCCGAGGGTGGTCACGGCGGTAACCGTTTGGTCGCACGTAAAAGTTTTATCGGATTTAAACTCAAACGTATAGGCGGTTGTGATATCGGAATTGGTTGTGGGCTCGTTAACCGTTAACGATCCTGTCCATTTGCCGATTATCGAATTGAGTGAGCAACCAAAAATAGCTGCAGCGCAGAAAGCTACTGCAAGTGTTCCTAAAAATTTTTTTCTCATGCGTTTGCCTCTCTCCAAAAAACCCCATTTGGCTTTTTGAATTATTTAAAGGGTTCATCCCCCTGTTGATAGCCGAATTAATAAAAAATTAAAACGGGCCGTTTCCAAAAAAATATTTATTACTGGGTATGCTTTCCCAACGCATAAAAAGAATTATAGAATATGGGTAGTGGTGTCAAGACATATTTGGGAACAACTTGAGCATGTAACAAAATGCTGTAGCCATATGTTCACCGGGGAGTTTTTGGCGAAGCAGCCCGTGCGGTTCGAGCCACGAGCGTATTTCCCCTCGTGGCCTACCGTGCGAGAATATAGCACGGGCGAATGAACCAAAAGCTCCCCGGTGTAAACGGCTACAGAATAAAGTTACCTGCCCTAGAATGTAGCGTCCCCCCGCATACATGCGGCGTGCGCTGTTGCGGGGCCATAAAGCATCAGCTTCTTCTTGCGGTCGGTTTAAAATAAAGCTACAATGGAAAAAATTTTAGGAGCCCCCATGAATTCTGAACTGTGCGGAAATATAAAATACACCGGTGCAACACTGCTGCTATTGCTCCTGCTGCTGACCGGCGCGGACAGCAGCCTTGCTTGTGATAACGGGCCCAGTGGCGCTACCCGCATTCTTGCCGGAACGGGAGCAACCGTTGTAAAAAATGCAGCTGTCGGCGACAATGATACCTATGTGCTGACCATACAAAACCCCGACCCGTATATGAGCTGGAAAACCGATAGCGAAAACGGCGCGCAGAGTCTTAGCTGCTTCGTGGATTACTGGAGTGCTACGTACGGTAATGACAAGAAAGATGCCGTTGTTTTCGGCTCGAAGCCCTCATGCGCCACCATTTCCTCGCTGAGCTACACCCCTTCAACGGGTATTACCGCCATACTGCAAAGGCCAAACCAGCACTACGCAGCCCCGTCCGTCTCGGGTAGCGTGGTGATAGAAATAAACAGATCGTGCAATCCCAGCTTGCCGTGTTTAGGCGTTTCCGATCTGACCGGAAACTGTTACTTGCCATTTTTTAGCCCTGCAGGAACTGTATTTACAGCCTCAGCCCCCCGTGCGACATTGAATTTTTCAGCCTTTGATAATGTGGTGATGCCTAACTCCAACCTAGGCGCCACGACGCTCAGCAATGCAACCTTTACTACCGCTAATCTGAGCGGGGTCAACTTTGATGATGCGGTGATGATATCCACGGATTTTACCGGCGCCAATATGGCCGGTGCGCATGCGCATGGTGCTTTTGTTTATAATGCAATAGCTCCGAACGGCACGGTGGTCAACAGCCCCGAGGCCCTGCTCAATGGGGCAGTGGTGACCACGACAACAACAACAGCCTTCTCAAACAATCACACAAGCTTTATTACTCTCACGGCCAATGATACGGCTGACAATCCAAAAACCGTGTCCTTTGTATTTGTTAACAACTTTTTTAATGACTTTTCCGAGGTTCACTATTTCATTTTCACAACCGTAGGAACCGGAACCGTAAGTCTGACCGTTGGTCCGGAGACCCTGATTGGCCCGCCGTATTTACTGCTGGGCTTTATCGGCCCGACATGGATAACCTCAGAAATACTCCTGGGCTTATTAGGCACGCCCTTAAGCTTCGAAGCCCCTGTTGAAGCTAAAACTATGCCGATTTTAAATATCACCAACCCAGTCAACTACGGGTTTATGATGATGTTTCCGATGAAAACGGTCGTTGCAAACTGGCTTTTACACCTTATCGACCCGAGCCTCTCGGTCCTCGGCGGGGACGATTATCCGGTAACCATGAATATGGAAGTGTATTTCACTCCGGCAACAGCAACCACTGAGTAGTGCGCGCTCATGCCAACAGCATATTTTTTTCTGGGTTTTGAAACCTGCCCCGGGAGCCTGTCTGACTTGACCGGGCCATTGGCGGAACTACTTAAGGCCACGTGGCATGCTGATTACGTCTATCGGCAACGGCTTTTCTGTTGTTTGCTGCCCGCTGCTGAGATGCCCGGTTTTAGAGCATGTAACAAAATGCTGTGGCCATATGGCCACCGGGAAGTTTTTGGTGAAGCAGCCCGTGCGGTTCGAGCCATTGGCCTATTTCCATAATTGGCGTATCTTGCGAGAATATAGCACGGGCGAATGAGCCAATAACTCCCCGATGCAAACGGCTACAGAATAAAGTTACATGCTCTAGCACAGCAAGGGGCTTTTCAATTGTTCCCAACCATGAAGACCAGATTCCCCTCGCCCAGCCAACAAATGTTTTGAGTCGATGCTGCATCTGCGTGACATCATCTGCGGCAGCAGGCAAAACCGGCAGTCCATGAAAGCGCCTGCAAAATCGAAGTTTACGGCATAGTAGACCTGATTCGCTTTCAGTGGTTAAAACCTCTCACCCTGATTTTTCAGAATAGCAAATAACCCAAGCCTTTATTATATTGCGCGCTATTTATTTGACATTTAAAATTTTAAATGTATAATTAAAAGGAAGATTTTCACTATCATTTTCCATGTTTTAAAAACAATAAATAGCGCTTCAAATATGAAACAAAATACTAATTTAGCTTTTTTAATTATATTTTTTGTATGCTTGGCTGGGTCAGCCTGCGGAAAAAAGAAAGATTCCGCAACAGGGCAGGAGACTGCTCAGAATGTAGGAATTGCCACCGTTGCCTCCGAGCCGATAGAGCGCCGTATTGATATAACCGGCACGCTTGCCGCCTGGGAGGAGGCCACGGTTTCCATCGAGGTTGACGGCAGGCTTACTGAAATGCGGGTTGATCTTGGCGACCAGGTGAAAAAGGGCGATGTGCTGTGCCGCATAACGCCCGTTGAATATGAATGGAAAAAGACGCAGGCTGAGGCCGATCTTATGAAGGCCGAGGAGGATTTCAAGCGGGCACAGAAGCTGCATACCGACAATGTGATGGCAAAAGAGCAGATGGATGAAAATCTGCGCAAGCTGAATGTGGCCCGCGCTACGGCGGACCTTGCCCGCAAAAAACTTGACGACACGGTGTTGCGCGCCCCTTTTGACGGCGCCGTGGGCAAGCGGCTGGTAAATCCCGGTGAATACGTGCGCGCGGGCTCGGCGGCCTTTTACCTTGTGCGCCTGCAGCCCATAAAATTCAAAGGCGATGTGCCGGAGCGGTACGCGGGCGATGTGCACAAGGATGATCATGTGCTTGCCTACACCGATGCCGGCCGCGACTACCCCTTTCCCGGCGCCATCGAGCGTGTGGGCCCGAGCGTTGCAAGCGACTCGCGCTCATTTCCGATTGAGGCGTCCATCGATAACAGCGAAGGAAAAATCAAGCCCGGCTCATTTGCCCGCGTTTCCATTCTGACGCAAAAGGTGGATTCCATGCTCACCGTGCCCGAGACCGCGGTAACCGCCTTTGCCGGCACGTCGAGGGTTTTTGTTGCAAAAGACGGCAAGGCCGTCGAGCGCCCCATAGAAATAGCCGGAAAAATACACGACCGCGTCATGGTGGCAAAGGGGGTGAAGCAGGGCGATCAGGTGGTCACAACCGGCATAGAGTTGCTTACCGACGGCAAGGCCATTACAATTCGCGAAAACAAATAAATTGAGGGATTGCAAGGCAACATTCTCGAACATCGCGGTTGAAGTCAATTCAAAAATTCCCAAACCCCTAAATCCCATACTTTATAGTAACAACTATGAATAATCTGACCATTTTCATCCGCCGTCCCGTGCTGGCAACCATGCTCTCGCTTTTGCTGGTGGTGCTCGGCATGTTTTCCTACCGCACCCTGGGCGTGGACACCATGCCCAATATCGAAATCCCGATCGTGACCGTTACGACGATCCTGCGCGGCGCCTCCCCCGAGGAGGTGGAGTCGCAGGTCACCAAGCCCATCGAGGAAGTGGTCAATACCATCGAGGGCGTGGACGAGCTCAGGGCCGTCAACACCGAGGGCATGTCGCGCATCATCATAAAGTTTCATCTCGAGCGCAAGATCGCCGAGGCAGCCCAGGACGTGCGAGACAAGGTGGCAACGGTCATCCGCCGCCTGCCCATTGACACGGAAGCTCCGGTCATCACCAAGATGGATTTTGACGCTGTCCCGATCCTGACCCTTGCCGTTACGGGCCCGCGCGACATGAAGGAAATATCCGAGATCGCCCGCCTGCAGGTGAAAGAAGCAATAGAAAACATTCGCGGCGTTGGGGCCGTTATCCCCATGGGCAACTGGACTCGCGCCATCAATGTCTTTCTTGATCTTGACCGGCTTCAGTCCTTCGGCATTCCTATCGCAAAAGTGAAAGTGGCCCTGGCCACACAGAATGTTGAAATACCCTCGGGCCGCATCGACCGCGGCGACTCCGAGCAGGTGCTCCGGACGCTTGCGCGCATCGAGCGGGTTGAAGATTTTAAAAATATCATCGTCGCGACGGTAAACGGCCGCCAGATCACCATCGGCGATATCGGCCGCGTTGAGGACTCGATCGAGGAGCCCCGCTCCCTTGCCCGGCTCTGGAAAAAGGAAACCGGCGCCGCCGGCACCGCCGCCGTGTCGCTTGTCGTGCAGAAACAGTCGGGAACCAACACGGTCGACGTCATCCATGCCGTTAAAAAGCGCCTGCTCGAGATCGAGCCCCATCTGCCGCCGGGGATCAAAGTATCGGTTATCGCCGACCAGTCGCGCTTTATTGAGAGCTCCATCGACGAGCTGCGGCTGCACCTGGTGCTGGGCGGCATTCTAACGGCCCTGTCCGTGCTGCTGTTCATGCGCAACCTGCGCTCTACCCTGATCGCCGCCATCGCGATCCCGACCTCGCTTATCGCGACATTTACTTTCATGAGCGCCCTGCACTTCACGCTCAATAACATGTCGCTGCTGGGGCTGACGCTTGCCGTGGGCATCGTCATCGATGATGCTATCGTGGTGCTGGAAAATATTTTCCGCCATATGGAGGAGCTCGGGAAGCCGCCCCTGCAGGCGGCCATCGACGGCCTGAAGGAAATAGGCCTCGCCGTCATGGCAACGACGACGTCGCTGGTCGTCATCTTTCTGCCCGTTGCCTTCATGCAGGGCATGGTAGGCCGCTTTTTTTACGAATTCGGCCTGACGGTGGCCTTTGCCATTGCCATTTCCCTTATTATTTCATTTACCCTCACCCCCATGCTCACGGCCCGCTTTTTGTCCAGCAAGCACGCGGGCGCTTCATCCAAGGAGACGAAATTCTGGCGCCTTCTGCAGGACAGCTATGATCTGACGCTCAAGTGGGCCCTGCGCAACCGGGGGCTTACGGTCGCCATCGCGGTGGGGTGCGTCGCCATGATATTTCCGCTTGTGGCCCTGCTCGGCAAGGATTTTCTGCCCGCGGACGACCGCAATGAATTTCAGGTGAGCATGATCATACCGGCGGGCTCAAGCCTGACAACGGCTGACGGCATTTTTAAGAGGCTCGAGGCCGAGATACAGAAGGTGGAAGGCGTCACCGCAACGCTTTCCCAGATCGGCAGCACCGAGGTCGGGGCCGAGGACATTACGCAGGGTACGATTTATGTCCGCACCATAGACATTTCCGAGCGCAACTATCCCCAAAAAAAGGTAATGCAGGACGTGCGCAGGATCCTTGCGAAATATCCCGAACTGCGCACCGGCGTCTATGATATGGAAGGCGTTGTTTCCTCAAACGCCCGCCAGAATTACAGCGTCTCCTATAATCTTATGGGGCCCGATCTGGCCGCGCTCATGAAATATTCCGATGACATAGCCGGCAAACTGCGCAAGCTCCCCGGTTTTGTCGATGTGGATACCTCGCTTGTGGCGCGGCAGCCCGAGGTGCGCGTGTCGCTCAACCGGCCCAAGGCCGCCGACCTGGGAGTCTCGGCCTCTGATGTGGCCATGGCCCTGCGGACCATGGTGGGAGGGGACCGGGTGACCAAGTTTCGGGAAGGTGTGGAGCAGTACGATGTCTGGCTGCGGCTTGACCGCAGGGACCGCCGTGACGCGGACCTCATTGCCCGGCTGCCGGTGGGGGTGGGCAAGAGCGGCATGGTAACGCTGAACCAGGTTGCCGAGCTTACCGAAGGCAAGAGCCCTGCTGAGATCGATCGGTTTAACCGCCAGCGACAGGTCACGATATACGCAAATCTTGACAAGCTTGACCTGGGAAAGGCGACCGAAAAAATCGACGCAATCGTGAAGGAAATGCAGCTGCCCGTGAGCTACCAGGGCGATTTTACAGGCCGGGCCAAACAAATGGGCGAGGGCATGACCGGTATGCTGCTCGCGTTCGTGCTGGCCTTTGTCTATATGTACATCGTGCTTGCCGCGCAGTTTGAAAGCTTCCTGCACCCGGTAACCATTCTGCTGGCCCTTCCCCTCACGCTGCCCTTTGCGTTTTTCTCCCTGCTGCTGCTCGGGGATACCCTTAATTTGTACAGCCTGCTCGGTATTTTCATGCTTTTCGGGATCGTCAAGAAAAACGGCATTCTGCAGATCGACTATACCAATACGCTGATAGCTGCGGGCAGGCCGCTCAGGGAGGCGATTCTTGAGGCCAACCGCACGCGCCTGCGTCCCATTCTCATGACCACCATCACCCTGATCGCCGGCATGATCCCCATTGCCCTCGGGTCGGGCCCCGGCGCAGCATCGCGCGCTTCCATGGCAAAGGTCATCATCGGCGGCCAGGCCCTGTCGCTTCTTATCACGCTGCTGATCGTGCCGGTCTGCTACTCGCTTTTTGAAGGTGCAAAAATGAGATTGCGCCGGTCGGAGCAGCCTGCGGCTCGGCTGGTTTAATCAAAGAACGAAATTTTTCTCTCGCTCCCCGCGGCAGGCTCACCCCGACGGTTTTTTTACCTTTTTACGGCTTCATTAAAATACGTTCGTCAAGTTCTTTTTTTGCTTGTTTTTTTTTGCAGGGAGTGCGATTGCTTCTTTGAAGATACTTTCTGCAGAGAGAGCCCATGGCAACAATACTCGTAATAGATGATGATGCGCAGTGTTCGCAGCTGCTGAGAGCGGTTTTTGAGCAGGCAGGCCATACGGTCGCCACTGCCGCCGACGGTAAGGCCGGCTTGCAAATGTCCCGCGCCAGGCATTTCGATCTGGTCATAACCGATGTGCTGATGCCGGAAAAAGACGGGCTCGAGCTGATAAAGGAGCTGCGCCGGGACAACCCCGATGTTCAGATTATCGCTATATCCGGCGGCGGCCTGCTGTATGCCGAAGACTGTCTTAAAATGGCAAGGCTTTTCGGCGCGCAGCATATTTTAAAAAAGCCGCTCGATATTAAAGAGCTTTTACAGATCGCCTCCACGTTGAATCCCGCCGTTTGATTTCCGCGGCAAAGCAGCTGCCCTGCCTGCTGCCGCGGGCCTTCATTTCTGCTTCGATCATTTTCAGGGTTTTGTTTTTGTGCCGGGTCCACTGCGGTGCGATAAGCTCGCGCGGATCAGGGTCGCCGGTGAGGCGCTGAATGACCGTTCCGGCTGGTAGGATCTCAAGCACGTCGCAGGCCTGCCCCACAAATTCCTGCTGCGATACCGGATCGAAGCCGCCATCGCGGTAAAGCTTCTCCAGCGCCGTGCCCCTTGTAATATATAAAGAGTGAATTTTTATCCCCTCGGGTTTGAGCCGCGCTATTTCGCTGGCTGTGGCAAGCACCTCGGGCCTTGCCTCTCCGGGCAGACCGATAATCATATGCAGACAGATGTTGAGCGGATACGTGCGGGCAAGCTCGTAACCTTTTAAAAATTCCGCATACGTGTGTCCGCGGTTGATGCGCTCAAGCGTTGCATCGTGCCTGCTTTGCAGTCCCAGCTCAAGCCAGACCATGAGGCGGCCGGCATAGCCCGCCAGAAGCTCAAGAACGTCAGGGCTCAGGCAGTCGGGCCGCGTGGCAACCGACAGGCCCACCACGCCCGGCAGGCTGGCAACTTCATCGTACATTTTTTTCAGTTTGTCGATGGCCGCGTAGGTGTTGCAAAACGACTGGAAGTAGACGATAAATTTTGCCGCCTTATAGCGCAGCGAAAGCCGCTCCATGCCGGCTCGCGCCTGCGCGGCAAGATCCGGGACTACCGCATGAGCTCCCGAGCCCGAGCCTTTGGCATCGCAGTAGATGCAGCCATTAAAACCTTTGGCGCCGTCGCGGTTAGGGCAGGTAAGGCCCGCATCGAGCGTTACTTTCTGCACGCGCTCGCCAAAGCGCTCTTTAAGATAGGTGTTAAAAGAATAGTACAGCATGATCGCACACGTAGGGGCAGACCTGCGTGTCTGCCCGTAACAAGGGCGCACACACAGGTGCGCCCCTACCGGACCCCGGTTTTCCCCTGCAGCCGGCGACTGATTGTATAAAAAAGCGCTCCCGGCAGGGAAGCGCTTTTTTTATGATTTCCGCCGCGAGATGGTTCAGGCTATCTGCCGCTTCATCTCGGTAATTGTTTGTGCATAATCAGGTGTTTTAAAAATGCCTGACCCGGACACAAACATATCCGCCCCGGCCGCGCACACTTCCTTTATATTATCGACGACAATGCCGCCGTCGACTTCGATGGCGATATCATACTCAAGCGAGTCCAGCATATTCCGCAGCCGCCTAATCTTGGGCAGCATGGCAGGTATAAACTGCTGGCCGCCGAAACCGGGGTTGACGGTCATGATGAGAATCATATCGATATCATCGAGCACGTTTTCAATCACGCTGAGGGGCGTTGCTGGATTAAGGGCCACGGCGGGCCGCATGCCTGCGTCGCGTATGGCCCGCAGCGTGCGCTGCAGGTGATAGCCCGTTTCCGCATGCACGGTCAGTATGCGGCTGCCTGCTTTGGCGAAGGCCTCGATATAGGCATCGGCATTTTCAATCATCAAATGCACGTCAAGGGGCAGCTCCGTTGCCCGCCGGGTAGCCTCCACAATGAGCGGCCCCACGGTGATATTCGGGACAAAGTGGCCGTCCATCACGTCTATGTGGATATAATCGGCTCCGGCCGCGGCTACCTTGCTGATGTCTTCGCCCAGACGTGAAAAATCAGCAGAGAGTATCGATGGGGAAATCGCCTTCTTCATTTCCTTGCTCCTTGTGCGGTGCGTTTTTTCTTAGATCGACACAGGCATGCACATAGGGCTTGCTCTTGAGCGGCAGCACCCCTTCGCTCACCATGATCGTAAAGGTTAAGAGCTCCGACGGGCCTTCAACGGCCTGCAGATTAAGCTTCAGGCTGTAGTGCCCGGGCCAGGGCGGCCGAAATTCGAGCAGTATGGCATCGCAGAGGCAGCGGGCTTCATTGCGCCGCTTCGGGCTCTGATACCAGCAGGAGCCGAAAAATTCGGTTATGGAGCGCTCTTCAGCGTACAGCTCCTGCCCGTCTGCGGTTTCAATGCTCAGCCGGTAGCAGTGCAGCTTTTCGTCGCACTTACCCATGGGCTCCTTCCACTTGAAAATGCAGCGCACGCGGCACCATGTTTTATTCCCGGTGAGGCTGAATGAGCGGTTAACGGTTATGCGCGGGCCCGGCCGCGCAACAGCAGCCTCAAGCACGGTCTTGCCGCCTGTTTTTTGCTTTTTGATGCGTATATAACTGTAGACCGCTCCTGCAGGGAACACAAGACAGAGAAAAAATAAAATCGCAAGTTCCATTGAAGCATTCCTTGTTTAAAGCTCCGCCCACGCTGAGCTGGTTCTAACCTGCAGTATGCCATGGCTGAATGCGCGACGGAACTCTGGCCGCAAAAGTTTTTCGCGTTTATTCGCCGCCGGCTGCCGTTGTTTTCTCGGGCTTCTTGCCGGACTTGATCAGTATTTCATCAATGCGTTTTTTATCAAATCGCCATGAATTGCCCACGCGAAAACCGGGGATGGTTCCCTGCTTGGCATGTTTGTAAACGGTGAGAATCGACATTTTCAAATATTGAGCTACCTCTTTGGGTTTCATGATTTCAGACATGTGAACTCCTCGGGTAAAGCAGTGGTGGAATGGAGGATACTGGCGCGATGCATTCAGCCAAAATTTACAGAACAATGTATCGCCGTACCGGTTCAATTATCGTCAAGATCAGGCTGTGGCCCGGAGTGCCATTTTTAGAATCCATGATCTCCGGCGCTCAAATTTCTGAAAACAATACCGTAAAAATAGTACAAAATACGGTGGGATTTGTCAATCCGGAAGGCTCTATTCCGAAAAAACAATGGCCGGGGCAGGGCACGCGGCTTTGCTTACTCCTCGGGTTGTGCGCCGTCTTCTTCTTCGGAGGGGGATTGATCGCTGCGGAATTCCTGAAGTTTGCGTTCCATATCGGTAAATTTTTCCTGAAGGTCCTGAAACTGGTTGTCAAAAGTCTTGAAAAGACCTTCCAGTTCATCTTCTTCATCCGTTGAGACGGTTTTTTTTTCATAGGCGCTTGCCATGGCTTTTTCCTCTGGATCAGTTTGCTTTGCTATACTGTTTTTCGTGGCACTGGCGCAGCTTGTGCACAAATGTTTCAAGGTGCCCGAGATAGGGATCAAGGGGCAGCAGGTCCCCGGCAAAGGCATATGCCTGAACCACGCGCATGAGATTTGTCCAGTCCTCGGAATACCCCTGCCTGCACACCGAAAAAATAGGGCAGATATGGCACTGCTTTTCATATTCAACGCATAGAAAAAGCGGTACAACGGCGGCCCGTAAAATATCCTGAAAATGCGTCAGCTGAAACACCGTGCGGCTGTCGGTGAGGATTCGGTCCCATTTTTCAAGAGCAAGATTAAGGGAGTCCTCGCCCTTTTCATAGCGGTCCCGCATTTCCTCAAAGGTCATCAGTCCCATTGCCGGCTTACCCCCTGTTCGAATAATTCGAGTAGACTATACCAGAAAAAATGCTCTGGCGCAGTTATTATATATTGTGAAATGAAAAAGCGGTGATGTCAAGAGCGGGTATCGGTGCGCGGTGTGCGCCCTGCCGTTTTATATGCCGATCTATTTTATGCAGGCAAGAATACTCCGTTGCCTGCATCGTCCCTGAATTTGCCTGCTGTAGCGGGAAATTTCAGCCACAAATCAAATTCAGCAGGGGGAAATAATTTATATAGCTGCTCGCGTCATGAGTCATTATGGCGTCAGTGTGCGCTAAAGCAAAACCGCCGATAAGAAAGTCGGCCAGTACCCGCTGGCGAAACGACAGCACACCACCGCAGCGGGGGCATATCGGCTGTATTGTTTTCTTGCAGGCCGGGCAGGTGAAGCTCTTTTTTGCAAAATACTTTTTTCTGGCTGCGATAATCGCCTGCGGATCAGATCGCTCCGGGTACTCAACATGAACAGCCAGCAGCTCAAGGGCGTTATCAAGCTGTTTAAGCTTCGGAAAAAAAACGCCGAGCTCAAGATTTGAAACTGCTATTAGGGGCATAAAGGGGAGCGTCTTTTACAGCCACCCTGCGCTAGGCCCAGC
>Ga0118677_10009083_pt1 | contig 15665 bp, 12 predicted proteins | sample AliMusrvi5mmetaG_FD_86154 | JGI IMG/M metagenome (GOLD analysis project Ga0118677, IMG submission 86154)
CCGCTGTATGTTGCCCCCGTCCGCCCCCCGCGTCCCCCCGTGACTGTTCCCGATCGCGTACAGGAGGAAGAGATGCCAATTTATGACGACGCCGATGTCCCGCCGGAAACCGATGCCGCGCCGGAAACCGACCTGCCGACGACGCCTACCGCCTGCCGCATCCGCGTGACGCCGGACTTCGTGCAATCGGAAGATTTCGAGAAATTACCCTCGCTGTTGCAATCCTGCAAAGGCGACAGCCCGGTAGAAATCGCGGTCGGCCAGCGCCGTTGGCGCATGGAGACCCTTCGCGTAAATCCCGTGCAGGTGGGACGGTTCTTGAAGACGTTGGGGTTGGCCGTGGAGGAGTAAAGCACCAGACAACAATTCCATCGTCCACAGCGACGCTGTGGGAAGCTTGGATTCACCATGATGAAAACGCGCTGTCGGAGCATAATTCCTCTGAATTTTATGAATTGTGCTCCGACAGCGCGTTTGTCGCACTTGCTTCAACGCTCCCCATAGCGGTGCTATGGGCTATGGAATTATTTTACGTTTGTCTCACATAATGGGGATTGGTACCTGGTTCTCACCTCTATTGCTCCTAATCCCATTGAGCGTTACAGTATCTCCTCTAACCCTACCACCACGCCATGCAATCCCAACACCTTCCGAATCGCCAGCACCACGCCCGGCATGAAAGATTCGCGGCTGATGGTGTCGTGGCGGAGGGTAAGGGTTTGTCCGAGGCCGCCGAAGATCACTTCCTGGCTGGCGACCATGCCGGGAAGGCGCACGGCGTGGACGCGGATGTTGCCGATCGGCAGGCCACGGCTTTCCTCGCCGTGCTCGGAGTGCGCCGGTTGGGTGAGGCGGCCCGCGGCGGCGTCGCGCATCAGTTCAGCGGTGCGCAGGGCGGTGCCGGAGGGCGCGTCAAGCTTCTTTTCGTGGTGAAATTCGATCACTTCCGCATAATCGAAATGCTTCACCGCCTGCTGGGCGAACTGCATCATCAGCACCGCGCCGATGGCGAAGTTAGGCGCGATGAATACCGGCGTGGAAGCCTGCGCGGAGAGAGTGCGCAATTCGGCTAGATTCTCCGCTGCCAATCCGGTAGTGCCCACCACCGCCGCCACGCCGCGCGGTATCGCGACACGCAAATTGGCCATTACGGTATCCGGACGGGTGAAATCCACCATCACCTGCGGTCCCGCGGCAATGGCCTGCGTTAAATCGCCGGTCACCGCCACTCCCAGCGCGCCGATGCCGGCGATGACGCCGATATCTTCTCCTGGACACGCCATATCCACCGCGGCCACCACCGTCATGCCTTCGGCGTTCGCCACCGCCTTCACCACCTCCCGTCCCATCTTCCCGCACGCCCCGACGACCAACACGCGAATATCACCCATTGTTTTGCCTCCATTGAACTCGCTGGGAGCGCGGGCGTCTCGCCCACTCCCGTCCCCGTTACTGATCCCCGCGAAGCGGGCGAGACGCCCGCGCTCCCAGGATTAATCTTTGCTATATCCGACCACCGTATATTTCTGCGTCCCCAACTCCTCGATCGCCAGTTCGATGACATCGCCAGGTTTTAAAAACACCGGTGGTTTGCCGCTGGCGGCGATGCCGGCGGGGGTGCCGGTGGCGATGATGTCGCCGGGCAACAGCGTCATGCTCTGGCTGGCGAAACTGACCAGTTCGGCGACGCTGAAGATCATGTTCGCCGTATTGCTATGCTGGCGTAACGTGTCGTTCACGCGGGTGGAGATCGCCAGCGACTGCGGATCGGCTAACTCGTCCGTGGTGAGCAGATACGGTCCGAGCGGGCAAAAGCCATCGTAGCTCTTCGCGCGGAACCACTGCCCTTCCTCGCGTTGAATATCGCGCGCGGTTACATCATTCACGATGGTATACCCGGCGATATAGGCGAAGGCATCCTGAGCGGAGACTTCATGGCAGAGATGCCCGATCACCACCCCCAATTCGACTTCATAATCGATCTCGGTGGACCAGCTTACTGGTGGGAGCATAAGCGGATCATACGGACCGGCAATTGCCGTGGCAGCTTTCGCAAAGAGCAGCGGATGATTCGGCAGTTGGTGGCCCATTTCCGCCGCATGGTCGCGGTAATTCAAGCCACAGGCGACGATTTTGCCTACTCCCGCCAACGGCGCGCCCAAGCGCACGCTCTCGATGGGAATCAGCGCCTGTTCCGGCTGCGGACGCCCGAGCAGATCCTCGATCTCACCCAACAGATCCAGTTCAAGAATCTCCTCGATGCTGTGCGGTGTCTCCAACTCGGCGAGTTCGAGGCTCAGGACGAAGGCATCCTCGATTATTACTCCCGGACATTCCTGATACGGTTCACCATACATCACCAGCTTCATTGCGCGTCACCTCGTTCGCCTATTAATTTCGGGCAACGCCGAAGCAATCCTTTTCTCAAATCGTCAAAGTCTGATTTGAAAGTGCCAGTTCATACCGCTATTTGCGCCAGCATAGCTTCTCACTTATAATCCGAAAAGAAGGATGGCAGATTTCACCGGTGATCCTATCAGCGATGACGGGGCGCGACTGGCGTCGGCCTCCAAACAGTGCTAAGCGTGCAACATGATGCTAATTATTATTGGCGTTAACTGAACCGTATTGTGGTGGTACCGGAAGATCCTCTTTCACAGGAAATGGGTGATTAGGCGGTCAGGGACGACCGCTCTCCCAGGATTGCTATGCGATCACGTTCACTAGCCGATCATTTCGTTGGTTGCTTCAACTCATCCAGCCGCGCTTTCAGCCATTTGCCGCGCGGGCTGTTCGGGGCCATTGCGATGGCTTTTTTCAGAGTGGCGATGGCGGCGGCTTTATCGCCACTCGCGGCTTGTGCTACCCCGAGCAAGCCATAGTCATCCTGCCGGTTTTGCAGTGTGGGGTTCATGCCGAACAATGCTTTCAAGGTGGCAATCGCCTGCGCATCGTTATGCGCGGAGTAGCTATTGAGCGCGGAGGTTATGAACGCTTCTTCCAGCACGCCTTTTTCATTGTGGGCATCGAAGCGCTTAATGTCACCCAGGACGGCTTTGCCATCCGTGTCCCATTGGTCCACCGGGATGGCCTGGAGCAGAATCCAGCAGGCCTCCGCGGCATCGCCTTTACTGTTTTGCGGGTCCAACGCGCGCAATCGCCTGGCCAGCGTAATGGATTGCGCGTGTTGGCTGACGCGTGCCATCATTTTCATCGCCCGCAGGGTGTATTCGTAGCCTTGCTGATCCGCGGTTTTGGCGTAATCCTGGAAGGCCCGGTAGTCCTTCATGGTCGCTTTGGCCACCACGAGCTCTCCGATAAACTGCGCGGGTGGGAGATAGCTGCTGATGGTGTTTAAGACCACCGTGCCGTCTTCCGACAGCATGACGAGGAAGGGAAATCCTTCGCCTTCGAGTTTCGCATACAGCTCGAGATTGATTTTCGCCTCGCCGGTGGGCTCCTGTTCAGGCGGTACCGTGCAATCGAGGCTGGCTTTAGCAAAATCCGCCAGCGCGGCCTTCACCCTGGCATCAGTATAGGTTTCCGTTTCGATCTTCCGGCACCAAGGGCACCAGTCGGTGGTAAAATGGAGGAAGATGAGTTTATGGTTGGCCTGCGCCGCCGTTTGCACTTCCGCCCAGGTCGAGAAAAATCCCGCCGGTGCCTTCACCGAGGCCACCGCCAGCATGCCGGCGCCGACCAGTACTACGAACAAGATGGCCAATCGCATGACACGCTCCTTACGCGCTGGTTGATTAATGCTTACTTCGTCTTCGGTAACGACAATCCTTTCCGATGTCGAGGGTAGTCGCGAATACCGGAAAGGTATGCTGGATTTGGAGAAGGAAACATGCTTTAATAAAGCGAAAGTGATAAAGAGTTTGAATTCTGGAGGAGTATATGGCAGAGCTTGGCAACGCGGTGATTATAATCGGTGACGGCATGGGCGACTGGCCGGTACCCGAATTGGAAGGCAATACCCCGATCGAAGCGGCGGTGAAACCGAATCTCGACCGCATGGCGCTCGAAGGGGAGAACGGGTTGATGGATCCGATTGCTCCCGGTGTGCGCGCCGGCAGCGATACGGCCCATCTGGCGATCCTCGGTTTTGACCCGTATAAATACTATACCGGGCGCGGCCCCTTCGAGGTGCTGGGTATCGGGATGGATGTGCAGCGCGGCGATATCTGTTTCCGCGTGAACTTTTCCACCGTCGATGACGAGATGCACATTATCGATCGCCGCGCGGGCCGCATCAATTCCGGCACCGAGCAATTGGCGGCGGTGCTGAATGGTCTGCAGTATGGCGGCTGCACCTTCCTGTTCAAGGAATCGGTGGCGCACCGCGCGGCACTAATCGTTCGCGGCGAGGGGCTCGGTCCTTTCGTCTCCGATGCTGACCCGCACACGGAAGGCGAGAAGCCGCATGAAGCGCATGGCACCGATCCCGCCAGCCAGAAGACCGCGGAGATGGTCAACTGGTTCGTGAAGAAATCCTATGAACTGCTCAAGGATCATCCGGTCAATAAGGCCCGCATCGCGCAGGGGCTCAATCCGGCCAATATCGCCATGCCGCGCGGCGCCGGCGGCGCCCCCCACCTGCCCACCTTCGAAGAGAGCTATGGCTTCACCGGCGCCATGGTAGTCGAGGTCGGGTTGGTGAAAGGGATCGGCCGTTATCTCGGCATGGAAGTGGTTGACGTGCCCGAAGCGACGGGCGATATCAACTCCGACGAAATCGCGATGGCGAAGGCAGTGGTGAGCGCGCTGGATCGCCACCCGTTCGTGCTGTGCAATCTGAAGTCGCCGGATGTGGCCGGGCACGATTTCAACGCGTTGGGTAAAGTGAAGACAATCGAGAAGCTGGACCGGCTGGTCGGGTATGTGCGCGACCATGCCCCCGAGAACACCTACATCGCCGTCAGCGGTGATCATTCTACCCCGGTGGCCGCCGGCGACCATACCGGTGAACCGCTGCCGCTGTTGCTGTGGGGCAAAAATGTGCGACCAGACAAAGTCGAATCCTTCGGCGAACGTCCCAGCGCCTCCGGCAGCCTGCACCGTGTGCGCGGCATGGATGTCATCAAACTCCTGACCAGCCTCACGTTGCGGCAGGAGAAATTTGGAGCATAGATTATTCCTCCCAAACCTGAACGGACAGTTGATACGATAACACGCCAACGGGGGATGCTTCCATTGAAGCATCCCCTGTTTGCATTCCGTAACAGCGGCGAAGATGCTATAATACGACCGATTCGTGATAGCGGTGATGGCTGATTGGCTCCCGGAGTCGCGTGTCTATTTGAAAGGTGTCAATCGATGTTTATCGTGCACGTGCACATTCGCGTCAAACCGGAATACCTTGACGAATTTTGCGAAGCCACCGAGACCAATGCGGAGGCGAGTCTACTGGAACCCGGCATCGTTCGTTTCGATCTGCTGCAACAACAGGACGATGTGACACGATTTCTGCTGCTGGAAGCCTATCGCACGCCCGAAGATGCCGCGCGCCACAAAGAAACCGCCCATTACCAGGCCTGGCGCGATATCGTGGCGGAAATGATGGCGGAACCACGCAGCAGTATGCGCTATACGAATATCTATCCCAGTGATGGGGCATGGGGGTAACCCACCACCGTGCTGGACGGGTGCTAGCCAATATGGTATATTTACCCCTGTTGTACTCGAAGATATCCACTAAGGTCATCGATGAAGATCGCGGACAGATTTTAGCACGAGGGATACGAATGACGACGGTCAACCTCACATTGCTGGGTGTGCTGCTCATGCTGGTGTCCTGTCTGTTGACTTCGCGTCCATCGGGGGCGGTCGGCGTGCCGTTATGCGGGTGTGCAGCCGCACAGGGTGGTTCCCAGGACTGCGGATTGCTCTACCAGGAATACACCATCTCCGTCGCGAATCACGAAGAGGGGAATGCATCCGAGAAGGTCGCGGAACGCTCCGAGGTTTACCGGCTGTTCGGCGATGGCCGCGACACCGATTGTGAATTTCGCCATCTGGCCAAGAAAGCGGTGCTCATGACGCCGCTGCTGGGGCAATATAATGGGTTGCAGTTGATGATGCGACCGCCCAGCGACATCTACACCACCTATGGCAAGCGCTATTATCTCCATAAAACCAGTAAATTACCGCCGATTGCCCCACCACCCGGCGACATTGCCGTCGATTTGCATATGCATACCTGCTATTCGCATGATTCGCTGTCTGATCCACGACTGATGTTGATGACGGCGCATCGGCGCGGACTGAGCGGCGTGGCGATTACCGATCATGATACGCTTGCGGGCGGGTTGCGCGCAGTGCGGCTAGCACGTGAAATGATCGCCAACGGCGAACTGCCCTCAACGTTTTTCGTGATCCCCGGCGAGGAGATCAGTTCGCAGAGCGGGCATATCCTCGGCCTCTTTCTCGTTCGCAATATCCCGAGCGGCATGAGCGCGGCCGAGACGATCAAGGCCATTCACGCGCAAAACGGCATCGCGATCGCCGCCCACCCGCTCTATCCCGGTGATGGGATCGGGGTGTTGGCTAAAACGCTGCCCTTCGACCTGGTCGAAACGGAAAACGCGGCGGAAACGCTCCAATATATCAGACGATCACCCGCGGTACAACAACAACGCGCGCAATTCTATGCCGGCGTCACGAAACCACGCACCGGCGGCGGCGACGCGCACGATCCCGGCGGCATCGGCATTACTTATACGCAATTAACCTGTGCATCCACGCTGGCGGATGTCCGGGCGGAATTACTGGCGGGTCGCACGACGGCAGTGACGCGTTTTACCGATGATCAGGTAAATCTCATGGCTCACAAAGGTTTCCCATCATTCTTTATGGGGGTACGAGATTCTTGCGAAACGTTATCCAGTCGCATCGGAGCCTGGTTATGTAATGCCAGCCATGCAACGGAGTCGCGGGTAACCATGTATCCTTCCCCCGGATTTTCCGTCTCGAGACGCTTTTGACTGGTGGGAAAGGGAGAGAACCGATCATGCTACGACGCGGCTCAGTCCTCGTGTTTCTGATGGTAGCTTACGCGGTGATGGTCATTTCTTCCGGAAACGCGCAGGCGTTAACGGATAATGCCGACCCGCAGCAAATCGTAAAAACCTATCTCGATGCCTACATCCGGCAGGATATGTCGGTGGTGCGCGCACATTCGCCAGCCATGCTGGAAGATCAGTTCGGTGAATTTCCCTTCGTCGCTTTTCCCACCCTCAGCCACCCGAAGGTCGATCGCAACCAGGCGCTGGTTGAATTTACCGGCATTCCGCGTGAGAAGGAATTGCCGAAGCGTGGTGGTCTGCTCTTCTATCGCGATATGCACGACCACTATATTTGGAAATTGCGCCAGGTGCTCTTTTTCGATAAGATCCCCGCGATCTTCAATCTGCCCACCCACAGTAAAACCGATCAGGATCGGGGATATGAACCGACTGTTGCCGCGCTGGCTAGTCGTTGCCTGCATGCGTGGCAGCAAGGCGACACCGACACCCTGCTCGCGAGTTGGCATAACTGGACGAAACGTGAAGCTCCCCCGATTCACGGCCTGAGCGTGAAAGACTTCAGCGTGATTATCCAGCCCACCAACCACAAGGAACATTACGCCCACTACAATGCCCGCCTCACCTACCAGTGGGGCCTGTTAAGCTACTCGATGTCCATCGGCGGCGGGCTGTTCATGACCAAAGAAGCCAATGATTGGCGTATCCGTGGGAATGTGATGGCATTTTTCTTTTAGGGGTTAGGGGGTAGGGGCTAGGGGCTAGCAGTTCGTTATTTTGAATGTGTCGTCGGTGGCCACGCCCTGAAGGACGTGGCAAAGGCTTCGGGAAGCACGCTGAAGCGCGCTTTGACCGCATATAACGCCTCCTTTACACCACGGCGTTCGCAAATTGACGCACTACCGGTTTTTTAACATCACTGACGCGGTTTGTGGAGGATAATCGCCATGCCGGAGATGGAAATGAGTTGCAATATCTCTCCACCGGTGGCGGCAACGGATGCCGTATCCTCGCCGATCGTCACATTTTTTCGCGGTGCCGGGGTAAATATTCTCCTGGTTATCATCTCCGGCATCCTGGCGTCCCTGTTGTTTCCACCGCATGAATGCTGGCCACTGGCCTGGGTCGCGCTCATTCCATTGCTAATTGCCCTTCGCCGCACGCAAGCCATCCGCGCCGCCGCCTGGTTGATGCTGCTTTTCGGGATAGTGTTCGTTTCTTGCACCTTCACTTGGCTGACGGCCATCTTCAGCTTGGGGATTATCGGCATCAGCGTATTGATCGTATTGCCATGGCTCCTGTTTGCCCTGGCATACCGGAGCGCTGGAGGCGATACTCCCGGCTGGCGTGCGGTGTTGTTGGCGCCGATCTTTTTTCTGGCGGCCGAATGGCTACGCTGTGAAGGCTGGTATTTCCAGTTTTCCTGGGGACAATTGGGCTTGGTATTGGTACCCGGCAGGCATGGATGCGCACTATATCCCTATATCGGCGTCTATGGTGTCACCTTTCTGATCATCCTGGTCAACGCGCTGCTGGTCGAGATATTTCTTGCACGGCTGACTCCTCGACAACAGCTATACCATATAGTTCCCATTGTGCTCGGAGCGATGATGCTCTCTTTTGCGCTCAATCTCCCGACGAAACGGCACACTGCTGTTTATCAGGAGGCAGCGGCTATCGCCGGTATCGTGCAGGATGAGGCCGGCGATGAGACATCTTTAAGTCGAATGACCCAGCAACTGGCACCGTTGCACCCGTCGCTGGTACTCTGGCCGGAATATGCGATTGTCGATTACCCGCTCGCGCAACTGAAGCTGCTGACAAAATTGCAGTCGGTCGCACGCGCAAATCATTGTACGCTGGTTCTCGGTTGTAAAGATCATGCGCCGAACAATGCCCCCGTCGATTGGTTGCGCCGCCGAGCAATGATGAGCACGGACGGCGCGTTATTTTGCAACATTGCGCTGGTGATCGCACCCGATGGCCAGGTGCTTGGCACCTATGCCAAAACCCATCCGATCCAATTCTTTGCCGACGGCGTGCCGGGAAGGAGTTTTCCATCCTTCAACACCCCGGCTGGACATCTTGGCATTTCTATTTGCTATGATTTCGACTTTGCCTCGACTGCGGTCAATCTGGTGCGTCACGGCGCGCAACTGCTGTTGACTCCCACCTTCGACGCCGCCAATTGGGGTGACTTGCAACATCGCCAACATGCCCGCATGGCGCAAGCGCGGGCGGCGGAGACAGCGCGCAGTGTTGTCCGCGCAACATCCTCAGGTGTCTCGCAGATTATCGATCCGGATGGCTATGAGCAGGTGCGTATTCCAAGTGAACAAGTAACCTCTGCTGCCGGCGTCGTATTTCCCAGCCAAACCATCACGCCTTACGTCGCCTGGGGATCCTATCTACCGTATCTTTGTCTGGCCATCAGTCTGCTCTGGTTGTTAGTCGGTTGTTAGCGATGGTGCGAGGGGCGGAGTCGGCCTACTGACATTATTGCCTCCAATTCTGGTCGAAATTAAGCTCGTAACCGCGCCAGGGGGCCTGCACGGTGGTATAATCTCTACCCTGCATAAAAGGACGCCTTCCTCGCTTGTCGAATTAGCCCCATATGGGCAAGATCGAGCTCTGGCTGGGAGCAGCGGGGTGTGGCAAGACCGGCAAGGCGCTGAGCTTGTTGCGCACGGAGATGGCGCGGGGGTGGGGCAGCGTGCGCTACCTGGTGCCGACCGTCGGGCACAAGCGCGGCATCGAGCAACTGCTGCTGGAAAGCGGAGAACGCCAGGGACTCCTCGGCGATCCGGTCACTACCTTCTTCAATTTCGCGGAAGAAGTGGCGAATTGTGCGAACCTGCGCGGACGCAAACTCAGCGAACTGCAAAAATACCTGCTGCTGAAAAAACTTTCACGTGAGACACCGTTGCGCTTTTTCGAAGGCGCACGGCGCTACCCCGGTTTCCTGCTGGCGTTGGGCGAGGTCATCGACGAACTTAAAGTCCACATGGTGTGGCCGGAGGAATTACACGCCGCCGCGCAATTAGCCGAACAGCATGGCGCCGGTGAATTTTCCCGCAAGATCGGTGAGTTAGGATTGCTCTACGCCGGCTATCACCAGCGGGTACGCGAGGATGAACTCTACGATAACGAAGGGATTATGTGGACCAGCGCGGTACTGCTGAGCGAGCAACCGGCGTTGATGCCCGAGTTACGCTGCCTGATCCTGGATGGATTCGCGCGGCTCACCCCGATTCAGGTGGAATTTCTTCGCCTGCTCGCGCCGCGTCTCCAACGCACCATCCTGCTCTTCGATTATGAGGAGCAGCGTTCGATCTCTTATCACCCGGTGGAAGATTCGCTCGCGGCGCTGGCGCGCGCGGAAGACAAAGGGGCGCCGGCACTAGAGCGCGTGATCCTGCCGCGCTGCCCGCGCCCCGCCCATACGCTGGATGGCTTGCGCGCGGAGTTATTTCGCGAGCGAAAGTTTACCGTCCCCCTCGACGAGTCGCTGCAGTTGCTCATTGGCGCCACTCCCACGCAGGAGGCGGAACTGTTGGCGCGGGCGGTACGGGCGCTGTTGCGCGCGGGCGCGCTGCCGGACAGTACGCCCGTGCAGGCCGGGGAGATCGCCATCCTCGCCCGCCACGCCGATGCCGTGCAGGAGCGTTTAGCGCGCACCTTCGCGCGTTTCGGGCTGCCCATGCAGGGGGAGCCGGTTCCGCTCGCGCATACTTCGCCGGGTCGCGTACTGCTGGCGGCGCTGCGGCTGGTGCGCGATGGCTGGAAGCGCGAGGATCTGCTGACGCTGCTGAAGAGCGGCTGCCTGCCGATCGATCCCGCGCTGGCTTTTCAAATCGATCTGGTCGCGCGCACCACCTACCTGCGCGATGGGCGTGCCACCTGGCTGGAGCGCTGGCCGGATGACGCTACTCGCGAACCATTGCGCGACGCCCTTGCCCCGCTGGCGGCGCTGGATGACCGCTATCATCGCCGCGGCGCGCAGCAGGATGGATTGCTGAAGGCAGTCGAGGATCTGTTGCAACTGTTTCATGGCCGGGCGCTGCCGGCGGTGTTGCCGCTGCCGGATGAAGCACCCGCGGAAGCCGCGCGCCTGCTGTTGCTCGATACCGCCTTCACCCAGGTGCAGCACACCTTTACCGAACTGCGCAACCTTTCCCCACTGCTGGGCGGCTTCCGGCACGAAGAGATCATCGAACTGATCACCACCGCGCTGCTGCGAGAGACGATGCCGGAACCGCCGCTTACCGGCGACGGCATCCCAGTACTTTCCGCGCATGCCACCGGCGGGCAAAAATTCAAAGTCGTCTTCCTGTGCAATCTGCTGCAAGGGGTCTTTCCGCGCCATCAGCGCGAATCGGCGTTCCTGCTGGATCACGAACGTGAGGAGAATCTGCGCGACTTGCAGATTGTCATCGATACCCGCAAGCATCTGGAGGACGACGAGCAGTACTGGTTCCTGCACGCGCTCTCTTCCGCCACGCATCGATTGGTGTTGAGTTATCCCCGGCACGATGCCGCCGGCGCGCCGTTAGAGCGCTCGCTGTTCGTCGATGAAGTGGAGCGGCTGGTCCCCGAACTGGCAGCATCGGCACGGATAACCGGTTTCGGGGACGCGATTCCGCCGTTGCGCGAGGCGGAGAGCCGCGAAGAGTTCCTTGCCGGTTTGGCACACGGTCTGCGCACCGCGCATACGCCGGAGGCGCGTCATGAAGTGGCGGCGGCATATACCGGCAGCTTCCAGACCTTCGGCGTGCCGCTGGCCGCGCTCTTCCGCTGTGCAGAAGTGTCGCCGGCACAACTCAGCGGTGTAGAGACGCGGGCGCTGCTGGCGGCACGCACCCGGCCCTATTCGGCATCCGAACTGCAGGCGTATCTCGATTGTCCCTTCCTCTGGTTTGGCGCGCACGGCCTGAAGGTGGGGGCAATTCACGAAGAATTCAGTGCGCTGGATCGCGGGCAAATCCTGCATGCGGTGCTGGAGAAGCTCTACCGTGACCACCAGACGTATCGCGGTGAGCCGGTGCATCTGGAAAACTACACGCTGGACGATCTCTGGCCGGAAGTCGAGATCGATCTTCGCCGCCGGCTGGAACACGAACCGCGTTATACAAATCGTGCCGCCTTCCTGCGGGACATCGAGTGGGAGAGCCTGACGCGCCTGCTACGGCGTTTCCTGCAGGCGGAAATCGACCGCGCCTGTACCCGACGCACGCATCCGGCGTATTTCGAGCAGGAGTTCGGCGATAACGGCTATCCGGCGCTGATCCTGGGCGACGGCGCGGTGCGCCTGCGCGGAGTGATCGACCGTATCGACCTCGTCGATGACGATCCAGCGCACGCGATTGTGGTTGATTACAAAGCCTCCGCGCGGATGACGCAGAAAGAACTGGTGGAAGGCAAGGTGTTGCAGGCGCCGATCTACGCGCTCGCGCTGGCGCGCTTGAATGATTGCGCTCCACTGGGAGTCGAATTCATGGGGTTGAAGCAGAGCGAGGCGAAAGGGGTCTATCAACTCGCCGCGCGCGCGCTGTACGATTCGGACAAGGGGATGAAATGCCTCTCTCCGGAAGAGTGGGAGATCTATCTGGCAGAGAATGAAGCGCGCATCCTGGCAGCGGCGCGGGCGATGGCAGACGGGTTAATTCCACTTGCGCCTACCAATGCCAAATCCTGCCCGCATAGTTGTGAATTCTTTTTGCTCTGTCGCGGCGACGGATTTGCGCTGGAACGGCTAGCAGCCTGGCAGCCACCTCGCTGAATCTGACCACCGGGGTTCTCCAACAAGCTGCTGGTGCGGGAAGCGAATGCCGCGCACCCCGAGACGTAACGTTCCGGGGTGCACAGGTCAGTGGCGACAACAGCCAGGCGTCACTGAGTATCAATAGTTCGGCGTGAGATTCGTGCCGGTCGGTTCATTGGTCGTCGGGGGCGCGGTGCCCAGATTGGACGGCGCCGTCATGGTCGGGTTCGTTCCCTGATAGGTCGGGGTGGTTCCCATGTAACCATTGGCGGGCACGGTGCCGGGCGGGCAGATCATCGCCGAATTGCTGCTGGCCGGGATAAAGATGGCCGAGCCGCTCGGGAGGACCATCGTGCTGCCGGCGGCCGGCTGGCCCGGATAGAACTCCGTGGAACCCAGCACTTGCGTCGTCGACCACCAGCGTGCGGAGGCGAAGGTTTGCGGCGTCTGACCGAGGCTGACCACCGTCGTCTGATAGTTGGTCACCCATCCTTGCAACCAGGTATTGCAGGCATACGCCGGCTGATACACGGTCACGTTCTGGGCGAAGCTGGTCTGGTAATTCGAGAGTTCCGCCAGAGTGGGCTCCCAATACAGCGTGTCGTAAGTGTTCAACGACGACGCGATATACGGGCGCTGATCCGCCGGGATCATGCTCAACTCACGGTTATACGCGATGATGTCGCGGTTCAACAACGTCGCTTCGTTGCTGATCTGCATGCTGGTCACCTGGGCATCCGGCCAGGTGGGATTGGCGGCTAACCGCGTGCGGAAGATCGTCTCGTCGGAGATCAACCGATCCGTGCGATTGGTGAGCATCGTCCCGCGCATTTCAAGGCCGGCCAGCATGAGCGTCGCCCGGTTGGCGCGCAATTCATTGAGAATGCACGCGGTGTCCGGCGAGACATTACCGCAGGTCCCCCCCGCGGGTACCGTCCCCACCATGCAGCCCGGCACGACGGTGGTCGCCGTCGGTGGGCAAGTGGTCGTGGCGGATGCCGTCAGCACACCCGGTTGATAAGTGACGGTGTTGGACGGTACCAGACACGATGTGTTTGACGTCGAAGGTGGGCATACCTGCGCCATGGCCAGACTGCCACTGAGGAGCATCGTCGCCACCAACAAAGAACTGAGCTTCATCTAATACCTCCTGGTTTTGGGAGTGTAATGTTGTTGCACTCTCATCTTCCCCGCCCGACGGAACTGAAACAACGGAGAAACGTGCAATCGGGAGCTATTGTGTCGCGGAACGCACCAACCAGGAGCATTTTGTCCGTATCTTTTCACCAGGGGAGAAGGCAGGATGGACGTTGTTGGCACGCGAGCGTTCTCGTGAGCAGATTCAATACTGTTCGCGAGGACGCTCGCGCGCCAGAATGACTTTCGATTCCCGCCTTCAAGCGTTTATTCTCCCGTACACCCGATCAGCACCACCCGGTTCATCGCCGGATACACATCCTGGGAGATCAACTCGCGGCGACCAGCGTGTTGACCGCGTATAAAGGTGCGGTAGACCACCACTTGCGCGCCGGGGCGGCCGTGGGTGCGGACGCGGCGCTGGCCGGGAGCGAGTTGGGTGTCTGGCAGCGTTACTTCCACCGGGGAGACGGCTTGTAGCGGTTCGCAGGTCACATCCGCCATCGGCCCTTCGCCGCGTCCGAGGATTTCAAAGCCCACCCCCTCCTCGCTTAGCCGCGCGCGCACGCGCACCGGGGTGGGGTAGGGGTTGCGCAGGCGCAGGTCGGTGGTGAACTGCGCCACCGCGGCGTCACGACCGGGCGGTACGTAACCGGGTGTCCAGTTGTGCCGATGGCGCTCGACGATCTCCAGCCCGGCGAGGAGCGCGGCGTTGTAGAGCGTGGTCGAAGTCTGGCAGACTCCTCCGCCCCAATCCACGACCAGGGCGCCATCGTAGCTCACCGGTGCCAGCACATAACCGCGATCCGGCGTCCACGAGCCAACGGTCCGGTTAAACGACCAGCTATGTCCGGCGGGAATAACCACGTCGTCGAGTGCTCGCGCCGCCCGTAGCGCATTCATCCGCTGCCCGCGCGTCCGTCCACGCAGCGAGGTGGCATATCCTCCCAGCACTCTTTCCGAGCGCGGCGTCCAGATCACTCCGGCGATGCCGATAAGCAGCGCGAGGAAGATGGTATATTTTAGCGATTGCTGTAACATAGTGATTTGCTCACTTCGGACGCATCTTGCTTCGCTGCGGCGCTACTACGAGCCCAACAAAAGCGGTGCTGCGGCACCGCACTCCATAATTTACGGTCGCACGGTAATGTCATTGGCCGGTCCACTTCCGAAGATATCCGGGTGATACATGTCGAACACGCGCGGGGGCAGCGCGGTGTAGCGACCGGGCACCAGCGCCTGCATGCGGTAACTGATATGTTGCACGCCGGGATCGAGTTGGCGGAGCGCGAAGCTTACCGAGCGGTCGCGGGTGATTTGCTCGCACCACCAGTTTTGCCACTCATCTAAGTCCTGCATACCGCGGTCGCGTGCCTCGCAGCCGGCCGGCAGCGGGTCTTCCACCAGCAGGAATTCGAGATGGCGCTGCGCGCGCAACGTCAGCGACACCTCGATGATATCACCGCTGCGGAAGGTCGTCTCACTCGGCGTACCGGTATCGACGGACGTATGGTCGCTTCCCGGCGTCACTTTGTGGTAACGACGCTCGATGACCAGCCCGGAGTTGTTGTACACCGGCGCATTCAGGCCCGAGCTGACCACCTGGTTGAGCGTCGCGGTGTAATACAGTCGCCCGCTGCCGGTAGCGGTGATCCGCACGTCGGCGGCCTCGGTGCCGAGAGTCGCACCGGCAAGCGTCAGCGTTGTTTGCGGCTGGAATAAATCCGCCGTAGTGAAATGCC
>Ga0118677_10009084_pt1 | contig 15665 bp, 16 predicted proteins | sample AliMusrvi5mmetaG_FD_86154 | JGI IMG/M metagenome (GOLD analysis project Ga0118677, IMG submission 86154)
CGCCTACAGACTGGCTGTCACCCCAGGCGGGACAGGGACTGACAGCCAGGACTACATCGGGCAATACTATAACAACCAGGTGTCGTCCACGCTGGGCGATCTCATCACGATCACTCAAGTCACCCAGACGATTGGGATTACGGTCTCGTTGCAGCGCGGCGGCGTCATTACAGGCATGGTGCGAGACGCGAATACCCTGCAACCTGTGACCGGCGGGGTGGTAGCCGTCGATAATGGCGTCATCGTAAATCGTTTTAACCGTCAAACGTCAACGGATGCCACGGGGGTGTATACCATTACAGGGTTGCCGACCGACCACTACCACGCCAGCATTACGTTTTACCCTGGCGGTCCAATGTACAACAGTCAGGTATATAACGGTCACGACGAGATTTCATCTACCGTCGTAGGGAACTGGGTGAACGTGACGGCGCCCCTGACGGTGACAAATGTCAATTTTGGATTGCACCGGTATTTCACAGGCACGGTTACAGGGCGCGTGACCGATTTGCTGGGACAAGGGATCATGTATGCATCTGTGCAACTCAACCGCACCGACAGCACATCGGGTTACGGCAGGGTATACGCCTATACTGATGTCAGCGGCTACTACACGACAACCACGCAAGCGACGGACTATTTTGTGGAGTTCACCCGCAACACCACATCTATGTGCGGAGGATGTTACAACGACCAGTTTTATGGTCAGTCATCACTATCTGCGCATACGGCAGTCCATGTCGCTCCGGGCAGCGTGGTCAGCAATATCAGCGCCGCTTTTGCGTGTGGTATTGCGCCGCCGCGGTACTCGGTCTATGTTCCGCTGGTTGCCAGGTAAGGGTTACGGCGTTCAAGATGTCGCTGCGCGGATCAACGCCGCGATGCGCCGGCAGAAATCGATATCCCCATCCGGCGGAATCTGATCAGCGACGCCGATGATGAAGCGTGTCCCGCGCCACGCGTCAAGCAACTGGCACACGTGCGCTTGCATGTCCTGCCAGGTGTAGGGCGGCGCGAACATGACGCCAGGCACGCCGCCCCACAGGATGACGGAGTCGTTCCGCGTGGCCGCGCGCATCTCCTCGACGCGCAGGTCGCCCGCCGGATAGGGCGTCAATGCCTCAATCGCGTCAAATCCGACGCGGGCGAGTTTCGGCAACAGCGCGGTGACTGTGCCGTCCAGGTGCACAGCGCAGCTCACCCCGGCGGCGTGCAGTCGTTCCAACCGGCGCGAGTGCGGCCCAGCCATGTATCTGTCGTAATATCCCGCCAGGTTGTCACTGGACAGGTTGTCGGCGAAGTGAACCAGTGGCGGGGCGGCCTGGCAAACCGCGTCGATGATTGGCGCTTCTTGCGTCTCCATCAACTCAAACAAATGGCTTACGAGGTCGGGGCAATCGGCGATGAGGTAGATGCCGTTCTCAACGCCAGCCCACTCATACAGAAACGCGGAGAGCGGGCTGCGCGGCAGGGCGATGGACGGCAGGCCATCGGATGCAGCCCACAGAGTCGCGCGCGCGGGGTATTCGTCGAGGCAATCTGGAACCATGCGACGGTGTTCGATGAGATATAACAGCGCGCGCAGGTCGGCCTCTGTTTGCACGGGATAGCGCGTGACGCCGACTGAACAACTCTGCGGCAGGAAGGTCGTCTCCTCACGCAGGTCGCCCAGAGGCGTGCGCCAGCGGCGCGTCGTGGTATCCCTGCCGTTGGCTTCGATCAAGACAGTGACGACGTCGTCATAGACCGGATGACCTAACCAGAACTTGTCATACCAGTAGTAGGGTAGTATGCCCAGGTCGCGGCAGAGCGCCAGGTAGCCCTGCTCTGTGTCCCAGGCGGGATCGGCGACGCCGGCGTAACGCCGACCGGCGATCCAGTAGGAGATGTCGGCCGTCCACACGATATCGTGGGCTGGGTCTCCGGCCAGCAGACTTCGCAGCGATTGCAGCATGGGTCAACTCGTCTGGTTAGAATGCAGAAGCGGCTTCACGCGTTCTGCCAGGCTGAGAAGATCCGCGTGTGGGTATCCCATCGTCTTCTGATACCAGTAGTAGGTTGTGGCGTAGTCGATCCAGGCGTTTTCGCCATTGACTGCGTGCTTCAGTCTGGTCTGGAAATCTTGCGCAGTTGTGAACTCGTGCGACCAGTCGATGCGCCAGTCGAGACTTTTCTCGAAGCGGATGGGGTTATGGTGATGGAAGCGGTAGATGCTCAATTGCGCCGGCGTGTCGTTGCGGACGTAGTTGATCCCGTTGTAAAGACCGATGTATGGTCGTTGAAACCCCCAGCTAAACCCGAACGAATCCTCGGTGCCAAGGTAGTCGGCGCTGGGCGTGTGCGACCCATCGATGCGAACTTCGTTGTTGCCCTCCATGACGAAGGCAAATCCTTTGAACAACGGCTCATCGGTGCACACGCTCCACGCGCGGCCAATCAAATGGCCTGCGCCATCGATGTGCAAAAAGAGGTGATCGGTCTGGCCGCCCAACTGGAAGGCGAAGCGATCCCACGCGGCGTGGAAGTAGCCCAGCGTGTCATCCCATGCCGGTAGTCGCTCAAACTCCACAAAGCTGTAGTTGCCCAGGTTCACCGGCAACTCGTTGCGCAGCACCACGCGGGCAGACTTCTCAAAAGGCATGGGGATGAAGCAGTTGTACGATTCGGGCGCCTTTTCCACAAACGGAGTGCTGAAGTGCTGGGCGCGCCCGCCACAGCCGTCGGCGAAGAAGTCGCCCAGCGGGACGCGCACCGCTGGTGATGGCTGATCGTTGTAGTAAATTTCCAGGATGATGCCTCGCGCAGCCAAGGCGCTCCGTTGCTCATCGGTCAGCGCGTTATCTGGCTGATAAAACAACCCACCGGCCTTAGGGACGATGTGTTGGGTCGTATGGATGTTCGTGATGATGGCCGGACCGGTGATGTTCGCGATGGTAATGGCGCGACCCGCGTCGAGAGTCTCCAGTTCGGGGTAGGCGTCATAGGCCCATCCGCCATTGGACGCGCCAAAGGTATGTCCTGTGCGGATTCTGGCGATGTCGGCCAAAGTATCAATCATGGTTAATTCTCCTAGGTTAAGTGTATATTCGATGCGGCGTTCCCGTATACGTTGCATAATCTCGACCGATTGTCGCGCGGTGGACACGTCACCGGATGGACGACGGCCGGCATGGGTATCACCGAAGAACGCGGCGTTCTCGGCGTAAAAGCCATTGAGGACGAAGTCGTCGGCGCTGCCGGTCGCCTGCGGGTCGGTTTCATCGTGGACAAGCCACGGGCGGGCTATTCGACTGCCAGTTACTTCGTCGAATCCGGCAGCACCCCCCCGCGCCACAAGCACCGGGTTTCATCACCGGGCAGTACGACATCCAGGGGCCGGCCGGCAGCGCCCAATTTGGCGCAATGGTTGTGGCGCTCCCCAACGGGAATATCGTCATCACCGATCCCGGCTTTAACAATACGGCCGGTGCGGTCTACCTTTACAACGGCGCGACGGGCGTGCTCATCAGCCGTATTACCGGCAGCCATTTCGGTGACCAAGTTGGATCGGGCGGCGTCTACACACTGACGAACGGCAGCTCTTCGTTTGTGATCCTGAGCCCCGATTGGGCAAACGGGCCGGCAGCCCGGGCTGAGGCAGTGTCGTGGTCCGACGGTGTCGCTGGTATCACTGGCGTGGTCTCCATCACCAACAGCCTGGTCGGCAGCCATGCGAACGATCAAATCTGCTTACAGGTTGGCAGCAGCATCGTGCCAATCCCCGGTCGCGATGCCTATGTGGTCTCCAGCCCGTATTGGGCGAATGGCGCGGCGGTCAAGAGCGGCGCAATGACCCTGGCGCCTGGCTCGACGCCCATTACAGGCGGCATCACGACCACGAACAGCGTTCTCGGTATCGCCGCCGGTGGCGGGATCAGCATGACCTGGGCCTACGACAACGCCAATTGGCAGCTCGCAGTAGGCCGGCCTGCGGACAACATTGTCACTTTATTCCGGCCAAGCGTAGTGCACCACATATTCGTGAGTGTGGTCATGAGGGTCTGAAAGAGATAGCTTCTGCCGGACAACCTTAATCGTGCGCAAGTCTCCCTTGACAATGTGTGCGTAATCACGTATATTATATGCGTGCACACGCATATATACTGCGGAGCAAGTGACAAATTGTAAAGGAGTAAAAAATGGCATTTGTAGAATTGGCAAAGGCGATCCTGTAGCGTGATCACGCTACAGGATTGATCAGCTTTATCCACGCGGGGCAAGTGTGTATTCGATGCGGCGTTCCCGTATGCATTGCATAATCTCGACCGATTGTCGCGCGGTGGTCACTTCGCCGGACGGGCGACGGCCAGCCTGGATATCGTCGAAGAACGCGGCGTTCTCGGCGTAAAAGCCATTGAGCACGAAGTCGTCGGCGCTGCCGGTCACCTGCGGGCCGGTTTCGTCGTGGACAAGCACCCCTGTGTGGAGGTGTTGCAGGCGGCCCGGCGCGTCGAATCCGTTCCAGATCGGCAGGTTGAGGTAGAAAGTGTGATCCTGCGCATAAAGCGAGGCGCGCTCGGTGACTGCGCCGGCGACCGGGCAGAATTCGAGATGAACCGTTGCGCCGGAGGTCATCACGCCGTCCAGGTAGACATTGGCGACGGTTGCGCCCTGATCGAGTAGTGGCTGATAACGAAACTCAAGGTGCGCATAATCACAACCCGCGATGAAGCGCGCCGTGTCGATGCCGTGGATCGCGGTGGTCGAGAAGTCCGCATCCGTCCGTCCGATGCGCGTGAAGTCGTAACGCAGATGCTGAATGCCGATCTCAGCATCGCCTGCAGTCAGGAGCGTTTTCAGGCGACGCACGAGCGGGGTATAACGACGGTTAAACGCAACCTGATTGGGCGCGCCGCTTGCGGCTGCGGTCATAATCAGCCGGTCTATTTCTGTCACGGTCAGGCCGGGCGGTTTCTCCATGAGCAACGGGTAACCCAAGGCCAGGATATCGCAGCCAATCTGGCAGGTGAGCGGCGGCGGCACTGCCAGACACACCGCGTCGGGGGACTCGGTGCGCAGCATTTCCTGATAGTCGGTGTAGGAGTTGATAAAACCAAAGCGCGCCCGAAACGCAGCGGCCTTGCCGGCGTCGACGTCGCAGCAGGCGGAAAGAACCACGTTCGGGTGCAAGGCGACATAGCGTGTATACGATGGGCCGTGATAACCCGTCGCGATGCTACCGCAACCGATTACGCAAATATGAAAGCTCATTGGCGCGCGGCGCGTCCCGTCAACAAACTAACCCCGACATAAAGCGGCGCGAGTTGTGTTAATCCGAGCCAGGCGAGCACGATAAGCAATCCAATCTTGATGGATTGCAGATCGTTGTGCAGGAGGTTCTGAGTGACCAGCAGGCGTTGCTTGATCTCCGTTGTTTTCTGCAGGTAGGTACCGAACATGCCGCTGAACTGGCTGAAGCTGGCATTGATGTATTGCAGGTTTGACCCGATGGTGTTCAGGTTGGTTACAGTGGTGTCCAGCGCCTGATCGGTGGCGATTATGCTGGTGGACATGCCGCGCAGTTTTTCCGGGATGCCGTTCAGGCTATTCCCGATCATAGTGATCGACTGATCCATAGGCACAGCAGGGTTATAGTCAATCCCCAGTTTGAAGCCGAGGATGTTTACAGTGCTCAGGAAGTTGAGGGTCTTGTCGACATTGCCGGCCAGTTGAGCCAGCGTGGGGATTGCCGCCTGCACCTGGTCGAGACCATTCGCCACATCGACGGTGACGATCGTGCCTGCACTCAACAGCATGGGGCGCGTCTGGTTGATGATCTCAGCCGTGTTCATCACCGATGTCTCTGCTGTGCTAAGACCTGTGATGACCTGCGAACTGGTCACTTGCGCAAAGCGCAACGTCTCGCTGACAGTGTCCAGCGTGCCGCCGATACTCGCCATGCTGTCGTCAATATCAGCGGCGAAGCGGTCCAGAACCGGTGGCCCGGCGACAATTGCGATCAGGCAGACTGCCAGACCAAGGATTGCGGTCAGGATGATGATGAGACCCAGAATTCGTTTGATAAGCATATTAGAAAACCATCATACAAGGTATCCCATCGGTCGTCATCAGCCTGCGGGAGTATTTACGCGCCCTCCAAGTGGGGGATGGCCGCCTTTTCCGGCATTCCAGGGTGTATGATTTGCCTTGACACCGTGATGTTTGTCGGAAGAGGAGGTATTGTAATGATCGAGAAACTGCAAGAATTACGCGTCTCCAATGATGCGATGAACGACCCACTTGAACTGAGACGGCGTATTGCGGATGAGGGCTATCTCTTCTTCAAACACCTGCAATCGCCCGACAAGCTGCTGGCTTTGCGGCGCGAGATGCTGACCGTCATGCAGCAGGGCGGTTGGCTCGTTCCTGGCACAGACCCGCTTCAGGCCATCGCCAGAATAGCAGCCCAGTGCACCGAAGGCGACACAGCCTATACTGACGTTTACCACGAAGTTTATAAGCTGGAGGCATTTCATCGTGCGGCGCACTTGCCCGAAGTGATGGACATGATCGGAAAGATCATGGGCCGCCCGGTCATGCCGCACCCACAGAAGATTGCGCGGCTGTGGTTCCCCAAATACACCGCGCACACGACGCCCATCCATCAGGATTTCGTCCACTTTCAGGGCAACTTTGAGACGTTGACCTGCTGGGCGCCGGTGGGGGATTGCCCCATCGAATTGGGCGGGCTGGCCGTGTTGCCGGGGTCGCACAAAGTCAAGCGCGTGCTGGATCATCACTTCTCGCTGGGCGCGGGCGGCCTCTACGTTGACGTGCCAGAGCAAGCGCAACTCCATCCGGAACTGGATGTCGCCTGGCATACGACCAACTATGAAATCGGCGATTCGCTGATATTTCCTGCGCTGATGATTCACAAAGCGCTACCCAACACTACCGAGGACAAGCTGCGCGTGTCGCTGGACAACCGCTATCAGGCAATTGGCGATCCGATCGCCGAGCACATGTTACAGCCCCATTTGATCTCGACTCATCCCCTCACCTGGGATGAGGTTTATCGCGACTGGCACACCGACGACTTGAAGTATTACTGGCGCCAGTATGCCAATCCGGTGACGCCCAGGGACATGAGTTACGCCGACAAAGGTTTTGCCGAGGCTGTCGAACTGGCGCGCGGCGGCGATCCGCGCGCCCATTTGGCGCTACAGCGCATCTTCAAGCGCGAACCGAATTCACCTTCTGGCCGGGTCGCACAACAAGTCCTGATGGCGGCCGGGATAGGAGTCGAACATGACAAGGCAATTAACAGCACACATTGACACAACCCGCACGCCGCTGGTATCCAAAATAGCCGAGATAGTGGAGCGCGAGTTCTTCGAGCGCGGCGGGCTTGTCTTGTCCGAGGCGAGCGACGCGGTTGACCTTACGCTGACTATCCGCCCCGGCATCGGATTGGAAGGATTCAGCATCACTGCCACTGGCGCCGGCATTCGCATCACTGGCAACGATGAACGCGGTTTGCTGTACGGCGTTGGCAAGTACCTGCGCGGCTGCACGTTCGGCGAAGATGCGAATAGCTTTTGTCACTGCACATGGACCGGCGTCTCCGTGCCCAAACGGCCAGTGCGCGGGATGTATTTCGCCAGTCATTTCCACAACTTCTACCACGACGCGCCCGTTGAACAGGTCACGCGGTATGTTGAGGAGCTGGCGCTGTGGGGCTGCAATGCGCTGGCGGTCTGGTTTGACATGCACCATTACAACGGCATCAACGACCCCGCGGCGCAGGCGATGATTCAACGCCTGCGCGCGATCTTGAGCGCGGCTAACAGCGTCGGCATTGGCGCAGCGTTAACTACGCTGGGCAACGAGGGCTATGCGAACAGCCCTACTGAATTGCGCGCGGACTGGACAGCCGGTCATGACGGCTACTTTGCCCCACCGGGCGGGCACTACCATGTGGAACTCTGCCCCAGCAAGCCAGGCGGACTGGAACTCATCCTGAAGTGTCGCGAGGAGATGCTGGCCGCATTCGCCGATCTCGACATCGAGTATGTCTGGAACTGGCCCTATGACCAGGGAGGATGCACGTGCAGCGATTGCGCGCCGTGGGGCGCGAACGGTTTCCTTAAAATCGCGCCGCCGTATGCGGCGCTGATCCACCGCATGCTGCCTCGCGCCAAAGTCATTCTCTCAACCTGGTACTTTGATCACTTCATCGCAGGCGAATGGGAAGGGTTCGCGCAGGCGCTGGGAAACGCGAAACCCGACTTTGCCGATTACATCCTGGCCGATGATTATGGCGATCACTTTCCGGAGTACCCGTTGCTGCACGGCGTGCCGGGCGATCTGCCGATGCTGAACTTTCCGGAGATCAGCATGTACAACATGTACCCGTGGGGCGGTTACGGCGCGAATCCGCTGCCCCTGCACCTGCAGAGCATCTGGGACGCCTGCGGGAAAGCCTTGTCCGGCGGCTTTCCGTACTCTGAAGGCATCTACGAAGACCTCAACAAGGCGATCAACCTGCAACACTGCTGGGGGGATATCGATGCGACGGACACTGTCCGCGAGTACGCCTCCGGAGTAGGATCGCCGGAACTTGCCGAGGACATCACCACGGCGGTGCTGCTGATGGAACGGAATCACACGCACAGACTGGTGGATCTGCCCAACCAGCAGGAACTGCGCGATCAACTCTTTCCAGAGGATGGCGGCGAACTCGCTTGTGTGTTCATAAAACACATCGCCGACCCGGGCGCGGCATTTCAATGTGACGAGATCATGCAGGTTATCGAGCGCCGGCTAACCCGGCCTGCACAGGCATCATGGCGGTGGCGCGTGCTGCGGCTGCGCGCGGCGATTGATGCAGAAATCGCTCGCACGGGAGGTCGCATGACCGTCGCGCTCGACGCGATGCTCGAAGAACTGGTAGGCATCTACCATGCGCAAAATGCCGAGGCACAGGTCTGTCCCCATTCGCGCCGTTCGATACTCCGGCTTGTCGCTGAATAAATCGCAATGTGCGCAGAAAACTCTAGTGTAGTCTCGGTGATGCAAGAACTCGATAACTATAAACAGCATCCGTCCAGCCGTCTGTTAGACGATCCATTGCGCATCCCGGTGGAACAACTCGTTTCCAGACATCATGAGCAACCCTGGCGCGTCAAAACGTTCAGCGACATGAACGATTTTGCATCGCACCCATCCGCCATTCTGTCGGATGGGACGACGGCGGTCTTTGCCAAGCTGAGTGAAGCATTGCACGGGCTGGATCAGTTTGAGGTCGAACTTGCAGGGCTGCGGTATCTCACAGAGCGCGCCGGAGTCCTGACGCCAACGGCCATCGGGATCGTGGCGGTCCCGGACGGCGTCATCCTGGTGCTCGAAGCTGTTCAGCCTGTAGAGCGAACAGAGCGCGAATGGCGCGACATCGGGCGCGCGCTGGCGCGCATTCACCAGACCAAATGGGATCGCTGCGGGTTTGAACGACAGGGCTACTTCGGCCCGCTCTACCAGGACAACCGGCCTATGCGGGACTGGCTCACGTTTTATGCCGAGCGCAGGCTTTGGCCGAACTTAATGGGGGCAATCAACTCAGGTCACTTGCCCACTGCTACGATCCAGCAAGTCGAGAAACTGATTGCGCGCTTGCCGCACATGGGCATCCCGGAGGTCGCGCCCGCGCTATTGCACGGCGATGCGCAGCAGAACAACTTCGTCAGCACACCAGCTGGGGCCGTGGTGATTGACCCGGCGCTCCACTACGGACACCCTGAATACGACCTGGCGCTGGTGGATTATTTTCAACCCGTGCCTGCGGCGCTCTTTGATGGCTATCGCGAAATCGCGCCGATCGATCCGGGCTTCAGCCAGCGACGCGACTTGTGGCGCATGTCGGCATACCTCGGGCTGGTTGCGGTGGCAGGCGCCGAGTATCTGCACTTACTCACTGCGGCGTTGAAACAGTACGTGTAGGGCGGTGATATTCACCTGCATTTTCCCTTCCCCGGCCTATTGACAAACGCGCTTGCGGTTGTTACACTCACGCCCATCAGTAAAACCGAATAGCGAACGCGCACTCTTATCCAGAGAGGTGGAGGGAACGGCCCTATGAAACCTCGGCAACCTGTGCAACAGCAAGGTGCCAATTCCGTCAGCACAACCTGGAAGATGAGAGAACGCCTTAACATCACCGTGTTAACGCCCTCTTGTCTTATCCTATAGCAAGAGGGCGTTTTGTTTTTCGGCGCTGCAATCGTAGTGTGGTTGTGTGATGAAACAAAGAATGTCTTGTATCGCTTTGATGCCGCAGGCAGTGATCCTCCCCGGAGCCTGTCTCTGTAGTTAGCGGGAGCACGCCGCATCGCCGGCCTGTAACCCGCTCATAACCCTGTCATTGTTCGTGTCCAACGACAGCGCCTAATGGCGCGCGCTGCAGAACGGAATCCTCTTGTCTTTATTCGTTGCCTGGTAACAGGCGTTCACTCAACATGTCTTTTCCCGGAGCTTTAAAATGTCTATAGCAACCGTAACCGAAACCCAAACGATTTCCTCACCGGCGATCCCGCTGATTAATCCGGCTACTGTGCAAGCCGTCCAGACTGCCTTGCGCGAAGCCGGCCCCCGCGGCAAGGTGCATTATTACGTCAGCACGAAGCTGGTTCATAAATACGAGACGGCCGTCAAGATACGGGGCTTCGAGCAGACTATCGACGAACCGCCCACGCTGGGCGGCACGGACCTCGGACCGAGCCCGGTCGAAGTTGTTCTGGCAGCACTCGGCGCCTGCCAGGAGATCGTGTACTCGACCTATGCCGCACTACTCGGCGTAAAGATTGAGAAACTGGAGATCAAGGTGCATGGGCTTCTCGATGCGCGCGGGTTTTACAACGTCGCCGACGTGCCCGCCGGTTTTGAATCAGTCGACTACGAGGTGAACCTGGAGAGCTCAAGTCCGGCCGACGAGGTGCGCAAGCTGATCGACACGGTCAACAACCATTGCCCGGTGCTCGATATCCTGAAGCGCCCCCTGCCGGTCAGCACCAAGGTGAATGTGAACGGCCAGACGCTGTAGTCAAAACACGCGCGAAGTTTCAAAAAGGGCGCCGGGGAGCTACTCGATCCCCGGCGCCAGAACACTTAAAACTGTAACCGATCAATGACCGGCTAATATCGAGCAGAACTGCTGTGCGTCTTTCGGATCGAGAAGTGAGTTCTTGCCTGCTATTTGAGATTAGAGATGGGGGATGGGGGCGAGGCGGTTACAATTAAGCCCAATATGGCTGCAACATCTCCTTTTCTCAAATTGTTTCTTGGCTTACACACCTCCGTTTACCGCGCATCGAGCGGCAAGATAATGAGCAAGCTGGCCGGCAACGACATCCTCCTGCTCACCACAACAGGGCGCAGGAGCGGTTCGAAGCGCACCCTGCCGCTGGCCTACACCACCGATGGAGACACCTTTGTCGTCACCGCATCAAACGGCGGTAAGCCGCAGCATCCCGGCTGGTACTTCAACCTGAAGGCTACACCGCGCGCGCAGGTGCAAGTGCGCGCCGAAGTGTTCGACGTCGTCGCAAAACAGGTCACGGGCAATGAGCGCGCGCGCATCTGGGCCAAGCTGGTTGCGGAGCATCCGCAATATAAGCGCTATAGCACGCTGACCACGCGCGAAATCCCGCTGATGGTTCTGCGCCGCGCGATCACAAAGTAATGAGCTCACATTAACCATGAACATAAAGCTACAGCACATTCCTTTCCCCGCAGAAGAATTCCCCGAGACTGCGCCGATTTTCCCGGTCACGGAATACACCGAGCGCATTAACGCGCTCTATTCCCGCGCAGGCATGGATTGGGTGGTCGTCTATGGCGACCGCGAGCATTTCGCCAATCTGACTTTTCTCACCGGGTATGACCCGCGCTTCGAGGAAGCCCTGCTTTTGATTGGACCCGGTGGGCGCCGCTTCCTGGTCGTCGGGAATGAGGGGCGCGGGTATGCGCCATTAACAACGCCGTGGATCGAGGTGCTGCTGTGCCAGTCCTTCAGTCTCGGCGGCCAGCCGCGCGCGACGGCGCCCCGACTGGCCGATGTGCTCGCAGCCTCCGGCATCGGCGCAGGCATGAGCATTGGGGTGGTGGGTTGGAAATACCTCGACGTCACAGAAACCGACGACCCGCGTCGTCCCGCGTTCGTGCCCGTCTTCATCGTCCACGCATTGCGACACATGGTCGGATCCCACAATGGGGTGAGTGATGTGACAGCGCTCATGATGAACCCAGCCGATGGTTTGCGCGCCTGCAATTCCGCCGCGCAGATAGCGGCATTCGAGTGGTCGGCCATGCGCGCATCCACCCACGTGTTCCGCATCCTGCGCGGGACGCACCCCGGGATGAGCGAGTTCGCAGCCGTGGCGCAGATGGGTTATGAGGGCGACCCGCTGACGGCGCATGTCATGTTTGCGTCGGGCAGTGGGAACATCGTCGGTTTGCGCAGCCCAACGGCGCGGCGCATCGAAGCCGGCGACGGGGTCACTACCGCTGTGAGCTTCTGGGGCAGCCTGGTCTGCCGCGCCGGCATGATCAGCGAACCGGATGATGCATTCTTCGCGACCTATTGCGTGCCCTATTTCCGCGCGATGGCGACGTGGTACCAGGCGTTGCATGTTGGCGCTCTCGGCGGCGACATCTTCACGGCGGTGACAGCAGCGTTTGGCGATGCGCCGTTCAACTCGATGCTCAACCCGGGGCACCTGGTTTCCTTCGATGAATGGGTGCACTCGCCCATCCGCCCGAACAGCGCCGACCGCATCGCGTCGGGCATGGCGCTGCAATCCGACATCATCCCTTACCCGCTGCCAGCCGGGCTGTCGCTGAACTGCGAGGATACAGTCGTCATCGCGGATGCGGCGTTGCGTGCGGACCTCCAGGCTGGTTACCCGGCGTTATGGTCGCGCATCCAGGCGCGTTGCGCGTTCATGACCGATCAGTTGGGCATCACCTTAGCTGAGGAAGTGTTGCCCCTGTCTATCGCGCCGGCCTATTTGCCACCCTTCTGGGGGCAGCCAGAGAGGGTGTGCGCGCTGAGGGATTAGAGATTGGAGATTGGAGAGTGGAGAGTGGAGAGTGGAGATTGGAGGTCGATGGCTTTAGCCGGGAAGTGAACTCGCACAACAAGTCACTTGTAACGCCAGTGGTTGTGAGTGGGTTCGGCAACCGCCTAAAGGCTCGGCCTCCATCAATCAGTCGGGTAAAGGTCAAAGACTGACTTCATAGTGTCCCCTGGGTTATGTCTTGAATACGACATGCCCATTTCCAACTTGCACTCAGGGGCATTGACGGCTGGCTAATCCTGAGACAATCGGTTGCTCGGTCCTTAGTTCATCGCTTTTTTCACGAGCGCACTGATCCTTGCCTCTTCGGTGGCAGTCAACTCCTTCAGCGCGAAGGTGACCGGCCACAGGTCGCCTTCGTCAAGGTTCGCTGCGTCGCTGAAACCGAGCGTCGCGTACCTTGTGTTGAACTTCTGCGCGCATTGGAAGAAGCAGATGACCTTACCGTCCTTGGCATATGCGGGCATCCCGTACCAGGTTTTCGGCGAGAGGGCTGGCGCGCTGGCTTTTATGATCGCATGGAGCCGCTTGGCCATGGCGCGATCCGGTTCCTGCATCGCGGCAATCGCCGCGAGCACATCGCTTTCCCCGTCCGCCTTCTCCTTGTTCGCCCGCGCTTCCGCCTTCAGCTCTTGGGCGCGGGACTTCATCGCGGCTCGTTCCTCGTCTGTGAATCCCTTGGACTTCTTTACTGTCACGGTGCTGCTCCTGGCGGACTCCTGAGAGTCCTTCTTTGGGCTCATAAAAACCTCCTCTTGTGTTCTTTGGCTTTTAGTTATAAAATGAAGATACTCTAAAATGAAGATATTGTCAAGAGGGATTCATGCCAAAACCTACCGAGCCGGATTTGAAGCAACGAGTCTTTTGGGGCGCCAGGGAATATGGCGCTCACATGGTGCTGTATCGGAATGAAGTCGGTGAACGGCTGGGGGTTAATGTCACCGATATGGAGTGCCTTACGCTTCTCAACAGCAAAGGCCTTTCTACTCCTTCGGAGCTTGCCAAGTACACTGGGCTTAGCTCTGGAGCGACTACAGCGATGCTTGACCGGCTTGAGAAAAGCGGGCTGATTGAGCGGCGGCCCAATCCGGATGACCGCCGTGGAACTCTCATCGTTCTGCAGAAGGCTGGTTTAGTAAGACTCGCTCGCTGGTATGCCCCAGTGAAAAACGCAGAAGATGAACTCATTTCAAGCTACTCAGAGATCGAATTGGCAACCTTGGCTGACTTTCTTGAAAAACTCGCCAGAATATGGGACGAGGAGCGTAAGAAACTCCAGCGGTAGAGCCGTAGAATACTGGTGACAATGCTTCCCCGGCGTTATTGGATATTCTGGCTGGGCATCTTTTTCTCGGTGGCGATTGAATATTGCATGCTCTCATGGTGCGCCGATTACCTGGAGAAAGTGGTTGGTTTGCCGAAAGCCGCAGCGGCGCAAGCACTTACCGTATTCCTGGCGGGAATCATCATCGGGAGAGTCATCGGCAGTCGTTTGCTGTTGCGTTTCATCTCGTATCAGGTCGTCACCGTCTCCTTGCTCCTTTGCGCCACCGGTTTTGTGTTGTATTGGAGCGCTGGCGCTGCGGGGTTGGTGATTGCCGGGTTGTTCATCCCTTAAGCGTCAGCGCGCGCAGATGGGTCAGCACATTGTTGGCAGACCACTCAGGGATGGGGAGGGTATGTGATTGCGCGTCACCTTGATTTGACTGCGCGTCTCTATAATAGCCCACTATGCTGATCACCATAGGTATCGAAGTGGCCCGGCGCTTCATCCTCGGCAAGCAGGGCTTATGGCCCGGGCGGCGTTGGAGCGGCATCACGGGCACGGAGCAGGCCATTCGCGCAATGGAGTACTTGCAGCTGGACCCGCTGCAAATCCTCGCGCGCAGCCAGGACATTGCACTGCACAGCCGCGTGCTCAATTACAAACCCGATATGTGGGAGGTCGTGACGCACCAGCAACGCAAGTTCTTCGACTGGGGTGGCTGGCTGGCCGTGCGTCCGATGGACGAGCTGCCGCATTGGCGTGTGGTCATGCGCCGCGAGCGCGACAGCGACCCGCAGATCCGCGCCATGGCCAGCGACCACGCTGATGCCATCGATGAAATGCGGGTCATCCTGCGCGAACGCAGCGTCGTCGGCAACCGCGACTTCGACATGGCCGAGACCTCGGCGTCGTTGGGGCACAACTCCAGGAAGCGGAAGTAATAGGACGCCGCCTTGCCGAACTCGCCCTTCTCGGCCAGCTCTTGAGCGTGTTCCTTCAGGAGCAGGGCCTCTTGCGAGACGCGGGAGATCCGCCAGAGGCAGATCGCGTTGCAAGCTGATGAGTATAATATCCGAGCGGCAAATTCCGGCTGGTGGCCTTCGTTAAATCTTAATGCAACAGCCGGCACTACGGATACTAATATCAGTTATGTAGATCCAAGCAAATACAGTTGGAGCATTGGCGGTACACTCAACTATGCGTTTTCCGATGGCGGTGCAACTCGGGCCGCAGTCCAAATTGCACAAATCTCTCTGGACAATGATAAGAAACAACTTGAAGTTGTCAAG
>Ga0118677_10009085_pt1 | contig 15662 bp, 9 predicted proteins | sample AliMusrvi5mmetaG_FD_86154 | JGI IMG/M metagenome (GOLD analysis project Ga0118677, IMG submission 86154)
GCTGTTGGGTGAGGATTTCCCCGGCGACTGGGGTGACACGGTCTTCGACATGAGCGTGGGTTACGACCTGAAAGGGATTAGCTCACCGCGCGTGCGGGGTTGGATGGAGTCGATGAAAGACGCGACGGCCATCGTAAACGAACTGCGCTCGACGCTCACCGGCCCCTGGGCGCGCTACCGCGATTTCCCGCGCGCGGGTGGGCGGCTCCCTGACGACTACGCCGACCGCGTACTGGCCCATTTCGGAAACGTGCTTGCGCGCACGCCGCTCGTCGCGGCTGATGGGGGGCTGGCCCGCGGCTACGCGCTGGCCGTCTGGCGTTACGCCGCCGACGACGATCTGGACAAGTCGCGTGTCGCGGCCGCCTTCCACGCATTGGACTGGGTGCCGTGGAGCGCGCGTGACCGCGAGTACGTCTTCGGTGCCGCCTTCGACGACTATCGTGCCTGGTCCAGCCGCTTGCGCGAACGCCAGCGTGACGGCACGGAGAAAATCAACCTGGCGCTCAAGCAGATCGATGGGCTCGATGCCCTTTTCCGCCAGGTCCGCGATCCGGTGGCGTGTGCCGCCGCCCAGCCGCCTGACGAGCTCTGCCGGCATCTGGCGCGCGCGATGAATGCCGTCCGCGATAAGAATCTCGCCACCTACACCGAATCAGCCCGCGCCGCCTGGCCGCTGGCGTGCGAGGCGTACGCGCAACACCGTCCCTGGAGCCGCGCGGCGTTCGTCTGGTTGCTGCGCAACCGCTTCGACGCGTTCGATACGCTCGACTTTCAGTGCGAGGCCGTGGCCGGCCTGCTGGGCCGTGGCACGATCGAGGGCGGCAACGCCATGTTGGTCGAGGCGTGCGAACTGGTGAACGAGAACCGCCCGTGGTGGAATGAAACGGGTGAGCGCGAGAAGCGCCTGCGTTTCAATGCCGTGCTTGCCAAGGGCCTGCGCGATCTGCTGGCGCATAATCAGTTCTCGCCGGCGCTGTGGGACCGCTTCCTGGGCTCACGCCAGGGGCGCGACTGGCGCGAACGCGAACGCGACCAGGACATCATGGAGGCCGTGCTGCCGCATCCGGACCTGCTGGCGCCGCGCCCCGACCGCGTGGTCGCGCTCATGTCATGGCTGCGCGATGACTTTCCCGGTCTGGCGGCCAAGTACCCTGCAGCCACCTGGTTCGATGCCGCTTTCGCCGACGAGTGCCGTCGGCGGCACGTCGTCGACCGCAGTTACTTCGACCTCGGCGGTCGCGATGAGAAGGGCGTCGTGGTGCAAGCCATCGCCGAAGTGCTCCAGGGCTATGACCGGTTGCCCTTCGGCTTCGACGGCGAGCCCACCCTGTATGCCAGTCGCGAGACGTTCTGGGATCTGCACGGCCGCGTCATGGGCGCGCCGGCTGCCGTGCGCGATCCCTTCCTCGCCAAACTCGAAAGCTACGGCGGCACGACGCGCTTCGACAACTACGCCAACGGCGGCGCGCGATTGTCCACGGGATCGCTGGGCGGCCCGGCCGACCGGCGGCAGCACTTCGAACGCCTGAATGCATGGATCGAGGCGCGAGAACGCGAGCCGGTCCGCGCCAGTTGCGCAGGACTCGGCCTTATCGTTCACGCCGGCAACGACCTGGAGTTGTCGGCCGCCGAACTGGACACGGTCCTGCGTCTGGTCCGGCTGAACCCGGAATGGAACTGGTGGGATGCGTCGGACCTGGACCGCCTCCTTTACGGCGCGCTGATGAAAGCCGGCCGGAGCCGCGAACTGTTCGATCTGGCGCCGTTCTTCTGGGGCTTGGCCCGCGCCACGACGGTCAACGGCGACGGCGTCCGCCAGCGCCTTCAGGGGGCGACGCTCGCGCTGGCAGACGCCGGCCAGTCCGACCTGGCTGCCACCTATGCGGCGGCCGGCCTCGAAATCCTGGGCCGCAGCTTCAAGGAGGAACAACGCAACGCCCTGCAGGCGGTGCGGGCGCGCGCGTTGAGCGGCCCGCTCATGGCGGTGGCGATCGACCGGTCCGACAAACGTTATCCCATCTTCCAGGCCCAGGCCGACTTCCAGGCCGGGCGTACGGAGGAGGCTTGGCAGGCCTATCTGGGCCAGCCCGCGCTTTTCGGCGAAGCGCACCGCGAACTCGATCCCGGTTTCGGCATCTGGCTGATCGGCCGCCTGACGGACGCCGGCAATCTCGCGGAAGCCGAAGCTGCCGCCCGCCTGCTCATCGCGTGGGTCGAGCAGGCGCCCCAGCGGTTTGAGGCCGAGGACCGCGCCCGTCTGCTGCTGGTCTATGCCAACATTGGCTTCGTGCGGCAGGAATATCCGCGCGCCCGCGCGATCTGTGAGCAAGTGGCCACCGCCAAGGAATTCGAGGAGACGCATGCGCGCGCCTGCCTCGACAAGGTGCTGGCCATTGCGCCGGCGCACGTCAACGCGCGCATCCTCGGCGGCAAGCTTGATCTGCGCATGAAGAAACTTATCGAGGCCACGGAAGTGCGCGTCGGCCTGGCTTCCAGCCAGGAGACGCTCCTGCCGGGCAAACCCTTGCGGATCAGTCTTGAGGACCGCAGCCTCTCCGTCGTGGGCCAGTCCGCCAGCATCGAGATTCGCGTCTGGACCGCCTCGGGTGACGAGGAACTGCTCGTGCTCCTGCCGTTCGGCGACTCCAAGACCAAGTTCGAAGGCCAGCTCCCGACAGCCCTCGCGCCCGTCCATCGCGGCGATAAGATCCTGCAAGTGCTTGGCGGAGACGTCGTGTCCTATGACTTCTCCGAGGCCTTCAAGCGCGCCCACGCGATCGGCGGGGAGGCGCCAGTCAGCATCCGTGTCGTTTCGGACGGGCAACTCTTCGTTTCTTCCGGGCGCATCCTTTCGCGCGAGGAGCAGGAGGAACAGCAACTCGAGCGCATGGTCCGTTCACGGATCCAGCCCGACGCGCTCGCGCATCCCGACGTGGCGCTGAGCACGGTGCGCGCCGAGGACGAAGTCAAACCCGGCAATCCAATCTACGTGCGGGTTGTCGATCCGGACGAGAGCACCACGACCAACCGCAACACCGTCGTGGTGAAGGCCGCGACCTCGAGCGGCGACCGCATCGACCGCGTCACGTTGCTGGAGACGGCGCCCTATACGGGCGTCTTCGAGGGAGTCATTCCAACGGCCTCCGCCTCGGCAACGGCCTATGCGCAGGATTCGGAGGAGGGGCACGATCCCAACTTCGCCATCACCGGCGCCACCTATCCGTCCTGGAATGCCTTGCCGGACAACCGCCGGCCAAAATGGTTCAACGTCGATCTGAATGATAACGTCGCGGTCGGCCGGTTGCGGATACTCGCCGATGTCGCTGGCCGGCGTCTGCGCAAGTTCGTCGTGCAGGTTTCGCCCAACGGCGAGGAGTTCGTCTCGCTGGGCGCCTGGCCCGCGAACCTGACGGGCTGGCTCGGCGCGGGACAGATGGAGGTCGTGCGGTATGCCGACAACGCGCAGCCGCCGGCGTCGTTGCGCGCGTTTCGCGAGTTCTTCGACGTTGGCGCCGCCGCCGCAGGTTGCGAAAGAATCACGCTGTCGCCGCCGCCACTGGAGGTGCGTTGGAGCAAGGACGTCAATGGGCTTGGCGACCGCCTTCAGCTTGCATGGGAGGGTGCCGGCAGTTGGTACCTTGGCCACCTGCGGGGGGCCATCTATCAGGTGGCGCGTCAGAAGCGGGCCTTCCGCATTGCCGGTCCCGACTCGCAGCATCCGCCGCGGAACTGCACTCTCACCATTGATGGCGAGTCGGGCTCCAAGCCACAGGACGTGTCGAAGACACTCTCCAGCGGGATGCATCGGCTCGACGTCTACTTTGCCGCCAGCCGCGCCGCGGGCGCCAACTTCTGGCTCGAGGCCTCCGTGCCCGGGCGCGAGCCGTTCGCCCGCTGTACACCCGAACTATTCGCCCTGCCGACCAACGCGCCAGCCGTCGAGGCCGCCGTGGCCCGCGGCGTCGCCTTCCGTCCGGCCTCCATCACGGTCGCGGCCGACGGTGGTGCGTTCGATGTGGCCTTTCCCTCCAATGTTCTCGCCCGCGTGGTCCGCCTCTGGTTGCTGGACTTCGAGGGCGACGCGCCTGCCATCCGCAAACTCGAGCTGACCGCCTCCGACGGCCGCCGCGTGCTGCCCACGGCGCAGGATGTCGTCAAGCTCCGCGAGAACGACCAGCTCGAGATCGTTCCCGGCGACCGCATCACCGTGACCTACGAGGATCCGCATCCCCTCACCAAGGAACACCGCTTCAGCGAGGCCTTCCTGCGCGCCACGTTCCACAACGGCACGCTGAGCGCCTGTTTCGTGGAGTCCGACGCCGATGCCTCCGGCGAGCGCCATCCGCGTTACATTCCGATGAGGCGTTTCAGGCCCGGTGACGCGGTCAATGTCTTCGTCACCGATGCCGATTGCGACGTCAGCGAGGCGCGCGACGTCGTCAAGGTCACGGTGCGGGCCGGCGCCGGCGGTGCTCCCGTGACGATCGATGCGCTCGAAACCGAGCCGCACTCAGGCGTTTTTCTCGGCAAGGTCTTCCCCGTTGCCGGAGCGCCGCAGCGGCCCTCCGAGATTCACATCGGTCCCCACGAGGACCTGTCGCTGGCCTATCTCGACGTCGAAAACACCGATCCCGGCATTCCGTGGCAGCGCATTTGCACCGTGGAGCAGGCCGACGACGAGCCGCCCCAACTGGCCGTCTGCAACGCCGTTTCACGTCCACTCACGCCGGTCGAACTGGCCGGACTGCGCGCCGGGGCGGACGGTGCCAAGCCGCTTGGCGAGGTCGTTCCCGTGATGCGCACGATTGACCTGTTGTTGCCGGAAGAGGGGGTCGGCAAGCCGTCGTCGGCCCTCATCGGCTGCCCGCTCGTCGTTCAGGTGACCCATCCCGCGCAGGCCCTCTCGCCGCTGAGCCATGCGACGCTCCATGTGCAGCTTGAGGCCGACGGCACCAACGCTCTGCCGGCGGGTTCCTTTGATCCCGGTCTCCCCGGCACGCTGCGTCTTGAGGCGACACCCGGCGACCGCCCGTCCATTGCGCCGCCACCCGGCTACCGCGAGGTTGCCGGACTGGGGACCGCCACCGATACGACCGCCCTCGATGATGGCCGTTTCACCTTCAGCATACCGCTCGCGCTGAGTTCCTCGGCGGCAGCGGAGCGTGCCTCGGACGCGCGCGACGTGGGGCTCACCGTGCGCGGCGGCGACAGGATCCGCGTCGGCTACGCCTATCAGGACACGCGCGGCAGCAACGTCTGGTTGACGGCCCGCGCGGTGGTCGGCGGCGATTGTTTCTTCGACGCCATGGACCGCCGTTGCCAGGTCGTGCTCACCAATCTTCACGTTGGCGAGACACTTTGCCTGCGTGTGATCGATCCCGCGCTGGACCGGGGCGACGCGCACGTCGAGGCCACGGTTGCGGCCGTCACGTCGTCCGGCCGTACGCAGAGCGTGGCGCTCGCCGAGACATTCGCCCGTTCGGGCGTCTTTAAAGCCGTCGTTCCCCTCCTTTACGCCGGCAACGCCGTTCCGGTCGGGGAGCCCGGCGCGGTGCAGGTCGCGTATGGCGACACCGTCGCGTTTACCTATGTCTCGCGGGCCAGTTCCCAGTCGGTGGCCCGCGCCATCAGCGTTTATCGCGGAGCGGATGGCGCGGTGACGGCGTTCACGAAACGCTTCAAGGATCCCACCATTGCGGTCCAGACCTCGTTCTCGCTGGCCGAGGCTTACTTCGAGGTGGCCAAGAAGCACCGTGAACTTGGACAGGAAGAGGTCGCGCGCCGCGAAACGGGGCAGGGGAAGAAGCTGCTCGAAGAGGCCATCCGCGACTATCCGCGCGCCGAGACGCGCGCGCAGGCCGACTACCTGCTGGCCAACCTGGCCATGGAATATGCCGCCCAAGTGCAGGACGCGGCTCAGCAGACGCGTTACTACATGGAGGCTATCGGGCGCTTCACCGATATCGTTACCACCGCCCCGGATGGCGCTTTCGCGCCCAAGGCGCAGTTCCACAAGGCGCTGGCTTATGAGAAGATGGGGCGTATCGACGAAGCCTGCGAAGAGTACGTCAAGCTTTCGTACCGCTATCCGGACAACGAACTGGTGGCCGAGACCATCGCGCGCCTGGGGCAGTACTTCCTGACCAAGGGCAAGGCCATCGAGGATCAGGTCAACGCGCAGACCGACGCCGTGCAGAAGGAGAAACTCCGCCTGCAGTCGGTCGACCGCTTCAAGACCGCCGCGCAGGTCTTCAGTCGGCTCGGTCAGCGCTTCCCTGACCATGCGCTCGCCGCCAAGACGGCCGTGCTCTCAGGCCAGTGCTGGATGCGCGCGGGCGAGAACGATCAGGCCGTGACCGCCTTCGGGGCCGTGATCGCCGCCAAGAAGGGCGCGCCCGAGCTGCTGGCGGAGGCCATGTACTGGTGCGGCGACGTTTATCTGCGCAAGAAGGACAGCGTCAACGCCTACCGGATGTTCAAGAAGCTCACGTGGGACTATCCGGAGACCACCTGGGCCAAGTACGCCCGCGGCCGCCTGAGCGAGCCGGAGTTATCCAAGGTGGATGAGCAGGAGGCCGCCAAGGGCGAGTGACGGCATGCAGCGGCTATACGAGAGCTGGAAGCGGGTTCGGGCGTTCCTGGCGGCGCGCCGCGGGCGCGCGGTGATCCGCCTGGCGGATGCCATCGGCGCCGGACGGGCCACACTGGTCGCGACGCACACGCGCGTCGACGTGGGCGCGTGGGGATGGCGCGGGCGGGTGACCGTCGGCTTACTGGGCGACGAGTTGCTGTTGCTGGCGCCCGGCCGGCGACCGGTGGTCGCGCGCGCCCGGCGCGCCGACCTGGCCGCGAGCCTTTACAATGCCGTCACCGGCGAGCTGATTCTGGCGCCGGGCGGTAGCCTGCGCCAACGGACGCTGCGGCTGCCGCTCGTCGAGGGTTATGCCATCCTGCAATGGGTGCGGGAGTGGAAGGGACAAGAGGCGCCGGGTGCGGCGCGGGAGAACGACCATGCTTGAACGTTTGATTTCCGGCGGGATCATGATGGTTCCGTTGATGACCTGCAGTGTGATTATGGTGGCGGTGCTGATCGAGCGCGGCCTTGCCTTTCACCGCAACGGACGGCTCGACATTCGAACGCTGCGCGCCAAGATTCTGGCGCAAGTCGACGCCGGCCGGCTTGACGACGCCATGGCGGTTTGCGCCGCCACGCCCGGCCCTGTCGCGGCGGTGCTGCTGGCCGGCCTCCAGGCCTGCCGGCGCCTTCAGGCTGCCGGGGCCACGCCAGACACCTTGCGCACACTGATGCAGAAAGCCATGGATGATTACACGCCCCGCGCCCTGCACGCCTGCGAGCGCCGCCTGAACTGGCTCTCCACCATCAGCAACGTCGCGCCGCTTTTCGGCATGACGGGCACTGTCACCGGCATGATCCGCTCGTTTGGCTCGCTGTCGGGCGCCGGTTCCCTGGATGCCGGCGTCGTCGGCGCGGGCATTTCCGAGGCGCTGGTAGCCACGGCCTCGGGCCTGATCATCGCCCTGACGTCGCTGATCCCCTACAACGCCTTCATGAACCGCGTGGAGGCCATCAACCTCGAGATCGGCGAGGCGGCCTCGGAACTGGTCGAGGCCGCCTGCCTGCGGCACGGACGCACTGCGGCCGGACAGCCGCCGGCCGACGCCTGCTGATAGACCGGCCCCCCGCCTACGAGCGCCGCCATGTACATGCGCCCACGCAAGAAGCAACTCGGACAGGACGCCATTCCGACGACCTCACTGGCGGATATGATGTTCCTGCTTCTGATCTTTTTCATCATGACCACCACGCTGACGCGCGTGACGGGCCTGGTTACCGATATGCCGGCCGGCAGCCGGACCCAGCAGGCCCAGGCCGACAAGAACGTGACCCTCGGTCTCCACAACGGGCGGCTCACCGTGGACGACAAGGCGATGACGGCCGAGGAGGCCGCGCGCTATCTTCGCGGTCTCCACCTGGAACGGCGCTCGCCCGAAGGCCGCGTGGTGGTGCTCTCCTCGGGCGGCGGAGAAGACTACCAACTGTTCTTCCAGGCGATGGCGATGATCCAAGCCTGCGGCGGCGTCGTGGCAATCGAAAGCACGGAGGGCGGCAAATGAAGCCCCGGCCACGCCACGAACTGCCGGTCATCCCCACCGCCAATCTGGTGGATATCGCCATTCTGCTGATCATTTTCTACATGGCCTGCAGCAACTTCGTATCGCAGCAGGCGGGACATCTCAAGCTGCCGCAGTCGCCGGACATCGATAAGCTGACCGAACCGCTGGTGCTGGTGGCGATCGACGCCTCCGGCGGCATCCGTGTGCAGGGCCGACCCGTTGCCGGTCCGGCAGACGTGGAGAGCGCCGTGGCCGTCTTGGTGAAGTGTCAGGCCAGCGATGGAATTGTGACCGCCGTGGGCGAGAAGACGTCGGCCCATTGATGAGGCTGGCTGAGGAAGGAGCGAGTTATGGAGAATCGGACAGAAGAAAGAAACGAGGCCCTGGCGCCGGGCGCGCTGTTGGCCGCCTTCAGCGGCGGACGCATCGCGTTCTGGATTGCCGTGGCGGTGCTGATTCACATCGTCGTCATCGGCATGTTGTCGGTCGGCTATATTCGTGATCGATGGATAGACCCCGAGGGTGCCGAGGCGCGCAAGGCTGCGGCCGTCGCCGCCCAGCAACAGGCCGCTGCCAGCTCCAAGCCGCCTGCCACCGTGCCGGTCGCATTCAGCAACGCGGTGACGACGGCCGTCGCCCCGGTGCCGCCCCATGCCGCCGCGCCGTCAGCCCCGCCCGCCGGAACGGATATCCCGCCCGCGCGCACCAACTCGCCCGTGGTCAAGCGCATCACCGAGAAGGCCGAGCCCGCCGACCTGCCCCGGCAGCCCGGCGACCTCGGCATCAGCATTGAGGAGACCAACCGTCGGTAGCCCGCCCATTGGCGTCGCGTTCCGCCGTTCGTGCCGATGACCCGGTCCCTCACAACTCGCGTCCCGTCCGCCACCTCGCCATGGCCGAGCGTACTATGCGCGTCGCTCGGCCTGCTGGCGGCAGGCACGCTTGCCGGCGCACTGCGCCTGCCGGAGGCGTTGGAGGCCTTTTTGACGACCCACGCGGCGTTGCGCGCACCGTTCATGGCCGATGGCGTACCGGGTCTGGCTGGTGTCGTGGTCCGCGGCGGTTTCACGGCCGCGACGCTGTGCGCCATGGCCGCTATCGTTGGATTCGTGAGACGTCCCTGGGCACTGCGTGTCGTTCGCGCCGGCTATACAACCGGCTGGATAGTGTCGGGCCTCTATGCCTACGCCGTCTTCCGCGCTTCGGCCCTGTTGCTGGTGTGCAATCTCCCGATGGATGGGGTGACGACCACCCCGGTGCAACTTTTTTACTGGCGCCTGGGCCTGTTGTGGCCCGCCCTGGCAGTGGCGCTCGTGTTGGGCGCGCTCTATGTGGCTTCCTGGCGCGCCGCCGCGCTGGTCGTCTACGAGCTTCCCGCCGCCGGTCCCGCCGCCGGCGACCGGTTGTTGGAAAACCTGCGGACCCATGGCGATGACCCGCGCTTTCGCAAAGGGCTCTGGTCGAGCGCCGGTATCCATCTGCTGGTGATTTTCATCATCCCCTGGCTGCTCGGTCTGCGCGGCTGCGTCACCCCCTATCGCGTGCCCAAGGGCAGTGGCACGCCCGAGGTCTCTGTGGCGCGCATAGTCAAGGTGGAAAAGCGGGTCAAGAAGAAGCACCTGCTGGTCAACGCCCACTCGGCCATTTCTTTCTATGTGCCTGACCTGGACGACTCGAAGGTGCTGAAGCAGGTGGATCACGAGACGCAGGAGACCTACCAGGCCGATCCCACGCGCGTGTCGACCCTCGGCACCGCGCGGGCCGGCAAGATGGGCGCAGGCGGCGGCAAGGAGGGCGGTTGGCCCGACGGCATGGATAATGCCGTCGTCCGCTTCATTCGTTTGGAATATAGTGGCGCGGGGTGGGATGACGGCATGGACGTCGTGGCCCGCGCCGACCTCAACTTCCTCGACACGTTCCACCAGCTCACCGGTTTCAAGGTCTCCAACAAGACCGAGAGCCACCGCATCGCCCTGCTGCGCCGTTATCCCAAGGGCTTCGCGCCACCCTTCGTGTACATGACCGGCGACGGCGATATTAACGTTTCCTCCAGCGAGATCCAGGCCCTGCGCGACTACCTGCTCGACGGCGGTATGCTGTTCGCCGACTGCGGCAGCCCGGCCTGGAACGGCAGTTTCCACGCCTTTGCCCACCGGCTTTTTCCGGGTGAACCCCTGTGCGTGATCGCCGACGACGATCCCATCTTCTCGGTTCCGTACGCTTTCCCGAATGGTGCGCCGCCGCTCTGGCACCATGGCGGCATGCGTGCGCTGGGCATCAAGCATAACGGCCGCTGGGTGGTTTTCTACCATCCCGGCGATATCAACGACGCTTGGAAGACGGGGCACTCCGGCATGGATCCCGTGCTGGCGGAAGGCGCCACGCAGATAGGTGTCAACGTGATCTACTACGCATTCACCCACTATCTTGAGCTGACGAAGAAGTACCGGCAATGAGCGCGCAATACCTGTCATGTTTCGGTTGGTGGGGCGTGGCCTCGGTCATCGCCTGGGTGGCGGCTCTGGCCGCCGTCGCACTTGCCGCACGTCCCGCCAAGCGCCGACATGCGCTCCGCTGGGCCGTCGGGCTGGCGGTCGTGGGCTTTGTGCTGGCGCGGGTGCAGACGGCCTGGCAGGTTGCCATCGTCCTGGACCGCACCGAGGAACTGCGCGCCGTGCGGGAGGCTCAGCAGGGGCAACAGATCCGCGAGGAGCAGGCGCGCCGCGGGGCGGGCGAGAACCTCGTGCGGTTTGCCGAGGATGCACCCGGCGAGTCTGTTGGCGCCGCAATTCTCACGGCCGATGAACTGACCGGGCGCACGGGCGCCGCCACGAACGCCGAGCCGGTCTGGCGTGCCGGCGGCAAGCAGGCGCGCGCCGCAGGCAAGGTTGATGTTTCCGGCGCGCGTCTGGCGCGGGATGCCACGGGTTTGAGCCACCCCGAGGAGGCGACCTCGCCGACGCAGGGACATGCGCTGAAACTCGAAACCTATCGACTTTCCGCGCGCCTCAGCCGCGCCAATCGCCTGCTGGCCGGTCTTGTGCTGTTGGCTGCCTGCGGGTTGGCGATCGTGGACTACTTCCGCCGTTTCCACCGGACGGACGGGGCAGGGTGGCCACTGCCGTTGGCCGGCACTTGGTTGACGGCGCACCTGTCGTCAGCGCCGTCGCGGGTACGCTGGCCGGCAAGGGGTGCCGCCGCGGACATACAGGGCAGGCTGGAGGACCTCGTGCGCCGCGGCCAGACTTTTCTCTACGTGGGTGACCGTGTCGACGGTGTGCAGTTCGCCATGTACCGTGTGTGTCTCGGCCGCCTCCGGCTGTGGCCGTTGCGCGTGCTGGTCTGGGGGGCGGGCAGCCCCGCCGATGCCGAGTTCGCGCTCGACGCCGTCTGGTTCGACCGCTACGCCGTGACCGTGCCGTCCGCTGCCGCCGGCGCGCTGCTGCCGAAGCTGCTTGATCTGCTGGCCGGCCGCGCCGCTACGCATGCCAAAGCCGCACGCCTGCCTTGCCTGGTCTGGAATGCGCCCGTGCCAGAAGCGGTCGCCTTCGCCCGGCTCGAGCGGCTGTGTGCGCGCACGGGCCTGTGCCTGATCACGATGGACGGCCGGGATGAAGCGGTGCTGCAGACAAGCCGGCCTTGATCGGTCCGTGGCGTGCCTAGGCCGATAGCGTGCGCAGTATCCCGTCCAGGGAAAGGGTTGCGCCGCAGATCACCGAGTCGGAGGCGCCGTAGTAGAGCGTGATCGTGTCGCCATCAACGACGTGGCCGTTGGTGAAGACCACACTGCCGAAGAAGCCGGCACGCTCGTAGTCGGCGCTGGGCTCCATGATCGGATCTGCCGAGCGCGCGAGCACGCGGGTCGGGTCATCCAGGTCAAGCAGCAGAGCGCCCAGGCAGTAACGGGATTTGGCGTCACAGCCGTGATAGATTTCCAGCCACCCCTTCGGCGTGCGAATGGGGGCGGCGCCGGCGCCGATGCGTTGGCTGTCCCACCAACCGTGGCGCGTCCTGGCAATGCAGCGGTGGTCACCCCAGTGCCGAAGATCAGGCGACGAGGCACACCAGATATCGAGTGCCTGCCACGTTTCCACCATGGGTCGGTGCAGACAGAGATACCGCCCTGCGAATTGCTCCTCGAAAATCACGCAGTCCTTGTTGGGCGGCGGCAGTATCAGGCCCATCGGCGTGAAGGTCCGCCAGTCGGTGGTGATCTGCAGGCCAACACCGACGCCGACGGGGGACACGGCGCTGTAGGTGAGGCAGAAGCGATCGCCGAGCCGCGAGACGCGACAGTCTTCCATCCCAAACGTTTCGAGCGGCCCCGAACCGCGAATAAGCGGTGCCGGGTGGATGCGGAAATGGATTCCGTCACTGCTTTCGGCCAGCCGCAGGTGAGAGAGTGTGGTGAGGTAAGGCCGGCCATCGTAGCTGAAACCGCGGGGATCGCCACACTGCAACTTCGGGTCGTCGAGCGCGTATTCGACCACCCGCACGCCGTTGGGCTGCGTTTCGTCGTACACGAGCGTGGAGACCTGCCCTTCACGCTGCTTCATGCGTTCGGCCACCCGCATGGAAAGCAGGGTCTTTCCGGCAAAGCAACAGGCCCCGGGATTCAAGACGCCGACGACTTCTGCGCCCCGCACACTGGGCAACACATCGGTGGGGCGGATGATGGGATTGTCGGCAAAGCGAGTTGCAAGGTCCATGGTTGCCTTTATCCGGTTCGTAATCGTAAATCGACAAACACAGCATCATCAACGGCGGGAACTGGGCACTGCTCGTCCCTCGCGCGTTCACTCGTGTCTTGCAGCATATTGCAGCAAAAATACATATGTCCATCGAAAAGGTCCCTCTCGACGAGGCGCTGGCCACGAGTGATGCCTCTATCCAAACGGCATGGGCGAAGAACTTTGGATGAACTAAATTCAGGTAGCCCTCAACGACTTGCCGCGGATTGTCGGCATACGCTGTCGTCTTTTTGTCGTGGGCGATTGTTCGGGCCAACGAAATCGGGTATGCCCAAGGTGGGAGTCGAACCCACACTTCCTTGCGGAAAACGGATTTTAAGTCCGTTGTGTCTGCCATTCCACCACTTGGGCGTGTGCTAGCCAGTCGTGCTTATAGGGTCTGGCTGGGGTTCTTTCAAGCAAGGCTTATTACAGGCTTGTGCCGCAGTCGGGCCGTGACTCTCGTGCCGGGGCCGGCCGGCCCCAACGCGCCCTGCGCTTGTGCCGGCCCGACATGGATGGTATACAGCCCGGACGTATTCATTACGAGAGAGTGGGGCAACGCCGTCATGAAGAAAAAGAAGATCTTGTGCGTAATCGGAACCCGGCCGGAAGCTATCAAGGTGGCCCCCGTAATCCTGGAACTGCGCAAGCATCCGGATGCATTCGACACCCGCGTGCTCGTGACCGCCCAGCATCGGCAGATGACGGACCAGATGCTCGCCGTGTTTGATTTAAAGCCTGATATCGACCTTGATATCATGAAGGCCAACCAGACGCTGCGCGATGTCACCGCGCGCGTCATGCACGGCATGGAAGAGGTTCTGGCCGCCGAAAAGCCCGACGTGGTGCTCGCCCAGGGCGATACGACCACGGTCATGGCCACCGCCGTGGCGTGTTTCTACGCGCATGCGGCCTTCGGTCACATCGAGGCGGGCCTCCGCACCGGCAACTGCTGGGAACCCTTTCCGGAGGAATTCAACCGCCGCGTGGCCGGGCTGGTGGCGCGTTACCACTTCGCCCCAACGCGCGGATCGGCCATGAATCTGCACCGCGAGGGGACCGATTTGCGTTCGATCTACATCACGGGTAACACGGTCATCGACGCGCTTAAGCTGGTCGTCTCCCGCACGGAGGCGCCACCGAGCCCGGTACCTGACGGCGCCCCCTACATCCTGATGACGTGTCACCGACGCGAAATATTCGGCGACGGCGTGCGCGAGGTGTTCACCACGGTGCGCGATTTCGCCCGGCGGCATCCCGATATTTACGTGTGGTATCCCGTTCACCCGAATCCGAACGTGCGGGGGCCGGCTCAGAGTATCCTGGCCGGTACGCCGAACATCATCATGACCGAGCCGCTCGATTACATCGCCTTTCTGCATGCCATGCGGGGCGCCTATCTGATGCTGTCCGACTCGGGTGGCGTCCAGGAGGAGGCCCCGGCCCTCCATAAGCCGGTGCTCGTGCTGCGCGACGTCACCGAGCGGCCCGAAGGCGTGGCGGAGGGCACCTGCCTGTTGGTTGGACCCCATCGGGATCGCATCGAAGCGGCGTTGGAGCGGCTGTTCTCGGACCGGGCGGCTTACGAGCGCATGGCCCAGGCTCCTAACCCCTATGGCGACGGCCAGTCCTCGGAACGGATTGCCGCCATTCTGCAGGGCAAGGGCGATGAGTGGCGTCTGACGGTTTAGCGGCGTTAAAAAACACTTGAAAAAAAGTTCTCGGCCAGCCATTGTGTGGCACCATTTAACACGGTGCTCGTGTGCGGCAGGCGAATCTCGCGCACAGCGGTAACGAGTTCACGAAGAAAGAAGGACCTATGAAGACACGCATGGCAGTCATGGTTGGGTTTGGTGTGGTGGCGGCGAGCGCGATCTGGCTCTCGATGGCCAGAATCTCAATGGCGGCGGTTATCGGTGCGCAGGCCGACTCGCCGGATACCGCCGTAACTCCAGCCGGCTTGGCGACGGGTGTCACGTGCGTCGCGAACTCGCCCGACAACGCCGATGCCGACGCCAAGGCGGCTAAAGAGGCCTATGCCCGGGCCAAGGCCAGACTCGACGAGAAGATCAAGGCCCGGCGCGAGGCCGATCAAGTTAACAAGTCCCAGAAGTTGACAGCGGAACTGGCCATTGTCGACGAATTGAAGAAGCGGCTCGAAGTCGAGCTGCGAGCCGACGCGACCTCGGGCGTTTCGCCGTCTGCGGCCCAGGTGTCGATTCCCGTTCCCGAGGTCAAGCCGATGGCCCAAGAGCCAGCCCCTGCGGTGGCCCCAGTCGCGGCCGCACCGGTTCCTGCTCCCGCCAAAGTTGCCGCCGTAGTTGCCGCCGTGCCCCCTGCAACCACCGGTGCTGTCGTTGCGGCAACGGCGATGACCTGCTCGATGAAGACCGGAGAAGTTTGCTGTCAGCAAGCCACCGGCGCGGTCACCTGCGCGTTGGCGGCTGCCGAACCTGTGGAGAAGGATCAGACCGTGTGCTGCGGCGAGAAAAAGCCCGGCCTCATGAGCCGCGTATTCGGTCGCAACCCGAAGTCCGAGTCCAAGATCAGTCCGGCCGTGGTTGCGGCCGCGGAAACCTCGACGCCCGTCGCGGTTGAATCTCCGGTGGTAAAGCCGGTGGCGGTTGCCGAAGTGTCGACCAAACCGCACGCCGAAGTCGTGCCTGCAGCGGTCATCGTGGTCGATAAACCGGCAGCCAAGCCCGATCTCACCCCCAAGGCTGTCGAAACACCCGCGGCGGAACCGGTCGCCCCGGTGCTTGCAGGCGACGTGCGCGGCAAGGTTGATGG
>Ga0118677_10009086_pt1 | contig 15661 bp, 16 predicted proteins | sample AliMusrvi5mmetaG_FD_86154 | JGI IMG/M metagenome (GOLD analysis project Ga0118677, IMG submission 86154)
CTGTGCCATACATAAACTGCCAAAGCCCTTTCGCTCCGGCGGGAGAGACTGCCGTTGGATTAAGAGCCGACTCCACAATAGCCAGATACTTCATCTCAAGCGGAATATTATAGGCATCAAGCTTTTCCTCAAACTGAGGAAAATATATTTTAGTGAGTCCGAGGATTTTAGCCGTCGAATTTCTCTTATCGACAGCATAAAGTCTTATAAACCCTCTGACATGATCATTAAAGACAAGATTGAACGGGGTTTTACGGGCAAGTGATGCAATCCTTGATGCATAGACCGAATCGCTGTACTGAGGCACAAAATTAGCGGGAAATCCAAATTTTTCGCCCTCTTTTGAGGTGGATGAAAAGTGTTCATCCTTGAAGTAGGTCGCATTGACAAGACTGTCAAGAATATCTGAAACTGATGACTTTGGAAGCGTTCCCCGGATAACTGCCGCAGGATCTGCAGCACAAAGGGGCAAAACAGGATACTGAAAAACAACTGCCAGTAACAAAACCTTCAAAATCGTAAAGGGGCTCACAAAGGTTTTCAGGACGTTTTGATTGCCCTTGGACGTTTCAGCCGCCAGGCTCTCAATCCGCTCACAACGATTATTAGAAATACCCTTATTGTAAACCCTTATTTTCACTAGCGGCACGTTCATTAACAGAGGAAATACTAAACGATTCATGCTGAAACAGCACAAATCAACCTTGAAAAAGTAACAATAAAAACCGTTCCTGACTAATACAATAATCTTTTACGGACAAAATACACTTTACACCAAATATCAGTAGCTGACTTTCCAGAGAAAAAGACCGTTTGCAACCGCAGGCTTCACTGAATTAGATATCACCCTTGAGTCAAGCATCCTCTGGAACTCTTCAACACTGAGGGTTCCCATTCCAGCGCATACCATTGTATCAACAAGATAGCGCACCATACTCCTTAAAAAACGGTTTGCGGAAATCTGAAATACCAGATAGCGATCATAATGGTACCACTCACTGGCTATAACAGTGCAGAGACGACCCGGATTATCCCTATCCTCCTTGGAAAAGGCAGTAAAATCATGGGTTCCAAGGAGAGAAGCGGCAATCTCCCGCATGACCTCTATATCAGGTTTTCCAAACGAACACCCGGCAAAACGGCCATAGATAGCTGAAGGCTCTTCAAGCATAAAATACCGGTACTGCCTCTCTTTGGCGCTGTGGCGTGCATGAAATTCATAAGGCATTTCCCGGGGGTCACTTACCCTGATTGTGGCAGGAAGAACTGAGTTCAGCGAATGAACAATTCTTGGAAGCTCAAGTGTTGAGGCGCTCAAAAAATTGGCAATCTGAGCCCTTGCATGAACGCCCTTATCAGTACGCCCTGCAGCTGCAAGAGTAATTTTTTCCTGCAGTATCATCCCCAGTGCCGCCTCTATCTCACCCTGAACGGTTGTTATCCTGCCCGACTGTCTCTGCCATCCGGCAAAGGATGTCCCATCATATTCAACCGTAATCCTGATGTTCTTCATAACTACAAATACCTTCTATAAAACGAATAAACAAATAGAGGTGTCCCCTATGTAACGTTGGAATAATTCCTGAACCCCAACAAAACCAAAGTTGTCCTAAAACGGAATAGCCCTTTTCAGCTTAATGCCGACTGCCAACTGCCAACTTTTCTAAAGGCATAGCTCTTTTCACCCCGCAGGTAAAGTTTGCCTTCCATCATTTACTCTCAGCGAGTAAATGTGCCGCCCTTAAGTGACACGATGAATGTTACAAGACGTTTATGCTGATAAACAGGGAGCATGCGCTGCAACTCCTCATCATTCAGGCTTGTGAGCATCTCTTTATCGATACGCATGCTTTCGCTAAGTAACGAGAGGCCAGGGTGATCCAACTTGCGCAAGCAAACCAAATCCAGAAGAGCCCGTAATGGCTGGGCTACCAGCGCAGTCTGACCTCCGAAAGTTACACGATCAACACCTTCCAGAAAATAGCCACTCCTTAGTGCTAAAGGATAAAAACGGAAAACACCAAAGATCGGAACATCAATTTCCTGCTTCCGTGATCCAGGCGTGACCGACATCGTTACCGGCGTTGATTCCGGAATCCATCCATGATAACTAAGAGCCGTTTCAAAAGAGATATAAGAGCCCGCTTGAAGCGACTGGACCAAAACAAAGGGATGAACCTTGCGAAGCTCTATGGATGATGCCAGAAGATAACGGCCACGCCTAAGGCGCAGCAACTCACCTTGGTGCAATGCCCGATTAACTAAATTATAGCGCCGTTGCGGCGAACCGTCGAGCAACCGTGCTAACTGTCCATCGGTAATAACGCGCTCAGCCAAATCGGCCTGCTGGATTTTTTTAACAAGCATATTCATTTTTGCAAGATACTTTCATAATTTGAAAGTATCAAACATTTTATATAACAAAGGAGCGCAAAAGGAAGGGCGATGGAAATGATTCTACAAACAACCGTTTAACACTAAATACCCACACAACATTCACTCATGGATGATCAATGACTTTTTGCTGATTTCAATGTAACGGGCAGAAACGGCGCGGCAACTGGGCATCAACCAAAAACTTCATGCAGCCAGCATGGTAATACTCTTAATGTGAGCTAATCGTGCTGCATATGATAGGGCTGCAAGAATATCATCTCGCTCAAGGTCCTCATAGTCACCAAGAATATCATCAATGCTCATTCCGCTAGCCAACCATTCCAGCACGGTTTCCACAGGATAACGAAGCCCTCGAATACACGGCTTTCCATGACAAATATTTGGGTCTGTGGTGATACGATCATTAGGTTGCATAATTATTCCTTTACATGTTAAGGGAAAATATAATTACTCAATAATACGTTATTTCAACAGTTTTACATAGGAGTTCGGAATGAATATAGCTGCCTGAATGGCAGCTGTAAAAGGAAGGGCGAGAGAAATGATTCTATAAACAACCGTTTATCCTTAAGAAATCAGTAGGGTTAAGAATTGGAATATCCTTCCACAATGCCAGTTCAAGCAAATGTTTATCCCCCGATATAATAAATTTGGCCTCAGCAGCATCCGCAGCCTCAAGAATCCGATTATCAAGAGGATCCAGAGTTATAACATCAATTGAATTTTGGGGAATCACCATCGTAAGCGTATCCCTGAAAAGCCCTATAATCCGGTATACCTGCTCAGGCAAAAGTCCGAATTTTGGACGATGCAGAACATCCTCAACCTCTTGGATAATTTCCGGAGAGATACAATTAATCACTTTACCCGATGAACAAAGCTGCAATACTTCCCTTGGATTTCCTCCAAAAAGAAACCCGGAAATGAGAACATTGGTATCACATACAATCCTCATTCCGATTTGACTCTCGAAGCACGAACAGCCTCTATCTCCCCGGCCACATCACCCTCAGTCAGCTGATTCTCCATCACCATCTTATCGCCAAGCAAAAATAGATCACTCCACTGATTCCTGCGCTCAATATAAAGCCTCGCAGCCTCCCTGATCAGCTCAGATCGACTTCTGAATTCCTTTCTGGCTGTTTTATCGATTTCATTCAGTAATGAATCTTGAAAAGCAATATTAACGGTGACAGTAGGCATAACCATTTCATTTAAAGATTACAATGCAATATACAAACCTTGTACATTGCATTGTAATCTTTATTCTCATAAAAAAAGCTTTGTACAGCAAAGCCATTACAAGCATTGAGAGTATATCTGATAAGGACTAAAGTTTTTCGGCTTTCAGGAATCTATCAGCAAGCATGTTTTCATTTATCGGATGTTCTTCATAAGAGAATTAATATCTTTTGTACGCAAGCTTTCTCTATAATAGTTATCTTCACGTTTTTATACCTAATAACAATACAATAACACTTTGCAGACAACTCATCTGGCATCGCTCCTCCAAGCGCTGAAAAGCCTGGATAAGCATTTTCCCGCAAACTCATACAGTGTTCCCGGAATCTGGACAGGCAAAAACATTGGCATCGAACAGGTCAACCCTTCCGAATACTTTACATCAATAATCGAAAGCATTCTTCACAGCAGTGATCACCCTGTTGCGGAAGAACCAGGTGCTGACTGGAGAGAGGGTGCTGTCGTTTACAATCTCTTTATTCGACTCACCACAGCATTTGACCACAACGGCGATGGCTCAATCGATACAGAAGCGCTTTCATGCGGGTTCAGGGAAACCGGCACCCTTCTGAAAGCAATTGCCCTTCTGCCGTATATAAAAAATCTCGGTGCAAATACCGTCTATATCCTCCCTCTCACTGAAATTGGCTCTCAAAGCAAGAAGGGCTCACTCGGTTCCCCCTATGCCGTTAAAAACCCGCGCAAGCTCGACCCGATGCTTGACGAGCCGGCACTCGGACTTTCTCCTGAAACGCTTCTCAAAGCATTTGTCGAGGCAGCACATCTGCTTGGCATCCATGTGGTGCTTGAGTTTGTATTCAGAACAGCCTCTATGGACAGCAGTTGGATAAAAGAGCACCCCGATTGGTTCTACTGGATCAGGGATAACGAAAATACCCGCAATTACGGCCCTCCTCATTTCGATCCCGATACTCTGAGATGGATTCATGAGCTTGTAGATCGCCATGAGATGCATAATCTTCCGGCCCCCTCATCCGAATACCGGGAACAATTTCTATCCCAGCCTGTAACCGTGCACGATAAGGATGCGGCATATCAGGGTCGTAGTGAGGACGGCACACTCTGCAGCATAGCAAGTGCCTTTTCAGACTGGCCGCCTGATGACCGGCAGCCGGCATGGACCGATGTTACCTATCTGAAAATGCACAACAATGATGCGTTCAACTACATTGCCTACAATACCATAAGGATGTACGACAGCGCTCTTGAAAATCCAGTCAACTGCAATACCTCGCTTTGGAATGAAATTCTGGATATCATCCCGAGTTTTCAGTTGCTGTACGGTATTGATGGCGCGATGATCGACATGGGCCATGCCCTGCCCTCCGAACTGAAAAAAAATATTGTACGTAAAGCCCGCGAAAGCAAACCGGATTTTGCGTTCTGGGATGAAAATTTCAATCCGACACCTGAAATCCGCAATGAGGGTTTCAATGCTGTATTCGGCTCCCTTCCGTTCGTCATCCACGATATTGTCTTTATCCGTGGATTGTTAAACCATCTGAACAGAACCGGGGTCGCTCTGCCGTTTTTTGGTACCGGTGAAAATCACAACACGCCAAGAGTCTGCTTCCGTTACCCGCGCGAGGAGGCTGGACGGAACTTCTCTATCTTTATATTCACGCTCAGCGCCATCCTGCCCGCCATCCCGTTTCTGCAATCAGGCATGGAACTCTGTGAATGGTATCCGGTAAACCTCGGACTTAATTTCACCGACGAGGACAGGGCTCTCTATCCTCCCGAAAAACTCCCGCTCTTCAGCGCGTTCAGCTATGACTGGGCAAACACGAACGGCCTCGAGCCTCTCAACAGTTATATCGTGAAGATTCTTGATATCCGGAAGCAGTATCTCAATCTTGTCCTATGCGGAGAAACAGGATCGATGAGCATCCCCTATGTATCCGAACCTGAACTTTTTGCCGTGATGAGATCGTCCGGCGGTCGATCACTGCTCTTTGTCGGAAACAGCAACCTCTATGAGCCGAGAACCGGGGCGCTTGAATTCAGCATGAACAATATCTCCCTGTTCGACCTGATAAGCGAAACACATTCGGCAATCAAAGAACATAAACTTGAATTGACACTTTCTCCAGGTCAATGCATGCTCTTTGAACTCCCTGAGGGTTGACGGGGATAATCGGCAAAAAACGTATCTTTCGTGATTTTCAATTAACCAAACCATTATCCCACTATGTCTATTCTCATTGTCGGCTCTCTGGCCTTTGATGATATCGAAACGCCTTTCGGAAGTTCTTTTGACACGCTTGGCGGATCATCCACCTACATTGCGCTTTCGGCAAGCTACTTTGACGACAAGGTAAAGCTGGTCGGCGTAGTCGGCTCTGACTTCGAGGATAAACATTTCGACCTTCTGCATTCAAGAAACATCGACACCAAAGGGATCAAAAAAGTTGAGGATGGAAAAACCTTCCGCTGGGCAGGACGTTACCATTACGACATGAACACCCGCGACACGCTCGACACCCAGTTGAACGTTTTTGCAGATTTCGATCCTCATGTGCCTTTCCAGTACCGTGACTCTGAGTTTGTCTGCCTCGGCAATATTGATCCTGAACTGCAGCTCAAAGTTCTTGACCAGATCAACAAACCAAAACTGGTCATCTGCGATACCATGAATTTCTGGATCGAAGGAAAGCTTGCCGAGCTCAAAAAAACTCTGGAACGAGTTGATATTTTCATTATCAACGACAGTGAAGCAAGAATTCTAAGCGGTGACCCCAACCTTGTCAAATCGGCCCGGATCATTCGCAACATGGGTCCAAAAACGCTTATCATCAAAAAAGGCGAACACGGAGCACTCCTGTTTACCGACAACGGCATATTTGCCGCACCGGCATACCCGCTTGAGTCCATTTTTGACCCGACCGGTGCCGGCGATACCTTTGCCGGAGGCTTTATCGGGCATTTGGCCCGTTGCGGAACAATAAATGACCTTGAAATGCGCAGAGCGGTTCTTTACGGCAGCGCCATGGCCAGCTTCTGTGTCGAAAAATTCGGCACCGAGAAAATTGCCGCGCTCAATATGCTTGAAATCGAAGACCGATTCCAGAGCTTCCGTGAACTTTCACGAATCGACGGATAACCCTAACGCGACCCCCGGGAGAGCCACAGAAGAGTAAGGAGCACAGGAAAGAAACACTTAAGAAAAAACGACATGGATCAACTCAACATTCTTGATTACAGTTTCATCCTTGGATACCTTCTCCTGACTCTGGTCATTGGACTGTGGTTCTCTTCCCGAGCTTCGGAAAATGTCGATGAGTTTTTTCTCTCCGGACGCAAACTCCCCTGGTGGATAGCAGGTACAGGAATGGTGGCGACAACCTTTGCTGCCGACACACCCCTTGCCGTTGCCGGATTTGTAGCCAAAAACGGCATCGCCGGCAACTGGGTATGGTGGACATTTGTTTCGGGAGGCATGCTGACGGTATTCTTTTTTGCACGACTCTGGCGACGGGCGGAAATTCTTACTGACCTTGAATTTATTGAACTGCGCTACAGCGGCGCCGCCGCCAGATTTTTACGTGGATTCAAGGCAGTCTATTTCGGCCTCTTTATTAATGCTGTCATTATCGGCTGGGTCAACCTGGCCATGTTCAAGATCATCAGAATCATGGTTCCGGAACTCAATCCGGAATGGACCATTGTTGCTCTTGTGCTGCTGACTACCTTTTACTCAGGCCTTTCCGGCCTTTGGGGTGTCTCCATTACCGATGCCGTTCAGTTTGTCATCGCCATGGCCGGCTGTATCATACTTGCTGTACTTGCTGTTCAGTCACCGGCTGTCGTCTCTGCAGGTGGCCTCACAAAGGCACTCCCAGGATGGATGTTTGACTTTTTTCCATCATTCGGAGCAGAATCAGGCACGTCAGCCACAGGCGCTGCAGCACTTCCTTTTGCATCGTTTGCCGCTATGGCATTTGTCCAGTGGTGGTCTTCATGGTACCCCGGCGCTGAGCCTGGTGGCGGCGGCTATATTGCCCAGCGCATGATGAGTGCAAAAAACGAAAAACACTCCCTGCTTGCAACATTATGGTTTACCGTTGCCCACTACTGCCTCAGACCCTGGCCATGGATCATTGTCGGCCTTGTCAGCCTGGTGATGTTTCCAGATCTTCCGATGAATCAAAAGGAGGATGGTTTCGTCTACGTCATGAAAGCTGTTCTCCCTCCGGGACTTAAAGGCCTGTTGATTGCAGCCTTTCTTGCAGCCTACATGTCCACGCTTTCAACCCACCTCAACTGGGGCACGAGCTATCTGATCAACGATTTTTACAAGCGATTCCTTAAAACGGATGGCGATGCAAAACACTATGTCACTATTTCTAAAATCACGACATTCCTGACCGCTGCGTTTGCTCTCTACATCACCTTCTTTGTACTCGAAACCATTACCGGTGCATGGGAATTCATTATCCAGTGCGGAGCAGGTACCGGCTTTGTCCTTATTCTCCGCTGGTTCTGGTGGAGGCTCAACGCATGGTCGGAAATTACATCCATGGTTGCTCCTTTCATTGCGTTCACCTGGATACAATTGTTTACAGCAATTACCTTTCCCTTTTCGATTTTCATCATTGTCGGCTTGACCATTACGGCGACCCTCATTGTCACCTTTCTGACACCACCAACAGAAACGGCACAGCTGGAGACCTTCTACAGAACTACCAGAGTCGGAGGAGTGCTTTGGAAAAAAATATCAAAAAACCTGCCAGATGTTGAGTCCGACACCGGATTCGCCATGCTTTTTGTTGACTGGGCACTTGGCGTCATTATGATCTATGCAATCCTGTTCGGCACAGGAAGAGTTATCTTTGGTGATCTTTTTCAGGGATTCCTTTTTCTCGGTGTCGGATCTATTGCCGGAGCGCTTATCTTTGCAGACCTTAACCGAAGGGGCTGGAACAACCTGAACTGAGAAATACAACACATGGCTAAACCCACGCTTATCCTTGCATCACAGTCACCGAGAAGAAAAGATATACTCTCATTAATGCAGATCCCGTTTGAAACCCTGGCAGTTGACACGGAAGAAATTATTGACCCCGGCCTCTCTCTTGAAGATAACATCACCAGAATCGCTTTAGTGAAAGCTGAAGCTGCTGCTGCCGTAATAGCCGGCGACAAACGCAAGGCTGTTATTCTCGCAGCCGATACCGTCGTTGCAAAAGGGAACCAGATTCTTGGTAAACCTTCCGGATTCGATGAAGCATTCAACATGCTCAAAAGCCTGCAAAACCGTTCACACCGGGTCTATACCGGATTTGTACTTCTCTTCGGCGAAAAGACCTACACGGAATGTGTGGTAACTACCGTTGAATTTGAGCCGATGTCAGACAGTGAAATCCAGCGCTACCTTCTTTCCGTAAAGCCATACGACAAGGCCGGCGCCTATGGTATTCAGGATCCCCTTATGGCCTGTTACATCAAACGTATTGAAGGGTGCTACTACAATGTTGTCGGACTTCCGCTTTCGAGAGTCAACAAAGCGTTGAAGCCCCTTCTATGCTGATATCGTCCAAACAGCCCGTTCATGTTATCCTCGGCCCTACAGCTTCCGGTAAATCCGCACTCGCTCACGCACTGGCAAAAAAAATCGGAGCTGAAATCATTTCCGCCGATTCCCGCCAGATATACCGCGAGCTCGACATAGGCTCGGCAAAGCCTTCTCCTGAATCGCTTCGGGACGTTCACCATCATTTTATCAATGAAAAAAATATCGGCGAGCCGTTTACTGCAGGCGACTTTGCCCTGGAAGCCAGAGAGCGGATTCAACAAATACATCGCAGGGGCATTCCTGCAGTGGTAACCGGCGGTTCCACTCTCTACCTTCAGGGGTTGCTGGAAGGCTTTGCTGAGCTGCCTCCGGGAAACCCTGAAATCAGGAAAAAGCTGCTTCAAGAGCTTGAAAGCATAGGAAAAGAAGAGCTCTATAAAAAACTTCTCCAAAAAGACCCTCAGCAGGCTGCCACCCTCGATGCGACAAAAACACAGCGGCTCATACGAAGCCTTGAAATTATCGAAATAACAGGGATAAGCGTCACGGAACTGCAGGCAAAGGGAAAAGGAGCAACAGAGCTTCGATTTCTTGCCTGGGGCCTCTCTATGCCCCGCGAAACGCTTTACAACCGCATCAACCAGCGCACGGAGGAAATGCTTGAGGCCGGCCTTCTAAAAGAAGCAGCAACGCTCCACAATAAATACCGGGAACTGCTTGCAGGTGAAAAAATACCCGCTCTGCAATCGGTGGGATATCAGGAACTGTTTCAATACTTTGACGGAAAGATCAATCTCTCCACCGCCATCCAGCTTATCAAACAGCATACCCGCAACTATGCAAAACGCCAGTTGACTTTTTTTAAAAACAGACTCAATGTCACCTGGGTAGATGCTCCCGAGAACGACAGTGAACTGGGATTACTTGTCGAGAGGCTGAGTGCTGAGCTCTGAGGGGGGAGTACCTTGTCATCCCGAACTCCTGTGAGGGATCTATATACATGCAACACAAGGTACTTATGGTATAGCGTAACGAACAATAGAACTTATTTCTGATTTCCTCATCCGCATTCCCTCCTCAATATCATAGTCATCCTGCAGGCCTAACCAGAACTTTGCGGAATTCCCGAAATATTGTGCAAGACGCAACGCTGAGTCTGCCGTAATCCGTCTCTTCCCTTTCAATATTTCAGATATCCGGGTCTGAGGGATCCCGATATCTTTGGAAAGCCTGTAAGCCGAAAGCTCTAATGGAATTAAAAACTCTTCCATCAAAACCTCTCCCGGATGAATATTTCTAAGTTCGTTCATTTCAGTGATAGTTAATAGTCGTTTTTCCAAAACTGGATCGGGATTTGGTATGGGGTCCCTCTCTCTTCTACTGTATCATTTCCAAAAAGATTCTGATCGCCAATCTTCCGGGAAACCAATTTCCTTTTCCTGTTTAAGGGGACAGGTTTTCATAAGCGCTTTCAGACGATACTTAAATAAAGTATCGGAGCTGATGTTTTGCAAAATGTATTGCATACAACATGACGCTGCGTAGGGCTTGTACGGTAAAATTTTTCTGTTTTGGATAAATGGGTTTGAGGGGTTTTTTGGCAATGTGATATGTGCCGTCAACCTACGGTTCCATAAGCGACCGTGATGCGCACAAGTGTTGCGGATATGACTGAAGCAGAGCATCCAGTTTTCGAGCAGGTCAATATTGTTTAGCCCGAAATGCTTTGCCACTGCGATTTTTTCAGGACTTTTTTTCAGATTCCTGAACATTTGAGACAACAAGCCAAAACTGCTCACCTCAAGACTCATCCATGATGGCGGATCAACAGGTTCGGTATAGGTCTTCTTATAATGCTCTATAAACGTTTCGTTGGAACGAGTGATTTCTGTTTGTAAAGAGACAATCTGGTTATTAAAACGATTGGTATCCCTGAAAAGCTTCTCGTTTAACTGCCAATGGCTACCATATGGCATTGCCCATTGGTGGATAATTTGTGTTCGCATGGCAATTTCAATTTTCTCCATTGCATCAAACACCAAGCCCCTCAGTTTACGGTCAAAAACATAGAGCTCTATGATTTGCTCAAAGGTGACTGGAACAACGAACGGATGATCAGGCAGCGTGTTATCCTGGAAAGGATAGGTATAAGCTCTAAGCCGGTAATAACTGATATTGGAGAGGCAATGTATAGCAAATGCTTCGTCACCAAAGGCAAGATGCCTTGCTTTCAGTTTTGTGATTTGGTCAGGGATTGATACTGCGGGTTTATTGTATAACATGGGGTTCAGCTTTTGAGATTAAAAGACAAAACCCTGAAAAAGCGAAAACCTGCCCGGGTGCGCTGTTCAAATGGGAAGCGTGGCAGGTATTATTGCCTATAATGTAAGCAATGGCGGGTTCGCTGTCAAGTTTTCTTTTACAAGAAGTAATACCCTGCTTCAACCAGGCCAAAATAGAGGTTAAATCCATCAACTCAGACCTAAACCCTGTCTTTTTAATGGTGATTATTTTTATTCATCCCTAAAGCTTACATTTAAGCCATAACATCACCAGAGATAGTATCTCCGGTCTGACGCTCTCAACTTGTTGGGAGCGTTTCTTTTTTATACCCAACCGCTTCCCTCCTTTTTTTCTCACAATCTGCAACAAGAACAGTTGAAGCTATCGTGCCCAAAGGAAGTGTTATCACAAGATAATACATTGAAATCTACGTAGTTTTAGTCCAAAGTAAGGGCTTTGAATATTTTCTGCTGTCAGGTATGATGAATAGTTTTTTTGGGGCAGGGGGAAAACCGAATATTTACTGCCGAAATAAATATTAACTATGGGCTTTTTTTTTACCTTAGTGAGTAAAGGCTTCTGCAGAAGATACGTTTGATAAAATTCCTTGTTGATCATCCTGTTTTCACCCAGCACGGAATGCCTTTAAATACTTGTATAGCAATTTTTTACGGTTATTAAAGTATAGGTTATGAATTACTCAGTATCGAGCCGCAAAGAGTTAACCATCATGAAAATCGAAGAAGAGGTATTTGATTTTCGTCATGGCGACTCATTCAAATTGGCTATTGACGAAATAGTCAACAAGAATCAAAGCAAAAACCTCATCATAGATTTTTCTCAGGTAAAAGCTATTGATTCTTGCGGCATCAGCTCAATGCTGCTCGCTCATCAGCTATCCAATCAATCAAGCGGGCTGGCTATTTTTGTCTCTCTTGGCAAACAGATCAAGGATCTGCTGAAACTGACAAATCTGGACAAACAGCTCTACATTTTTTCATCTATCAATGAGGTAATAACACTCATTGAGCCAGCCATAAAAAGCAAGCGCGGCTCAAGAGGAAAATCACAGGCCCCCGCCTATGAAGCCATTGATGAACTGAGTGACGACCTTGATCTTATTGCCATACCGGAACTCAATGAAGCCCATATTGATGCTCATCTTGAGGAAGATCTTGATGAGCACATGCTTGAATCTGATGACATACCCGAACACGCGGAACTCTCCGATCCAACTGCAGAAAAAGAGCCTGGATCAAAAAAAAGAGGGCGCCCGAAAAAAGCAAACATGTAGCTCACCATGCGTCATCATTGATATGCCGAATAAAACTTGACTACTACAGCCTTAGTACGTACATTACTGCATAGAGTTAGCGACTTCACCCTTGGAGCAGACAACCCCTGAATTTGCACCATTGGGCGGCCAAATATTAAAAAATTTGTCCACTCATGACACAAATTTATTCGCAAACCAAAAAGGCAGCCACCCAGCCTGAAACTGTTAGAGCATCAGAGTTCCGTAATCATCATTCCCCTCCAGTACTCCACTCTCGAGAAGTCGTTGATAACTTCTGCAAAAAACAGCTCGAGCGAATCTTCGATGCCGCAGATATCAAAATCGGAGGCACCCGACCCTGGGATATCCACATACACAAGCCCATTGTTTTTCGTCGCGCCATTACAGAAGGAAACCTTGGCCTTGGTGAATCCTACATGGACGGCTTATGGGATTGTGATGACCTTGAAGAGTTTGTATTCAGGCTGATCAGTTCAAAAGCAGATGAAAAAATCGTTGCACCGGTAATGTTCATAGGAAAATGGATCGGTAAAACATATAACCTGCAACGTCCATCAAGGGCATACACCGTTGGAGAAACACACTACAATACCGGCAATGACCTTTTTAAGGCCATGCTCGACACTCGAATGATTTACAGTTGCGGATACTGGAAAGATGCCGATACTCTTGAAGAAGCCCAGGAAAAGAAGCTTCGGCTGATTTTCGATAAACTGCAGCTTCAACCCGGCATGCATCTGCTTGATATCGGATGCGGATGGGGTGGAGCTGCCCGGTTTGCAGCAGAGCACTACAACGTTTCAGTCACTGGAATAACCATCTCAACCGAACAGGCAAAATTTGCAAGGGAACAATGTGCCGGACTGCCGGTTACCATTGAACTGGCTGATTACCGCAAGCAGCAGGGCTCCTTTGACAGAATTTATTCGATCGGCATGTTTGAACATGTCGGCTATAAAAATTATCGCAACTATTTCGACCTTGCGAGCAGGTGTCTGAAGCCAGACGGCTTAACCCTTCTGCACACCGTAGGCTGTAACACTCCCTGCACTATTGGCGATCCTTGGAGCAGCAAATACATTTTTCCTAATTCGATGCTTCCATCTGCAAGCCAGATCACCAAAACCTACGAGGGGCTCTTTATGCTCGAAGACTGGCACGTCTTCACCTATGACTACTCTCTGACTCTTAAAGCGTGGCATGAGAACTTCGAACAACAGTGGCCTGTTCTTCGATCCAGCTATTCTGAAAGATTTCACCGCATGTGGCGCTACTATCTCCTGAGCTTCTCCGGTGCATTTCGATCCCGTTCCATTCAGCTGTGGCAGGTACTGCTTTCAAAAAACGGCCTGCAGGGCAGAACAAACATTGCGCGATAACACGGGTGATTCAGTGATAGAGGAGCTTTGCTGAGGTTATGCGGCTGAACTGCTCTATCTCTCTCCGGCTCTCCTGCATAATATCATCAAGCGGCGCCTGTTTGATAATCATCTCCCGGAACAATGGAGTGCCTGCAAGCCTGTCAAAAAAAGTATTTACTTTCCCTAGACCGACTCTCTCCGGATAGAGATGCTGCAGGGCAAGAAGAATCGCTGCTCCAGTTTTGAACGGGATAAAAGCTTTTCTCTCTGTAATTGCAAGCTTCACGCCCTCGCAGCGCTCACCCTTGAACTTTCCCGACACCGGCTGAAAAACAACAGCATCAAATACAACGCCGGGCAGCTTATGCTGCCTGAGAATATCTGCAAGTTCCCGCCCATTGATAAACGGTGCACCAAGCTGCTCGAAGGGAGCCTCTGTCCCACGCCCCTCGCTCACCGTTGTCGCTTCAAGAAACACGACAGCAGGATAGACTATTGCCGTGTCAACACTTCTGATATTCGGTGAAGGAGAGATAAACCTGAAACCCTGATACTCATCGGCAAACTTCGCCCGAGTGTAGCCCGACATCGTTATCACTCTCAGATCAAGTCGCTTATATTTTTCCTGCTTCAAGAGCAAGGCTATTTCGCCCACTGTCATGGAATGAATAAAAGGGATATCTACAGCCCCTACAAACGACTCATATCCCGGCGCCAGCATAAACCCTGACGGAGCAAACGGAATAACAGGATTAGGCCGATCAAGCACCATAAACGGGACGCCTGCCTCCTCACAGGCCTGCATGGCATTGTTCATGGTCGAGATGTAGGTATAACAGCGGGAACCAATATCCTGAAGGTCAAAAAGCAGAATATCAATACTTTTCAGCTGCTTGATATCCGGTTTTTTTGATGCGCCATAGAGCGAAAAGACAGGAAGAGTATCATGAACCACTGAACCCCCGACACTTTTGCCGGCTTCAATATCAGCCGAAAATCCGTGCTCTGGTGCCATGATAAACTTAAGCCTCACTCCCCTTCGGAGCATGACGGCATAATCCGGTTCACCCTTCCTGTTGATGCCGGCAACATTGGTAATAAGCCCGACCTTCAAACCTTTGAGCTGATGGAACTGTGAAGCCTCAAGACGGTCTATACCGCAGAGTAAGGGTTCAGCAGAAACAGGAGCAATAAAAAAAAGAGCGCAGAGAATAAGGAGAAAAGAAAGGAAAGGCAGGCGTTTAGCCCCAACATGAAAACATGAAGAAAAAAAACAGCTCTCAATATCCATGACGCAGTAACTCTAAACGAACATTGTCAAGCCAGAAAGACGCAATCATCCCTAAACCTTAAAAGGACGAGGCAGTAATGGAATAAAATAAACAGTTAAGGATACAAAAAAACGACAGGGACAAAAAAAAAGCCGCCTGTTGATGGGCGGCTTTGCTTGTGGTGGGGACAGGACTTGAACCTGCAACCTTCGGGTTATGAGCCCGACGAGCTACCAATTGCTCCACCCCACGATGTTTGTGCTACAATGTACGG
>Ga0118677_10009087_pt1 | contig 15660 bp, 20 predicted proteins | sample AliMusrvi5mmetaG_FD_86154 | JGI IMG/M metagenome (GOLD analysis project Ga0118677, IMG submission 86154)
GTATGAACAAGACAAAAACGATTATTGGTTTAGATGTTGGACACTCAAGAGTGAAGGTTGTGGTCGCCAATACCCACTCATCAAAAGAGCGCAATCACTTTAGCTTTCCAACATTGGTATCAAACTGGACACGATTGAGCGATGATGCCTCCGCTGAACAGGCTGAAAAAGATACGGTTGAGGTTGATGGTCGCCGCTTTTTTGTAGGTCAAACCGTTCTTCTGCAAGAGAACCCACAAGCATTTATGGGCGTTCACTTTGATTGGTTTGAGAAACTTTCGCCTCAATATGGCGCGCTTACTAAGGCCGCCTTTCTAAAAGCTCGTCGCCATATCTCTCCTGCAAGCGGTGAAATTTTGGTCATTGCTGGTCTGCCTTCTGAAGCGACCAAAGAAAACCGTGCTTTTGTAAGAAGTCTCACAATGCGCCTTTTATCCCCACTAATGCAGATGGGTGAAACATTAAAGGTGTCGGTTGTGTCACAAGCAAGCGCACCAATTTTTCATGTGTTGTTTGGTGATGACGGCTCCTATAACCCTGATTTTCGCCAAGATGCCGCCACGATTACTAGCGAAATAAACGGCGAAGTAGTTGAAAAGGATGTTCCCGCCACGACTTACGGCGTAATCGAAGTTGGTCATTTGACCACTGACTACACTGTTCTGGCTGGTTTATATGGAATTGAAAATGCCTCTGTAAGCACTCCGGGGGTTTATAAAACATTTGAAAAGCTCCAAGCCGAACTACGTCATGGCGGCTTTTATGACGATCTTAATTCGGTAACTAATGCCTTGATCGAGCGTTCTGTAGATGGAAAAGACGTGGGAGGTATTGTTACCAGCGCTTCTCAAAACCTCATTGACGATACAGTTTCCACCGCAAAAGAAGCTTTTAGCAATCGTCGTTTAGATGGAATTTTGGTTGCTGGTGGTGGCGCGAGTCTTGTCTTTAGTGCAGTTAAAGCACTTTTTCCAAAGGCTGTAATGATTAAAAATTCACGCCTTGCCGTTGCAGAAGGCTATGTTCGTCTCGGCCTAGCTAAAACAGTGGAACAAGTTTCATGAAAAAAGTTGCTGGCAGACCAAGACGCTCTGCTGCTTGGGCCAATCTTCGCAAATACACGGTTGATGTGGAATACACCAAACTTCCTGCTGCCCGTACATTTTTTGAGTTGTATGGCGCTCAGGCAGCAATAGAGGAATTAAACCGTTTGTTAGTTATTACGGGTCATGTAGTTTCATTGCCCAAAACTCAACAAGAATTAGTGTTTGGTAAGGCGGTAGATGCTCAGGCAGAACAAAATGCTTTAGTTGCTCCCGTTCCTCGGCCTCCACCAATGGCGAAGGTTGAATCCGTATTTGAGGTGGCACCTGCCCCAATGATTACGGCACCATCTTTGCCGATTGCTCCTGAGCCACCCCAAGCTGTAAGTATTAGCCCCGCACCCTCTGGTCGTCGTTCGATTTTGGATTTAGACGAATGAGCACAAAGGCAGTTCATACAATGACTGGGCTCTTAGCTGGTGTTGCGTTGGCTTTTTACGCAAAAACTAGCCTTCCTGTTGGTGCCTCCATTGTTCTCGGGGCCCTCATGGGTTCTTCTGCACCAGATTGGATGGAGATAGCAAGATGGGAGAAAAAATGCTATTTGTTTCGTCAAGATGAACACATCCGTAAGAGTGTTATTCCTCACCGCACCATCACGCATACATTGAGCATTTGGGTTTTGCTCTGCGCTTTTGCTTCTTACTGGCTGCTGACGACTAGTTACAGCGTCTTCAATTATTGCGTAGCTGGGTTCTTGGTTTCAGTATTAACGCACCTTCTACTAGATTTTCGCACTCCGATGGGAATTCCATTGCTCCCATTTTGCAAGCGTTATCGCTTAGTGGGCTTGAGGTTAGAAGTGGCTCATAGTGTTGAAAAACCAAGGGGCTGGCTATGAGTGCTCGTACTAGCTTTAGCCAAGTGAAGGAAGATTTTCCAATTGGGTATTTTTTCCAACATTATTTAGGGGATGAAGGCTCTCCAAACGGCACTAGATATTCAACATGCCCTGCCTGCGGCATTACCTCCCCCAATAAGGTATCAGTCCGCAATAATCAATTTAAGTGTTTTTCGTGTGATGCACGAGGCGATGTTATCGAGGCGTGCGCCCTATTTTTTGCCTGCTCTAAGCACGAGGCAGTTTTAAAATTAACGGGCTATGATCGCCCTATTTTTACCCCGAAGTCTGTTGCCCCCAATAAAATAGATCGCCCTGCCCTGCTCTGTGTTATTCAAGCGCTCATAGAAAAAGCAGTGCCGCTTTGCATCGAAGTTCAAGAGTATTTACTGGAGCGTGGTATTTCATTGAAGGTTCAGCAGCGTGCCGTAGATCAAGGTTTGCTACGGTCCCTGCCAAGCACAAATGCCACGGATAACTTTCAGTTTCTAAAAGGTTTGTGTGGAATGGACCAGTTGGAAGCTGCGGGACTATTGACTGGAGATAAGCGCTTTGCTCCCGCCAGTTATCGTCCTTTGGTTTTTGTCTCTAAAGACGGTCAAGCCATGGAATTTAGACTCATCCGTGATCGGACTGCATTAGAAAGCAAAGTTATTCGCTATGGGCTTATGTCCCCTTTTTGGTTTGAAGCTAGCCAGACTCGACTTTTGATCGTTGAAGGGGCTATGGATTTACTTTCCGCCCTAGAGTTGAATGGTACGTCTTCGATCATGGGGTTGCCTGGGGCAAGCTCATGGTCAATGGATTGGTTTGCGCCTTGGGCCGGGAAAAAAGTAGTTTTAGCATTGGATAGCGATAAAGCTGGCCAAGATGCAGTGCATGGTCATACAGATCAATATGGTAAACATTCTCTTGGCTTGAAGGCGCAGTTAAATGCCTTGGGTTGCACTACATCAATCTATACCCTGCCTTTGGGTGTGAAGGATCTCAATGAACAGTTGCAATTATCACTCAAAACAAGAGTTATCTACGATACTGTGGCAGACCAAAAAGGAAATCCATGAGAATGATCAAGAGCACCATCACACTAATAATTCTAGCTGGAATGTTGGCTGGATGTAGTGCGACCTCAAAAAGGCCGTGCGTAATAACAAAAGATAATATGAGTACTACTGGGTGCGGGACTGATGAGAACATGATTGTTTCTAGTGAGGCTCGGGCGCTAACAGCAGACTAAGCTGCTTCAGCTTCAGTTATATGGCTGAACATATACCCCCTTCCTGAAGGGCCTATTTCTCACCTAAACCAAATCTGGTGTTTTGGGATTTGGTGGTGTTGCTGCCCTTTTAATCTTGACTATAAAAAACTCATCAATCCACTGTAATGGGCGGTCAAAACAACCAGCGCCCCTATCAGTAGCGACCATATTGAATTCGCTTTAAGGTAAAAAATAAATGCCGTGCTTCCAGCGATAATGGGTAGGATGATCCAGTTACTCATCTGCGTAGATGCGAGGTTTAATCCACTGGCTAACGCCAAACCAATAGCCAAAGGAATTAAGGCATTTTGAAGCAAGCGGTATTGATTGGTGCCAATAAAACGATTTGCCAGTCTGCCAACCAAAAGCGCTAGTAAACACGCTGGAGCGAGCATTGACAGTGTGGCAACTATAGCGCCCAGTAAACCCGCTACATACCACCCTATGAGCGTAACCACCATAACATTGGGCCCTGGGGCTAACTGAGCGAGAGCAAATAATTGATTAAATGTCTCGTTTGTCATCCAATGATAATGATCTACAACCTCATATTGATAGGCCGTTAAAACAGCGTTTGATCCACCAATGGCCATTAAAGACATTTTTGAGAAAACCAAGCTAAGTCGCCCAAGAATAATGGGGTCAATCATCTTCTCAGCACCCAAGTAATTATTATTGAGATGGGAACTAAAGCAATCAGTGATGGAAAGAACGGCAGATGGAATATCGCAATGCAAGCAATCGTTATTCCAATAATCAGATAGTCGCTCAACTGATTTTTAAGTTTGCTGAGCATCTTCAGCCATAAGCCTAAAATCATGCCAGCGGCAGCGGCACTAGCGCCTATTAAGGCTATGTGAACTTGTGGAATAGATGCGAATTGGTCATACACAACTGCCAACAAGATAACAACCACGCATGGAATAAGCATGATTCCAAGAACGCAAACAATCGCCCCTAACTTACCTTGGAAGCGGTCTCCTATCATGACACATGCGTTGATAGTGTTTGCACCCGGGAGAATTTGTCCTATGCCCAATACGGTGGCGTACTCCTCATCATCTAACCATTTGCGCTCTTCAACAATGATGTGACGAGCCAGCGGCCCTACCCCGCCAAATCCCAGTATGCCAATCTTGGCAAAACCAAGAAATAACTCTTTAACGGAAGGAGTGGTCATGTGGGTCGATTTAGCGGAACCAAAATTTGCACATCTGTTCCATGGTCACCATGGGATTGAATTTTGAATATTCCACCTATATGTGCAGCTCTTTCACGCATACCTAAAATACCGAATCCCGATGAATTATCCACCTTAATCCCGACACCGTTATCAACGATATGAATTTCTAGGTGTGTAGAAGTAAATCTTAGGGAGACCGTAACAATACTGGCATTGGAGTGTTTTATAGAGTTGGATAGAGCCTCTTGGACTATCCGGTAAATCGCAATGGCTTTATCGGATTCAACTTGCAATACTTCGCCAGCGCAATCAAACTTAAAGGCGCACTTCGGGTGGCTGAGGTTGTAGCCGCCCACCATTTCAGCTATGGCCTTATCCAACCCCAAAACATCTAGAATTTCAGGGCGTAATCTTGCAACAATAGATCTGCCACTTGAATAAAGGTCTTGAGCGTCATTGGTAATTTGTTCTGTTAGGCGCAAGATGTTTCCGCTGCCAGCGAAATGGGGCCCATTAATAACTGAAGCCTTGATATTCCCCGCTGCTAACTTAATTGAAATTACAGTGGCGTTGAGAACATCATGTATTTCAGCCGCAATATATTTTCTCTCATCCTCGGTCACGGTATTAATTCTGTGAATCAAGTGCCGTCTTTCTTTGTTTGCTAATTCTGCGCTCTTGACCGCATCCCCTAGCTCAATATTCTTCTTTAGCCATTCTTGGAAGGCCAACATTCCAAGAAATAAGAAAATGGCGGAAATTATGGCAAGAATTAGAATTCTCAACGCGCCATTAAGGGCTTCAGAAATTGGAAGCCCCACGACAGCGTAAATACCAGTACCCTGTAAGCGCTCATAGGCAAAAACTTTCTTTAAGCCATCCATAGGATCTGTATTAATAACAACCCCTCTTGCCTCCCCCGCTGAAATGCCTGGCAAAGTAAGGTCTGCTGTTATTTGTATTTTTCGATCAAGGCTTGGGTAAGCTATGAGCAGCCTAGATTTGTCGCGCAAACTGGTTGTTACATGAGGCCCAAGCGATATTGATTCATAAAACGGAAAAAAGAACTCTTGGGCGGCTAAATTAATGAGAAGAAGGCCACCAAAATCGCCGTTGGGAGTGTTATATCTTCTTGCTATGTGTATGCCCGGCTTTCCGCTTGCTAACCCATCCTCAAAGTTGCTGATATAAAGATCGCGGCCGGCTTTTAATTCTTTAAAATAAGTGCGCGAAGATAAATCAGTTCCATTTTTATTGACAATGCCAACGCGGCGAATTCCATCGGCCCCAACTGCTGTGAAGGAAGCGATGCTGGGGACTCGGCCTTGATGATTTTTTAATTTCTTAACCACAAGGTCTTTTCTTGGGGATGGCTTAATTGATCCGTTGAAGTCATCCCAGGTCATATCCTCCATTGCGTCTTTTAAAATGAAGTCCGCCAAGAAAAAGCCAAAGCTATCATGCTCTGCTATCAAATGAGCATATGTGGATGCTTGGTCAACTAACCTTTCTTTGGTTTTGGTATAGCCATCAGCGCCAAGATACAAAAGAAAAACGGCCACTACGATAGTGACCGTCCAAGCCGTTAGTAAAACTACTTTAGCCCGATTAAGGGGTAAGGACATCTTTAAATTTAATAGGGAAATTCTAATCATTATTTAATGCGGTAGCCCGCTATTCTGTTAATTCAGTCGGGTTTACAGTCGCTATAAAATCTAATTAATTCACGTTCCGTTACGGGGGCATCCAATAAATCAATCTCAGGCTCAATGCTTGGGCATAGGCGCGTAAGATTTTCTAGATCATGGGCGGATGCAGGTAGATTTAATGCGTAAATGATTGCTGGGGCAAAAAAAACAAGGCTAATAGTAGAAAGCATTAGCACTCCAATTGGCCCGCCATCAATATTGCCCCTCATCTTAATAATGAATCCCAGCAACAAGCAACCGCCGATAGCCAAGGCAATAATATCAATATAAGTAAACATAGAATCCTAGTTGAGAGTGACCATTCCAAACTTGATAGCTAATTTTGTAAAGTCAGAATACGTCCTCAGACCTAGCTTATTTTTAATTTCGGCAACCACATTGACAAAGGTTCTGTAGCTAACCCCAGCAAGGTCTTGAGCTTCTTGTGGAGTAGCGCCGTTGGCAAGGCTCACAAATAGCAAAAGCTCTCTTGCGTTGAGAACTTTCGATGGATTATTGGGTGACAAAGAACCCCAGGCCATGTTTTTTGCCGCTGCACTGGAAAGGTATTTCTCACCCTTGAATACACTATTAATTGCTTCGCCCAAGATTTCCATTGGGTCATCTTTTGAAATAAATCCTAACGCCCCAACCTGGAAGGCCCTCTCTACAATAAATGAGTCACTGAATTGCGTTAGGACAATTGCCTTAGCATCTTTACGCTCCATCAATATTTCCCTAATTGTCTCCAAGCCGTCAGTTTCTTGGTTAAAGCGTATGTCACACACTAAAACATCAGCATCCGACGCTAAAAACAGCTCTCTTACTTTGTGAACATCGGTAGTAAGCCCCGCAACTTCAAACCCGAGGTTTTTAATGGCGAGGGAGAACCCATCCAAGAGCATTTGGCGGTCGTCTGCGATAAATACCTTAATAGTCACTTTAGCCCCTCTGTCGAGTTAAGAATTGTAATGTATTTCATGAAAATTACATGAAAATTACTGAATATTGTTTTTGAAAAATATTTCTGTGTAAACTAAATGCAATTTAATGTAATAAAAAGACAATAATTTACATATTCACTGTCACCCATTAAAGAGTTTTTAGACAGACCACAAATAAGGTTAATTTCAATGTTGCCTCGCTTCAAAGCCCACCAACAAATACACAGTCACCAATCCGTATCGCTTTCGCTACTAATGGGTAAAGATGCCTTTTGGAGTGCTCAGGAAGTCGCCCTCTTTTTGAAAAAGAGTGAATCTTGGGTTCATAAGGAGAAAGTTCAACATGGATTCCCAAAAGAAATAAAAATTAACCCTTTGGAATTGGGTTGGCGCTGCAACTCTGCGCATGTCAAAAACTCATTAATAAGTGGATGGCTAGCCAAAGATGTTAAAGGCTGGGCATCACGCAATGGTGCAGTTGCAACAAAGGCTAGACGTTCATTGCTAGCCTTTAGTAGTTAATTGCTGATGAAAATAACTTCCATTGCTAGCGCTAAAGGTCTTGCCATCCCAATCCCTCAAATCACTGAAGATTTCTTGCCATACCTCCCCCTTGATTTAAAGGGAAAAACTGACCCGCCCCCTAAAAATCCGAAAAATCATTTCTTGCGGCCCTTTCCTATCCCACTTAAGTAGTTTATTGCTGACAAATCGTAGTTTTTTAATGATGATTTATAGTTTTCTGGTGACAGTAGATAGTTTATTGCTGATTTGTTGTAGTTTATTGCTGACTCTTATCACTAAAAAACTACGCATTTCCCTATATGCAGCATGGATTCATAAAAGTTATCCACACCTCGCTAGTATTGTTTTTAGAAGTACTTAGTATATCTATAGAGAGCTTTTTGATATAAAAGTCTTTTTGAAAAACTAAAAAACTTAACTAGCATCAGAGATTTGTCCATACAAAGCACCCTTCTGAACCCCTACCAAACCATCTTTTGATATCTCAAAACTTAAAAAGAACTGTAATTCTTGTAAGTTAACCATTTCTTCCTTTAAGACATATTTAAACTGGCTTTTTGTGTAATTAGTTGCACCGCTTAACTCTTGGATTGTTTCTACCTTAATTGGGTAAGGCTTGCTGTGGGTGCTGTAATAAGACTGGAGCCATTTACCCAGTGAGGATAGTTTTTTCCTGATATTTTTATCCACCTTTGTATAGAGCCCAGGCCTTATTTGGGCGGCAATGTCTGTATTGATAATTACACCCCAATCAACCGTATCGTCAGTACCGGATGTAAATTCGCCATCCACAATCCCAGCCATGCGCTCCAAGAGTCCGCTATATCCATAAACCCTCTCAAAACCATTTTCTTTTTTTGAAACCAAAATATTGCAAGCAATGAGTCTGGAAATAATGCCTTGCAGCTCTTTTAAGCTCTCATTGTTCTTAGTCCAACCAAGCTCTTTAACCAAGCTACGCGCATTAAATTTAGTCCAAGGTGATTCTGAGGTGATGTGCTGCCCTCTTGCCAGCGTGAGGATTTCCAAATACACATCAAAATCACGCTGTCTTAGCTCTTCTCCCCTATACCTAATGGTCAAATGGCTAAGGCTGGGGATAATTTCATCAGCAAAATACTTTCTTTTCCCACGGGATTTAGCCGTAAAAAGAGCGGATCTTGCTAGATCGAACTGGACGGCAAAAGTAGAGTTGTCCCACAAAGGGATTTGAATAGGCTTAATAGACCTACGCTGCAATACTGGCGTTTCCATGTCTTGCTTTTTATTGGCGGAAACCCTTGCTTGTATGCGTTTTCCAATATCTAATGCAGATTCGTTGGTCATATTCAGTTAATTGGTTAAAAATTCTTATTGGTGTTATATTGCGTAATCGTACAGTAGAACACAAAGTAGCGCAATTCAATAAAAAGCTAATCAAATGACAGATATGACAAGTTACACAATCGACGACATAGTTAAGCAGGCAAATCGTGCGATAAATATGAACGAACGGGTGCGGAATACTTCATTTAGTCCGCACCTAAGCAAAGCACCTCCTATTTATAACGGAAATCAACTCACTGCGCTATGCAAGATTGAGCGCAATACTTTTAATAGGCGCTTGGCAAAAGGTGACTTACCAAAGGGGCAGCTTACTGACTCGGGGCGACGTGAGTTTTCTTTAGCTGAAGCAAGGGTTTGGGCTAGGGCTTATGGGCGGGCTTATGAGAGAGCTCCAGGGCAAGAAGGTATCGCAATAACCGTTGCCAACTCGAAGGGTGGCGTTGGTAAAACAACAACGACAATGTGCTTGGCACAAGGGTTAAGCGCCCTCTCCTACAAGGTTTTGGTTGTGGACATGGACCCGCAGGGAAGTTTATCTAGTCTGGCGGGCTATTTACCGGACACCCAAGTGGAGGAATGGCAAACAGTCCTCCCCTTTTGTTCGGGGAAGTACAACTTTACCGATGATGATGAGGCAGAGCCTACCCCAGTTGTCGATCTTGATTATGCAATTCGCCCTACTTACTGGGATGGATTGGATGTAATCACGTCAGCACCATCAGCTTTCGGTGCGGAATTTGCAATCCCTACTCGCGCCTTACAAGAGGAAGGCTTCAGGTTTTACGATGTAATCAAAAACGGTTTAAACAGTATCAAACAAAATTACGACATAATTTTATTTGATTGCCCCCCTACTCTTTCCTATCTGACTATTGGCGCTGCTTGGGCCTCAGATGGATTGATTATTCCAATTCCACCAAGGGGCATGGATTTTTCTGCTACAGCTCAATTTTGGTCTTTGTTTACAACGATTGCTAATGCGATTTCAGAAAGCAAGGCAGCGAAAGAAGAAAAACCAAAAGAATGGCCCTTTATAAACGTGCTTCTTTCAATGGTAGATAGCTCAGATGAGCGCACTGGCTTTATGCAAAGGCTTATCAACGATACTTATGGGTCAATGGTAGTGCCTGTTGAGATTCCAAAAACCCAAGTGTCATCCAGCTCCGCTGCTGACTATAAAACCGTTTATGACCTCCCAAAATATCAAGGTTCAGCAAAGCCAGCGTATGACAGGGTGGTTGATTTACTTGAACAACAAATTCGCTCATGCTGGAAAGGAATTTAATCATGGCAATTTCTAAAAAACAGGCTGAATTAGATGCTCGTTACGCTGCAATTCAAGGCGAAACAAAAGTAACTGAAAGCCCAAAACCAAGAGTAGGCATGAGTTCTTTGATGGATTACACGGGCAATCTGCGTGATGCCAAAGAAAAGCTAGGGGTGGCCACGGCCAAGCTAGAGATTCTTGAAAAGGGCAAGGTTCAAATTGCCGATTTACATGAGGTTGAGGGTCGCAAGCGCACATTGAAGGCAGAAGCCTTTGAGGAGTTAAAGGCAAACTTAGCCAACAATCCACTGGCTAATTCGATTGTTGTGCGAACAAGGAAAGAGGGTGGTTATGAAATTATTTCCGGCCATAACCGCGTTCAAGCCTATCGAGAGTTGGGTAGGGTAGAAATTGAAGCTGACATTAGGGAGTTTGATGATGAACAGGTTTTCGAGGCTGCTTTTTATTCAAACTTGATTAACTCCCAACTTTCTGATTACGAGAAGTTTTTGGGCTTTAAGAAGATTGTTGCTAAAACAGGTGAGTCTCAAAAGGACTTGGCAAGTAGGGCAGGGGTTGTTGAGTCCACCATTACTAACGTCATGTCATTTGATAAGTTAACACCTAAATCCATCTTTGAAATTGCCAAAAACCCGCATTTGGTTTCGGCAAAATTTGTCTATGGGTTGGCTAAATTAGACTCTAGCAAAGCGGAGGATGCAATTGCCAAAAGGGTTGCAAGTAGCAAGGCAACTGATCAGCAAATTATGGGTGAGGTTATGGGCTCAAGGGTGGTTAGCTCAGCCAAAAAGAACGATGAAATTCTAATCATGAATAGCAATAAAATCTTTGCCAGAATTGATCAAACTATTGGTAAAAAAGAGAATAAGGTTGTTATTACGTTCCCTCATAAATATTTAAACGAAGAGTTCATTAGAGGCCTGCAAAACCTGTTGGAAAAACACAAATAACAATCTTTTCTTAGAAAAGTCTATATAAAACAGATAGATACAATTTTAGAAAGAACAAAACCCGCTTTTTAGCGGGTTTTGTATTGGTGCGGTGGAAAGCGCTACTTTTCGCAATCTACTGGCCTTATGACCTTTGGGATTTTGGAATAGATGCTCTCAGCCGTCCTACTGACGCACCAGCGACACTTCCACCTAGTACGGGTAGCTCGGTCGCTGGATCGGAAGCTAATTACTTTCCCGCCCTCAATATTTCGTATGGAGCTGCAACTGCTGCAAAACTTAGTCATTTAGACCCTCTTGAAAAATACTTAGCCGCTTCTTGCATGGTTCTCTGTTTCTTAGATTGGACGTAAATACTTGTAGTGGTCATTGAGGCATGACCAAGAATGCTTTGCATTACATCAATTGGCATACCGCTGGCCACCCCTAAAGTGGCGCATGTATGCCTAAAGTCATGGGCCGATAGGTCTTTAAGAACATTTTTTTCCTCATCGCTCCAGTAATGTTTGCGCTTTAGGAGGGTGTTAATGGTCCGGTCCACTAGTGCATAGATACCATTCGCCGTATAAGGTTTGCGTAATTTCATTGCATCATCGCTATGTTTGTTTTGGGTGTGCTTAGTTGGCGGCAGCTTTAGAGGGCAGAGAAGGGGGCCTGCAATTGCTTTTTCTGTATTGACTACCTCATTGCCACCCTCATCTATCTCGATAAACTGCCAAACCGCTTTGCGATCTTCAAAATGGGTTTTTAATGCTTCAACAGTTCTAGGGCTGACTGGTACAGTGCGCCATTTCCTGCGTTTTCCAAGGACTCGTAATTCATGAACCTTAGCTAAATTGCTTGGGCTAAAGTTATCCATTTCAGCGCTAGAAACCTCTTCACGGCGCAGGCCAGAATCACCCATGAGCAATATAGCTGCTCGCGCAATTCGCATTTGAGAGGATTCAGGCAGGGCGCAATCTACATCTAGCGCCTCGATTAGTCTTTCCCATACATCAGAGGAGAGGGCTTTCTCGATTTGCATAATGTTTTCATCTTTGTCTACAGCGGGATATTTCACCGCAGTCCAGGGATTGCCAGCTAAATAGCGAACCTTTGCCAGCCAATCGAAGGCCATCTTTATCACGAGAACAGCATATTTTTGACTCTTATCGGATAGCGGCTTCTTAGAAAACGGTTTCCATGCCTTTGAAAACCGTGGCATCGCTTTGCCGGAAAACTCAGGGGAGGGCGCTTTTAAGAAGTCTTTGTAAGCCTCGCAATCATCCACCAGCAGGGAGGAAAGGGCTTTGCCTTGCACGATCACGCTCCATAGCAAGAAACGATCCAACTCTTTGGTATAGCTGCGGTGTGTTTTGGGGTTGCCTTTGTGCATCAATAAGTAGGCTTTAACGGCCTCCAAGTCGTTGCTAGCCCCGATATAAGGCTTGGCAAGAGCACGATTCTCGCCATTGGTGCCGTCGTAAGGGGAGGGGAGGGTGATGAACTCTAGCGGGGCTAAAACACGGTTTTGTGGGCTGATTTCATTTAAAAAGCCGACTTTAGCGATGGCAGAGGGGGCTTGTACCTCGTCGCTAAAGGCAAATCCTTGGTTCTTGAGCCAATCAAGCACTACTTTCGCCCGTTTCGTGCCAAGTTTGGGGATGGGTTGATGCCAGTTATAGCCTCGCACGTTAATCATATCGACCAGATCACCAAGGGTCTTTATCTTTTGGGTAAAGAGTAGGGCGGCCGTTTTTGGCCGAAACCATTGAGCGATAGGGTCCTCAAAATGGGGTTTTCCCGCCTTGCTTAGTGAAAGCACCTGAATTTGGCGCAGGGCATCTTCCAAGTATTTGCCGCCAAAACCAACGCGCGACATGGCTTGATAAAAGCGGGGGTGAGTGATTACGGAGCGCTCGACCAGCTCGTTTCGCATTTCTTTTAAAAAACGCTCAAGCCCATAGGCTATTTGAGGCGAGTCAGGGGAGTAGTACAAGTCGGCAATAGCACTCGTAGGGATGCGAAGGAGGTGCGCTCGTAGGGCGGTGAAGTCTAGCCTGGAGTAGTTCAAGCTATCAAAGATGGTATTGAGATTTTGGCTCATTTGGAGACCCAAAAAAATGGCTTGATCACATAATTAATTGTTGTTACAATAAATACGTGAAAACCGTTATAGAGTCCCCTGAATTCATCGTTTGGTCTGAAAAGATTTGGAGTGATGATGAGCGCATGGAATTTATTGACTGGATTTGTGAAAACTCGCTTGCTGGCGATGTGATCCCCGGAACTAAAAATCTTCGGAAGGTACGCTGGTCTAGGCAGGGTATGGGCAAGCGTGGTGGCACTAGAGTGATTTATTTCAATCGCATTTCTAGCGCTGAGATTGTGCTGTTGTTGGTTTATGCCAAGGCGAAATTTGATAATTTGCGCCCTGAATTTTTGCTTAAATTGAAGGAGAGAATGAATGAACAAGATTAAAAAAGCCATTGATCCTGAAATAGCAGAATTTGAGGCTGCTTTACTAAGCTCCATTAGCCAATCAGTTAAAGGTGAGGGGCGTATAACGACCCCAGCCCAAATCAAGGCAAGGCGAGTCGGTCGTCCTGTCGGGACTTTAAAAGACTGCCCCAAGGTTTCCACCACCATTCGTCTATCGCCCGATGTGGTTGAGGCTTTCAAAGCTTCCGGCAGTGGATGGCAAACCAAAATTGACTTTGCATTAAAGGACTGGCTCAAAGCCCATAAAGTGGCGTAAGTCATTTAACCCCCTCATTGAGCAGAATAATGAGGTTGGGGCAGTCCTTTTTCTCAATATTCCGGTCTGCCCGTAGCAAACACCACTCTTCTACGGCTAGGGTAGGGGAGAGTTGGCAAATCCCGTACTGACCCCCTGTTTTTGAGTCTGTAGCCATATACAGGGACCCGTTATGGTTAGCCGCGCAATTGGTACTAGCCGGATTACCAAGCATCCATTGTTCTGTAAGTTGCGGCCCAGCAAAAGTAGGGCACATGGCAAAAGAAAGATATAAGGCAACGAGAGTGGTTTTCATGTGGTTTTGGCTTTCTTGGCGACTTTGTGGGGTTTTTTGCCGATTTCGGCCAGTTTTTCGTTTAAGAACAAATCGTCCTTAAAGGTGGACAGCAAAGCCTCCAAAACTTGGCGTTGAGTAGCGCCATGGGCCTTGGCCAGTTTTTCCAAAGACTTCATCGCCTTTGTATCGATCCAGGCATTAAGTCGGCGGTTTTGCTGGCCATGTTTTTGTTTCTCGCGGTACTTGGCTTGGCGTTCTGCGTTGGTGAGTTCCATCCCCATATATTGCGTTACTGCGTAACGAAAAGCAAGCTATTTAAAGGGTCTAAAGGGGTTGCCTAAATAATAGGCAACAGGAGAGCCTGATTATAGCGAAAAAGGCACTAATAATCTAATGGTGATAATAGTAGTTATCACCATTAACAATGGGGGAGGGCGTAAAAAAGCCGACCACAAAGAGTCGGCTGCGACGGTGTGTGCGGGATTAGGCCGCTAGTTTGAGCTTGCCATTAAGAAATTCAGAGCTAATTAGACTAAAGGCAAAAGATTCTTTGCCACCATTCTTTTAGCTTGACTCAGATGAGGTGCGATACGCTTGCTTTTCATGTGTTGGTGTTGTTGGAAAAGCTAGGACGATTCTAGCCTCTTTTACGAGTTGCTTTAAATACTGTTGCCGCAATCCATCGGGATTTCGATTTAGTAATTTAGCCAACGCAGCAAGGCTAATGAACTGATCTTGGCATAGGGTCAAGATAACGTGCTTCATTCGCTCTGCTTTTAACTTGCTTTGTTGCCTTGGTTCTTCAGCCAGATTTTCAAGTTTTGATCGGAATTCCGCCTTAAGATGGCTTAAATCGTCAATTATTGGATGAGAAATCTGATTTGTGACAAATCTACCAAACCCATCTCTTGATGACCCTTTTATCTCCATGGTTTCGGAGGTTTCGGTTGAGTATTCGGAGCTGGCAGGCAAATGTTCGGAGGTGCTCCGCATATTGTCAATATATGGAAAGACCTCTTCTGGGGTTGGCATTGTATCCCCAGGTAGAAAATAGATTGTTCCTCTTGATCTGCCGTCAGAGTCCAATAAACCTTGTTTTACTAGTTGGGACAAGAGGAGGGAAAGGTCATGAGAGTGTGCATCGCAAATTTCAAGTAGGCGAGTATGGGTCACAACTCGCTCAATTGAGGCTGTTGCCATTACCAGTCGTCCAGTGTAGTCGAGGGCATCAAAGAGTATTCCAAAACGCTTTTTAAGGTCCTCCAAAACATTGTTTGGTAATAAATCGGCTAGCTGAAGTTTTAGCAATGTTTGCTCTGGCTCAAGTTTTTCCTCAAGCGCTGGCGGACGCCAATGTTGACTTTTCCATCCACTATAAATTTTTGGCATACCCGAACCACTGCGCTCCCCCAACCCAACCATTAAAAACATCTGATGCAAATTTTTAAATCAAAAAAGACCCTTCTGCGGGGTAACCAATAAGATAGAGATTGAGGATGAGCAAGTCAAAGGGGTACTGGAGACTTGTTTTGATTTGGTG
>Ga0118677_10009088_pt1 | contig 15659 bp, 20 predicted proteins | sample AliMusrvi5mmetaG_FD_86154 | JGI IMG/M metagenome (GOLD analysis project Ga0118677, IMG submission 86154)
GTTCCCAAGGAGCGCCCTAATCGCGGACGGGGGTTCGGTTCCCGCTGACGCAGCAGCCGGTACCGCATTGCGGCCCTCATCACACCACTTGCCGCACCTGCGGCGGCGCCCATGCCGGCGTGTCGGCTCGCTGCCCGCACGGCGCAGGGGTGCGATCAGATCCAGATTCAACACGGGTGGGATCGACTGATGAGAACTCCAACCGGATTGTATGCAGTCCATGTCACCTGGGCCAGCGCCCACAGCCTGAATCGGCAGTAGTTACCCAATTGGGGCACAGGGTGAGACTTCGCTTGTGCCGGGGCTCTCATGTGCAGCCAAATCTCACGGTGAGACTTTGCTTTGGTTCGGGCCCTCATGTGCAGACACAATCTCAGGGTGAGACTTCGCTTGGACCGGGGCCATCATATGCAGACATAATCTCACGGTGAGACTCTGCTCGGGCTGTTTTACAATGATAGATCCACTTCAGATCTCCTTGCCTCGCATAGATTCTTTGGCCAGGACTCTAGCTTTCAAATATTCATAGAACCGTACGATTCGAAACCCCACGCTATCAATCACAATTGCGGGGTATTTTCGGGGTTTTCCGGACTTGGAGCGCAGTCGGGAAATGTCCCAAGCAACCGGAAGTGCACGATGTTCCAGGAGCCAATCGACGAGTGAGGCCTGCTTCATGTCCAAAGCTTTGTGTTTCTTGAGAAACTTCCGTAATTTCTCCATCGTTTTAGCCTTCTCACTGGCGCGCTTCACGGCCGCTGTCCGCTTAATCGCGCGGAGTTCTTTCCCTCTACTCCCGCGGTTTTTCACGCGTTCACCTTTTCCTCGTTCGAGGTGAGGCGTCCATAGCATGTCCTGCAGCCCCGACAGGAAGTCCGGGCGAAAATCTATCCGACGCTCTCTATCCTCATCGAAATTCGTGAGGACCAGATGAAGGTGCGGCTTGGCTGTGTCGCGGTGGATGACTGCGATCCAACGACGGGCTCCAAGAATTGCGGCGAGTAGCGGTGCGGAGTCCTTCAATCGCTGCTCCGCATCAGCCCGCAACTCGTCCCCACAAGGCTCACATGAGAGGACAACATGTCTCGTCCTTCGCCCCGACATGTGTTCGTGACCGCAATCCATGGCAATTGCCATGACATCGGCATTACGCACAACCAGTCCGTATCCGTTCAAATCGCCACCGATCCAGGCCACCCGATCAATACCAACTGGGCCCGACTTGCGTGCTTTGAACAAGTAGTCAAGTCGTTCGAAGGTTGCACTGTCCTGATCGCTAGTGCCTCCGGGGAACATGGTTAATATCGCCCTCACGACTTGTCACTTTCTTCATTTTCCGGAATGAACAGATCAATGAGTTTCAGCACTTCCATCACATCGGATTCCAGATCCCCAAGTTTTCCCCGTTTCAAAGCCTGATTGAGCAACACCCCCATGCATCGCAACTCCCGCACCGCCGGGAGTAACTCCGGCAACAAAAATGCGTTTCCAATTCGGCTGTGCAGAGCCACCATCAGCATGGTCCCCCGCGAGTCTCCTGACAGTTTCATCAGGGCATCAGAAAAGTTGCACGGCAACCAAAGCCGGACCTGCACCGAGGGCGACACGGATGAAGTCGCTGTAACATTTGGGCGGCATTCCGTAGAAATGGCAGATCGTCCGTTCCTGCGGAGTTGAGCCACCAGAGCCAATGCCTTCTTAACAAGGGGTTCCAGATCCCCGACTTCAGCGGAACTCAGAGCCTGATTCAGAAGCGTTTCCACACGTCTCAATTCACCCGCCGCCGACAGCAATTCTCTCAATGAGAACGCGTCGTTAACCTGCCTGTCTAAAGCCAGCATTAGTGCATGTCTCCGAACTGAAGGCAGCAACTGTAAAAGCATGCCCCCAAACTTGTCCGATAATCGCAAACGAACCTGCACCATAGATGCTGAACCGGCACCCGGTGACGGCCTAGGTGTCTTCCGCTGAGCTACCGAAGGATCGGCAGACCGCCCGATACTGCCAGCAACGCCATCTGTCTCACGACAATCGATTGCCGGGCAAGAGGGGGGGACTGAGACCTCCCCCCGTTGATCCCCCCCTGCTTCGCTTCCAACATGCCCTGGCAGCGAAGAACAATTCGCCCCGTTGCCATCGGCAGACGAGGGATGGGCAGCTTCTGACGCTGCCCGGATTTGCGCCATCTCGGTGCCAATATCAATGGCGGCCATGATTGCCTCCTTTCTGATCATCGGTAGGTGGCGATTTCTTCGGGGTTTTCTCGGCGCGCCGAGACGTCCGTTTGATGCCGTGTTGATCCAATGCGGCATCCACAAGGTCTTGGGGCAAAATCTTCACCATTTTCACGGTGTTGCGGAAGTATTTCCAAGTAGCCTCGTTGATCTCAGAAAATATACGTTTCGTCACATCTTCAATCGCCTTGTCGAGTGCGGTCACACTCATGATTGGACGAAGATGCTCGCTCACCTCTTTGCACTTCTGACGAATGATTTCCGTGGCCTCCGAAGCGTAAGTCTGAGGTGCGGGTTTCGCAGGCTGTGCAGTTTTCTGCATATTCTCTGGCATGGCAACTGGTGGCGTTTTAATTGACGGAGTTTCCGACGCGGGTTTCGGAGTGTCTTCCGGTGTAGACTGGAGGCTCATCAGCGGACTCCTTTCTGGTTATCGCCGACGGGCATGAACTCATCGAAAGGGGCGCGTTGGAACTGAAGGATACTGGTAGGCAGTGAATTGGTAATAGAGGGAAAGTCTCGTTCAAGACGTTCCGCCTTGGCTATCCGGCTCTCCCTGATACTATACTCAAGCTTTTGGCTGATGGCTTGGGCAAGTAGGCCTAGAGCCAGTTTGCGCAAATTTTCTTCCAACGCAGGATCCTTTTCGCACACAAGGGTGAGCGCTGCCTCCATTTGTTCCGAGGTTTGGTCGTTGTGATGGTCTGAGCCAAGTTCCTGAAGGATTTTCCCGATCGGTTTTCCGGGACTTTGGGCGTTGAATTCCTCGAAGAAACCTTGCAGAGTATCAAGAGGCAAAATTTCGATCAATGCATGATCCTCCGTAGTCGAGAGGTTCTCTGTCCAATCCTCCTTGGTCTCTGATTGCTCTGATTGTTGAAGCGGAGTCTCTGCGGTCGCTTTGCGGTGATCAGGTTGCATGGTGGTGCCGTGACCGCGCTTCCTGGTGCCGTTCGGTTCTCGGCGCCCAAACTTAATGCCATGCTCATCACAATAGTTACACAGAACGTGTTTAGCCTCACTGACAGAATTGCCGTGCAGTGCAAAAGCCTCCAAGACAGCCCGCCATGCAGCCTCACGATGGTCATGTGGAACCTTTGCCAACTCCTCGACCTGGCGTCCGCGTGGGCCCACAGTTCCGAGTCCCACCTCGGCCATGAGCAACGCAATTTTCGCCGAGTCGATGCACTTCATCATCTGACTTTTCGACAAATCCGCGACATCCTTGGCAAAGTCCTTGATCGTTTGATATTTGTCCCGCCATTGCTGGGTTTCATAGGCTTCCAACAGACAGTAGTTCCGCAATTGCAACCCGATACCAGCCTTACGAATGATTTCACAGTTTTGGTGGAAACTTTGAGATTCCGCCTCTTTAAGGATGGGGCTGTCTGATTTAATGGCGTTAGCAAGGCGCAGCCTTTCGGCGAGCGTTAGGCAGTGCTCGGGGGTGAGCTTGCCCGACGGAACATCAGGAATCAGGGCCAGAAACGGGCATTCCCGAGGCGCTGCGGCCTGCGCATCAGGAGCTTTTGATTTGGCGCTTTTCATGACCGTGTGCGCCTCGCAGTTAGAGTGTTGAACTTATCGATTTGCTCGTGCAGAAAGCGCGGGAACTTACCGACATATCGGATGGGTTTGATCAACCCGTTGGAAACGTAGCGATCGAAGGTGCGTTGTCCGACGCCAAGTCGGTGCGCGGCACCGGCACGGCCCAATTCAAGTGGTGGAAAATATTTCATGTTGCAGGTTCGGTTGGTTTGAAATGGTTTGGCTGGCCATTTCTGCCGCTCGCGAACCTGATGCATTGATCCAGGGTTGTTAGCACTGGCACCTCCGGACCTTACTGGTCTCAACTAGGGAGGCTGCATATCCCATCCAATCTTGAGCGATCTTGGCAGGGTTGTCCTATTATTGCACCTTACGTGGGACTTCGCGTCTGAGAGTTGGTGGTAGATAATCTCAAAATTCCAGGATGTCCAGCATTTTTTTCAAAAATTTTTCGAGGCGTGAGAGCCCAGAATTCCAGAGCTTCCGGTTCCAAGGTCTCCCACCGCCAATAATGCTTCAGGACCACCGAGGCGGAATTTCCCATCTCAAGGGCCACCGCGTTCGCGTTTTTTAGGACTGCGAGACGGTAGTTGCCAAAAGAATGGCGAAGCTGATCCTGATGCCAAACGTGCGGCCAGTTGGCTTTCCGCCAATCGGTCCAATGTTTCGCCCATTGCCCACCAACCACTGCGCCTGACAAGGGTTCGGCAGCCTGTTTCCGAATGAACTCCAACCATTCCGATAGCACTGGTTGAACCGGAATCATACGGGGAACCCCGGTTTTGGAGAGTTCCGAGGAGATCGCTATTCCTACGGGCTTAATGTCTTCCCAATTGAGAGTCACCGTACGGCGCTTTCCGCTCTTGCTATCAATGACGCGCTTCCGAAACTCCGCCTCCGGCCGGATGCCTGCGAAAACAGCCAAGGCGACGAAACTGAGCGTCGTCCAGTCCTGCGAGGAGACGCATGCTTTGAGCAAATTGGACGCCTCTTGGGGTGCGAGCGTTACCGCCTCACCGTGGGTCGTTTGGACGGTCTTTTGTCCTTTAGGACGACGAGGCATGGGATCTGCACCCAGCCAACCGTCAGCGTAGGCCCATCTCATCCATACGCCCAGAGTGCGCTCATGATTCAGCCGGTCGGTTTTAGAAGTTTTCAGATTGTCGAGGTAATTGGAAACTTCCGCTTCAGTGATCGCCCGCATTTGGGTTTGATCTGCCTCGGGAATCGACCGGAGAAACGCATTCGCCTTTTTCCGCAGGTCTCCCAGATACCGCGGGCGATTCGTTTCCCGTACCTTCATCTCATAGAACTTTGTGAAGCACTCGCGGGCGGTGCCACGCTTGGTTGCCTTTGTGTGCCGTTTGACGGCCTCACGGCCGACTTCGGCAAGGCTTGTGCCTAATGATGCCAACTCCTCCTCCAAACGACTCCAGGTTGAAACCACCACCCCGTCGAGGCCACTGGTGATCCTGCCATGTTCAAATTGCCGGACCTTCTCGTTTTTCGTCCACACTGCGGCTTCAAGGCTTGTGCGGAATTGTTTGTAACGCTTTTTCCTGGTCACCGGATCAGTGCCGGTGTAAACTCGGAAAACGGTCTTTTCTCTCTTTTTGATTTTGGAAATCTTGAATGAAACACTCATGCGCAAAGAATACTTTAAGAATACTTTTTGTCAAATGTAGGGGTGTGGCAGCGGACTGTAAATCTGCTGGCTAACGCCTACGTTGGTTCGAATCCAACTCTGCCCACCATCTTCAATTTCAACGACTTAGGGAGCCGAAAGGCTTCCGTGGTTGACGCTTCAACCAACGCCATGAATCCATGTGGCGACAAATTGGCGACAACTCAGCAAACCGCACCACCCGAGTCATCTCGGCCAAGTCGGGAACCCAAGTGCAAGGGCAAGGGCAAACCGGCTGCAATAGTCAGCTTCGGCTCGGCCAAAATTCCCGTTTATCGGTGCGCCTCGGGCGGGCGGATCCGCTTCGCCATCTCCTACCACCGGGACGGCAAACGCACGCGACAGTTCTTCGGCGACCTTGCCGCAGCGAAAAAAGAGGCCCAGCTCGTGGCGCAGCGAATCCAGTCCGGTATGCAGCACATGACCGACCTCAAGCCGCACGACCGTGAGAGCTACCTCGCCGCGCGTGCCAGGCTGGAAAGCCCCGGCATCCCGCTGGTGGTGGCGGTCGAGGATTATGTGCAGTGCCGCGATCTGCTGAAAGGAACGCCGCTGCGTCTGGCCGTCGAGGATTTTGTCCGGCGCACCCATCGCGTGAAACTCGGCGTGATGGTGCCGGTGGTTGTCGATGAGCTGCTTGAGGCGAAGCGGAGGGACGGCATGAGCGAGCGCTATATCGGCCAGCTCCGCAGCTCGCTGGGCCTGTTCTCCCGCAAGTTCCCCGGACCGATCATGGACGTTCAGCCCGAGGAAATCGACGCCTGGTTGCGTGACGGGGATTTGGTACCCGTCACCCGCAACAACCGCCTGACCGTGCTGCGGGTGCTCTTCGGGTTTGCCAAGCAGCGCAACTACCTGCCTGAGACTGAAGCCACCGCACCCGACCGCATGTCCAAGGTGAAGGTCCGGAATGACGACGTGGAGATCTTCACTCCTGCCGAACTCCGCAAGCTGCTTCACACTGTGCCGCCGCATCTGATCCCCATCCTCGCCATAGGGGCGTTTTCCGGCATCCGCATGGCCGAACTCAACCGGCTCGACTGGTCCGCAGTGGACTTGGAACGCGGCCACATCGAGCTGCGGGCCGGTCAGGCGAAGACCGCGTCCCGGCGGATCATCCCGATTTCTGACAACCTGCGTGCCTGGATCGAACCGCTGCCGCGCAAAGGCAAGGTGGTGGCGATGGAAACGCTGCACCGCGAAGTCACCGCGCTGGCCCGCGCAATGGGCGTCGAATGGCCGCGCAACGTGCTGAGGCACTCGTTCATCAGCTACCGCATCGCCAAGGTGAAGAGCGCCGACCAAGTAGCGCTCGAAGCGGGCAACTCCGCAGCGATCATTTTCAAGCACTACCGGGAACTCGCCACCGAGGAACAGGCGGAAGAGTGGTTCGGCATTCTGCCCAAGCCTGGCCAGTGGGAGAACGCCGTCGATTACGACACACGCACCCGCACGGTGAATCTGGCGGCGGGGAATGGGAGCAAGCCCCGTTCAATCCGCGCGCCACGGAAGCGGAAATCGGACTAACGGTGCGCCTAACAAACGCGGATGGCGCATGAGACGGCCGGCCATATTGCCATACCTTGTGCGGCCGGTACGTGCTCCTACGCGGCACCAAACGCAAAATCCGAGGCTGGAAAACTAGTTCCATACCCCGGATTTGTGACCACTCAAAAATGGTATTAGTTCAGCCGTTGAAACTCTGGTTTGGCTTGCCGTCGTCCAATAAATCCCCGATGCGGTTCACTGCGTCCTTGAGGATCGAGGCGGTGGCGAACACGATCACGCCGATGGTGGGATCGACGAACGGGAATGACGTTGAGGGCGGATACGAGACCGGCGACCTTGCCGACGAAGCTGAGGTATTTGAGTGCTTTCATGGTGACCGGGATCCGGTGTCAACAGTCCGCCTCAATTTCCGTACCATGCCGGATGAGATTGGATACATCGCGGTTGGGGGCTACTTCATTTGCTTTTCGATTCTGGAAATTGTAGCTTCGATATGTTCGAGGGTGGACGAGTTGCGAGTCACGATGGGTTTCATTTCCTCAAGGTTTTTCTGATCCCGCACGTCGTTTTCTCGCACTGTCGAGGTGAGGTCTGAGAGGATTTTCGCGTTGGACATGAGGATGCCGATCACCTTGTTGTCCAACTCGCGCCGGTCCTTGGCATCAGCCGTATCGTGCTGTCGCCGGTCCCAGACTTGGTACACGATGAGGGACAGGCAACACGTCACGAGCACGCCGTTCTTGCGAAGGATGTATCCAGCAAGGGATGCCACGTCCTTCGGTAATTCATCCTGCGGAATTGAGTCGAGTTGGCTCTTGGTTGGGCGCGTCATGGCTCTATGGTGGTTTCTATGGGGTGAGGGGTGATGGTGAACTTGCCGTCCAGCCCGAGAGAGATTTCCCTGCCGGGAGTGACCGGGGCGCGGCAAGAGAGCGCAGGACTGTCGATTTCATCCAGCGATGCGTTGACGGCTGATCCAAGAGCTGAATTGGCGGCAAAGACTGCCTGGGTCCGCTCCACATCGGCGTTTAGTATGGCAGCGAGCCGCTCGTCGGGCAGGCCCCAAAACTCGGCGTTGCAACGTGCGATGGTCGCGGCCAGATGGTGAGTGGCCTCGGCGGTTTGGAGGATGAGATTGTCCAGCAAACTGGCGTCTTGCTGGAGCTGGTTCGGAGTGGGGATGAGTGGCATGATTGGATTAGTTAGGAAGCATTTCAAATTGGCACCATGTGTCTGAACTGTTGTTGAAGAGTTGCGCTGCTGGTGACGAATAGACGCGGATGGTTATGGAGTCGGCAGCCGTGACGGGAATGATGACGCTGAACGGGTTGATTGAACCCGACATGTAGTTATTAGAACTGAAGCACCGCTTAACTCTCGTTGATCCGTTGTACACAGTGACAACAAAAAGTCCCCCACTGCAAACATTGACGCCAATCGCGCCCGTAACTTTCAGGTGTCCAGTGTACGGCACTGTATATGTATTCGTGCCGGTGTTGAATCCACTACCAAACTCGACGGTATCAAACTTTACAATGTCATAGACGCTGACAGTCAACGTCTGCGCGGCATTGAGATATACCGATGTTCTGGTCAGTGCCGAGAACACCGGAACCGATGAGAACGACTGCACTCCCGCGAACGTCTGCGCGGCATCGGTGCGGGCCAGCACGGCGGAAGAGGATGGCAATGTGAATGTGCAGCCCGTGGTTGGTCCAACAAATGCCAATGATCCAGTGCAGTTGAATTGAATGGCAGACGATGTTAGAAAACTGCCACCCAAGGTGATCGTCTTGCCCGTGTTGGCGATTCCGGTGCCGCCGTATTGACCGGCGACGACCGTGGCGTTCCATGTTCCTACCGTGAGGGTGCCAACGGTCGTCAGGTAGGACAGGACGAGTGAAATGGGAAGCGCCGTGCCGGAAAGCGCCGCCGCGAGAGGTGCGGCATGGTAGTGGTCGGAGCGCGCCGCCGTCGGGGCTATGCCAGGCGACCCTGACCCAGAGTTGGGAGTTGGGATAGAACTGGACAGCGATAGCGATGCCAGTGGGATGGCCACCCACAGGTTAGACGATGAGAGGACGTACAGGTAGGTGCTGTCCACCATCATGCTGCCGGGGTAACCTGCTGTCTGAGTGACGCCGCCTGCTAGACTGGTGGCTGACACCACATTGACGGTCCCGGTCACTGTTCCCGATGGAGCGGCAGTCACCAGGGCAGCGGCGGCCGCGTTGGCATTCACTGCTGCAATGACGTTGGCGGCGGTGGTGATGCCTCCAGTGGTCACCACCAACGTGCCAGAGCCGGGGCCAACGGTGTAGGTCAAACCTGCCGGGGTGGAGGCGTTACTTGTGGACGATGCGCTGAACACGAGTAACCCGCTGGCATCATACTGAACGACGTTCCACTTTGCCCCGTCATTGAACCAGGCCGTTCGGGCAACCCCGGTGATGGACAAGTTGCTAGCCACACCGTCCGAGGTAAAAAGGGTGGATGATACCGCATAGCAAGTTGCCAGGGCAGGAGTGGCTCCGGTCGCGTTCACGGTCCCGATGGTGCAAGGTGTGATGGTGATGGCAGTCCCGACCACCGACACGACAGTCGCGATGCCGGTGACTTGTGCAGCATAGGCGATGGTGATCGAATTGGCGGCGTAGCTCTTTGCCTTTGATGTGTACACCACGACGTTGTTGCTGCCGCTCGGAGTGATCGTCACGGTCGCGTAAGCTCCGTTGACTGGCGTTCCTCCAGACGAATCAATAGCCCCGCTTTCACCCCCCTTGATGACATCGTTGTAGATGGTGGCGGGGATCGTTTGAGACGACGTGCGCACAGTCCCGATAGCGAACTCCATCTCGAAGATGGCCGACACCGAGGCGGTGCTCCCCGTCAACAGTGCGGCGATACTGTCGGTTGCAAGATTGAGGGTGAACCGATAGACGGTGCTGGTCAGGGTGCCGGTCTTGACCCAGCTCGCGGCGTTCGCGATGAAGTTTCCAGAGAAGTCGCCAGCCGCTTTGAGGCCGACCTTTCCGGTTGCGGACGGGTCCAGTTCGACAACATTGCCGCCACTGGTGAACAACACGTCCAGGACACAAGAGTCGCCCCGCTTGAGAGACAGCGCCGTGAGTGGAGAGTTGACCCCCAGAGTCTCGACGATCTTGCTGCTGTCCAAGTCAAAATATATCCTCACGCCAAGACATGCCTGTCAACCGTCAGGAAACAGACCCCACAGGATGAACGTAGGGCGCACCTGTCGTTGTCGAGCTAACATAGATTTGGGCGATGTACCGGTACACGTCCACCACCAGGTCGTCTGCGGCGGCAAATTTCCCTCCCCGGACGTAGCGCATGTAGGATGTCAGGTCCGTGCCGGTCACGCTGTTCGTTGCGGTGTTCACATTTGCCATGACGGGCAGGAGGTTGAACGTCGGCAATCCCATATCTATCTGAATGGTGTCGTCGTCAGAAAGCACAACGCCGGGACCCTCAACGGTGCGGAACTTATAGACGTTTTCCGCCTCGACATGCTCCTTGAAAACGCCGATTCCAGTGCCGAGATTCTCACCTGTCCACAGTTGCGCCCAATGCTCGATGTCGCTCTGCTGGTACGGGGTGATCGTTGGCACGCCATTGGCATCGAGGTCGAGTCGGAACAGGCTGACATAGTAGTTTCCGTCCGTGCCCGAGCCTTCTGGATCGGACGGAGAATAGTGGGTGCCGTCGATGGCGTCGGCGTCAGATGTTATGACAATCTCGGGAGTCGCCGACACTTGGCCCTTTGAATCGGTTGTGAAGTGGCATCGGGCCGTCTGTCCATCCGTCATGCATAGTTGCGGCCTTGGCGTTGCGTTTAGAGCCACCCCGCCCGCCATTGGCATCCAGAACTTCACTGCGGGATGATCCCCGGTTTTCGGCTGCCGCTCAATGACCCAACCTTCCTTCATCGTCACGTCGAAATATCCGTATGTGTCGCTCTTGGCGATGGCAATCGCGGAAAATGGGGCATGATCGCGAGGCCGGATTGTCGGATAGGGGGACGAGTAAGAGAACCCCCCATCGGTGGACAACAGCTTCAATCCCACACCGGGACGTGGGGTTCGAGCGGTGATGGCGTCGAGCAGCATGTTCCAGTCTTCCGCCCGGATGGCATCGCCGGGTCGCTTCTTTGTGGGCAAGTTCATGGTGTGTACAGGTGCGGGTCCCATCCGCCGGGATTGCTACCCAGCCATTCGATTTCGAGACGGAAGGATTTGCCGCTTTGCTCCTGAGTGACGCCGTTTCGCAACCAGTTTCTCGATAAGCCGAGGGCTGGGGCAGGTCCGTCAGGGGTGTCGATCTTTCCGATCAGATAGACATCGGCCGGCTGGATTGCCTTGTTCGACTGCCACGACTCTTTCCAGGTGACCTTGGGTGCGTAATACCCGGTCTCCCCACGTTCGATTTTGGTGAGAACCTCCTTGCCCAAGGCACTTTCAACAAAGCTTTCCATCACATTGCCCTGATCGTCCTTGTCCTTGCCGGCCATGATGAATTTGATAGCCTCGACCTCGTATAGCGGCAAGTCCTTGTACCGGTGATGACTCAATATAGGTTCCTCGTTCACGGACAGTCCCATCGAATAGGTGGCGTTCTCTTTTCCAGGTTTTTCAACCCCCGCGTACTTGCAGGTAATCTCCGCGACGTCCCCTTCACCGAACGCGATGTTGGAGCCAATCAGCGACATGAATGAAATGTCAGGGTGGCCGGATCCGGGGCGGGGCATGAGTGTGATGGCCGACTGCCGATGGCATAGATACACGACGGTTGCCATAGATCTCCGCGATCTCACCGATGGGCGCTTGAATGCCGGATGACACGTCGCCAATCCGCCGCAGCGTGTCGGTTACGGTGTCCGCTCCCTCACCGAAAGCGATGAGCTTGCGGCCGGCATCGGCCAATTCGGGAAACTCGAACGGGGTGTCGGCACCGAGCTTTTTCAGGTCCATGAGGGTCTGCTCGGCAGTGGCGGCGTCTCCTATCAGGGTGGTGAACGCCACCTTGGTCTGCTCGAAATTGGCGGCTGACATGACGGACTTCACCCCGACTCCCATGGCCGCCGCGCCACCGGCCAGCGCCGCACCGATGGTGGCCGTGATTCCTGCACCCACGAGACCCAGGCCACCCATGAGGGCCGCCCCACCCACCTTGCCGATACCGGCAAACCCGGACCCCGTCGCCTTGTGCATCTTGCGGGCCGTGTCGCCGACGACATGAGACGCCTTGCCCATGGCATGCACCAATCCGGTGATGTCGGCTCCCAGGGTGACGGATAGTGCGCTCATGATTCGGGAAGGCGAGTCAACCGACCGCATGAATCCCCATAGACGCCGCGAAGCAAGTTGGGGTTCTTGCCGCTATCCCGGAGCAATTGCACATTCTTGTCGCGCCATGCCTCCAGAGCCAGCAGTCCCTCAGCGTCACCGGCGGCCTTGGCATACAACCCGATGAATGCCTCGAAATCCTTGATGAAACAATGCCCGCCCGCACCGCGCCCGCCGTCATCGGTGATTCGCAGGTGACTGGGGCCAATCCTGGCGTCAGCCGCCACCATATCCCGCACCCTTGTGTAATCACAACCAAGGGCATTTGCCAAATCATGGAGAATATTGGCATAGACGACTTTCAGATATAGGAAGGCATTGGCCCCGTATTTCATCAGTTCCGCTTCTCTGGCTGGGCAGACCAATTCAAAGGGTGCTGTGGGAAGCACTGACAGCACTTCCGCCGCACTGGAACGATACTCTTGATTGTCCCGTGGGATTCCCACAATATTCCTGCTGGGATGGGCCGCATCGTAGGCTGCGGATTTCTCAACCAGAAACTCAGGTGAGTGCATCACAAGGATATCAGGAAACATATCCTGCAATTTTTCCGTGGTGCCGGGCAGGATGGTGGATTTGATAACCGCGATGGATCCAGCCCTGACGTTTGCCAATGCCGACACCACCAGGCTGTCATCAAAGCCGCTTGGCGTGGTAGGTGTTGGCACCGCGACAAACACAATGCGGCAATCCTTGATTCGTTGCCTGTTGCCGACGTATGGCTCTTCCAGACTGTAACGAATGACATCAAAACCCCGAGGCTCAAAATAATCCGCGTAGTTCCTTCCAATCCATCCCTGCCCGATGAAGCCGATTCTTTGCATTGTCATGATTCTAACCATCATTGGCTTGTTGATTGCTCCACCGGATCCGCAGGGCTTCCAACTGCTCCCGGAGCGTCGCTTGCGCCACGGCAATGGTGCCCCAGCTTGTCCGCACCCCGTTGCGCCGAAACAGGCAATGCTGATATTGAGTGAGCAGAGATAGCGGCATGGACATGATGCGTTCCTCCGACCATCCGGTTTCGGCAGCCATTGCAAACACCTGGGCTGCTAGAAATCCCGGTTCGTCGCACGGGGCTACTTTTTTCCGCCGCCATCGGGCAGGGCATCAACCTGCGCCGCCTCCAACTCCCGGCTTTGCTCCTCCAACCGCTTGAAGGCGGTCTTGAAGTCGGCTGGCGTGAGGTCGCCGCAGAAGATCAGCGCCGACTCGCGGAATGCCTGCGCGTCGAACGATGCCCGCACCACTTGCGGCCACGGGGCGCACTGGGTGAAGACGAATCCAATGATGGCGGCCGTGAACTCAGGTGTGTCCTCGGCGGGCGATTCGCCCTTGACCAGCGGGTTGCCGGTTCGCAAGAGAACGTCGTAGCTGGCAAGTGAAAGCGGGCGCATCTCATGTCCACCGACGATTGGGTTCACGTTGTGGAAGGATGCGGACAGTAGTGTTTGGCGGTCGTTGTCGTTCATGGATCTTAGATGTGGCGCAAATACATATCTTGGACTTGGGGAGTCGCGTTCAAGGGGATGAAGGCAATTTTGCCGCGCCGTTTCACGCAGGCCAGCGGCACCCCCTGCTTCACCTTGTCCACGAGCAATTCGCGGTTCTTGATGGCGCACTTGATATAGGCGAACGGATGCTCCGGGTTGGCCAGGTGCCAGGCGTCGTCATTCCACGCGGCAATGAGCGCCTTGGTCGAATACTTGCCGCAGTGGCTTGACGGCTCGAAGAACCAGACGGTTCTTTCCCCCGCAATTCCGTCGCCAACGGTTTTGATGAACGGCTTGTCGGCCAGCAGGATTCCCACGGCGGTGAGGGCGGCGGCGAGATTTGTGTTTGTCGTCGCGGTGGACGACAGGTGGGATATGGAGTGCATTTGTGATCTTGGTTAGAAGCGGATTAGACGACTGTGAGATATGGGAAGTGGGTTGCCGTGAGGTCGATTTTCTCGAAGTCCTCGTTGTTGAGGCTGCGGCTCACCTGCATGAGGATGGTCGTGCCGCCACTGTGCTGGAGGTGGGCGGGGATCGCGTTGGCCAGGGTGAGCGCGGCGGAAATTTTGCCGCTGAATGCCCCGGTCAACGGAATGAGGCCCGAGAGCTTGAGTTCGACCTTTTCCTGATAGCGCGACATCCCGATGATTTCGCCGCTCTTGTCGAGGAAGTTCTTATCCTGGGCAGAGAAGTCAAAGGACAGGTCGTGGATGACCATCCCGGTCTGATCGGCGGCGATGCCGAAGTTGCCAGTGGTGCCGAGTGCGGTAGCGGACATGCCTACGGCACGATGTCAACTACACGGCGGATACGATGGCCTCATAGGTGATGATAGACTCACGCCCCCGCGTCTCGTCCCGGGTGGTGGAGCATTCCCGGATGATGAGGTCGTGCAGGATGAACGTGTCCGAATTCAAGTCCTGCTTGATGGATGCCTTCGCCTTGAGCATCTCGTGCAGGACGGCCACCATGTCGGCGTGACTGCTGGCGGATGTGTCGTCGATCTGGGTGAACAGATGAATGTCGAGCTTCACCCTGGCGCTGTCGGGCAAGCCACTGACACGTTTGGCGTCGGTGGCCTCCAGCACGACGCATGGCCGGCCGCGCAACTCGTCGCGATTGGCGACGTGGATCGGGATTGTTGTTGGCAATCCATCGGGCCGGTTGGCGTCGAGCCATGCCGCGAGGTTGGACACAAGTGCATCTTCAATCGAGTGGGACATGCCAATCCGCCCGCGTCAACCGACACGTCGATTGAGGTCACGGTTCGTTCGTCCTGAAATCGCATTCAACGAGGTGAGCAATGCCTTGCGCAATCGCCCGGACGCCACCTGGAGAGCAAGCTCGATGCCCTTGGCGGTGCTCACCTGCTCGATGTAGTCGAGAGTGTTGACCAGCGTGACGGACGGCTTGTCGCCGGTCTTCACGGTGGCCGTGCCGGGTGCCTGCTTGTGCCGCGTCACCCATTGCGCGGTGCCGCGAACCTTGCCACCGATGGCCTTGGCCGCGTTGATCCACGAGCCTTTGGCGAAACCCACCCGTTTCTGGATTTTGACGATATATGAATCCAGCGACTTCGCACTGGTGACGATTTGCACGGGCCTTTTGCGCTTCACATTGGCGTTGCGGCCAGTCCGACTTTGTTGGTGGAGTTTCGGGTCGAGGCGGCCGACCGGCAAATCCTTCCACGGGGATTTCGATGATTGGAGCGCCTTTTGCGCTTTGGAAAACCGGCGGTTCTGGATGTTGGCCCAAAACCTATCAGCGGCGGCGGGATCGGCTGGCTTGGTTTTCTCGAAGGCATCCGAGGGCACCGCGAACACCC
>Ga0118677_10009093_pt1 | contig 15658 bp, 16 predicted proteins | sample AliMusrvi5mmetaG_FD_86154 | JGI IMG/M metagenome (GOLD analysis project Ga0118677, IMG submission 86154)
GTGATTCACGCGAGAGCTTTTTAACTGAGCGGCTGATCATGATGATCACCGGTATTACCAATATCCGCGATGTTATTCCGTTTCCGCGGACACCGAGACATTGCGAGTTTTGATCAGTGTTTATTTACTGTCTTGAAATTCATCTTTCGCTGCAGTCACATTCTCTCAAGGAAAAACGCGGTATTGTCAAAAGCATTCTCGGGCGGGTACGGAACCGCTTTAATGTGGCGTGTGCCGAAGTTGACCGGCAGGATAATGCCGGCGTGGCGGTGCTTGGTTTCGTTACCGTTAGCCCCGATAAACAGCTGGCGCGACAGGTACTGGAGCGGGTGGAAGAGTGGATTTACGAGAGTTGGCCTGATGTGGAAATAACCGGAGCTGACATCTCTGAAATTTGAGTGTGTGCTTTCGATTCATCAACGATAAACCTTGAAACTATAGTCAGCTTCGGTGTATATATATTGCTTGTTTGCGTTTCATGTGGATTGTGCGATGCGTGACTATAACCTGCTGAATTTCTTCTGTAATATCGGTGTATTCTGCCTGCGTATCACTAATCGGAACAACCTGGAGTCTGCGTGAAAATCTGTTCGCTGGCGAGCGGCAGCAAAGGTAATTGCCTCTATCTTGAAACCGGGGAAACCCGCTTGCTGATAGATGCCGGTCTGTCGTTGCGTGAAACGCTGCTGCGCTGTGAGGCGGTTGGTATAGAGTCGTCTCGCATCAACGCAGTGCTGGTCACCCATGAACATATTGACCACATCCGGAGTGCCGGTTCGTTTGCCCGCAAGTTCAATGTGCCGGTTATTGCCAGCCATCTGGTCTGTGCCCGGTCGGAAAAGAATTTCAAGAAGACTACGGTGCAGGAGTTTGAATCGGGTTCTGCCTTCACTTTTCGTGATGTCCGGATCGACCCGGTTCCGATCACCCATGACAGTTGCGATCCGGTCGGTTTTGTCGTTGATTCCAGAGAAGGGCGTGCCGCTTCCGTTACTGATTTTGGTATCGTCACGCGTCTCATTACTGAAAAATTGCGCGGCTGCCGCTTTATCAATCTGGAGTCGAATCACGACGTCGATATGCTGATGAACGGCCCCTATCCCTGGGAATTAAAGCAGCGTATCAAGTCCCGCCATGGTCATATTTCCAATGAAGAGTCGCTGGACCTGCTGCACGAGCTTGCCCATGAAGGGTTGGAAGCTTTGATTATGGCGCATCTGTCTGAAGTGAACAACCACCCGGAACATGTAGTGCGCACAACCCGGGCTTTTTTGGCAGACCAGAATATCTGTGCGCCGCGTATTGTTATTGGCGATCAGTACAAGGCCAGTCAGGTGTTGGAAATATAACGTAGGGGCGATCCTCGTGATCGCCCAAACAGCGTCGAATACGATTCAGGCAATTTAAATTCGGGCGAATACAAGATTCGCCCCTACAATTCACAGGAGAAAATACTGATATGATAGCTCGTTACACCCGACCCGACATGGCAAAAATCTGGGAAGCGGAAAACCGCTTCCGCATCTGGCTCGAAATCGAAACCCTGGCCTGTGAAGCCCAGGCTGAACTTGGCGTCATTCCCAAAGAGGTCGTGCCGGTCATCCGTGCGAAAGGCAATTTCAACATCGAGCGCATCGACGCCATTGAGGCCGAAGTTAAACACGACGTTATCGCATTCCTGACATCCGTATCGGAATTTGTCGGGCCCGAAGCACGTTTCATACATCAGGGTATGACCTCGTCCGACGTGCTCGATACCTGCCTGTCGGTGCAGATGGTTCAAGCCGCCGACGAGTTGCTGGCCGATCTCGATATGCTGCTGGAGTCTCTTAAAATACGAGCCCTGGAGCACAGGGACACGGTCTGCATGGGGCGCTCACACGGTATCCACGCCGAACCGGTTACCTTTGGTCTCAAGCTGGCTTCTTTCTATGCCGAGATGCAGCGTAACCGTACCCGCCTGCAGGCTGCCCGTGAGAACATTGCTACCGGTGCCATATCCGGTGCGGTTGGAACCTTTGCCAACATCGATCCGTTTGTTGAAGAGTATGTCTGCGAAAAAATGGGGCTGAAGCCGGAACCGGTGTCAAGTCAGGTTATTCCCCGTGACCGCCATGCCGAATACTTCTGCGTGTTGTCGATCATTGCTTCCTCAATGGAACGCATTGCCATTGAAGTTCGTCATCTGCAGCGCACCGAAGTGCTGGAGGCGGAAGAACAGTTTACCAAAGGTCAGAAGGGTTCTTCGGCCATGCCGCACAAACGCAATCCGATCCTCTCGGAAAACCTGACCGGCCAGGCCCGGTATGTCCGTTCCATGTGTATTCCAGCCCTGGAAAATGTTGCCCTGTGGCATGAACGGGATATTTCCCACTCATCGGTTGAACGCTACATCGCACCGGATGCCACTGTGGCACTGGACTTTTCCCTGCGTCGCCTCAACGGCCTGATCCGCAATCTGGTCGTTTATCCGGACAACATGATTAAAAATCTTAACCAGATGAAAGGGCTGGTCTTCTCTCAGAAGATCCTGCTCGATCTGACCCAGGCCGGTGTGTCGCGCGAGGATTCCTATCGTCTGGTGCAGTTCAATGCCATGAAAGTGTGGGAACGGGGTGCCGACTTCCAGACGGAACTGCTGGCAGACCCGGAGGTAGCGGGGGCACTCGGAGAAGCAAAAATTCGCGAAGCCTTCGATCTCTCCTACCATCTGAAACATGTCAACACCATCTTCAGGCGCGTATTCGGTGAGTAGAGTGCGTGGTTTCATACAGGGTCTTTTCCTGACCCAGGAGACTGACGATTTTCTGCTGTACTGGGCCAAGGAAATCCTGGGAGCACTACTGATTATCAGTGTGTTCTGGATGCTGTCGAACCTGACTGTCATGGTACTTAACAAGTGGGGACGGCGCCTGACGGCATTCACCAAGACCGATCTCGATGATCGTGTCCTGCAACGGGTAATTCCGTATGTATCCCGTCTCTTCAACGTACTCGGCATCTATCTGGCGATCCGCTCGCTGCCGCTGCACGAGAATCTTGTTATGGTTGCATCAGGAATTATATACATCATTCTGGTAGTGATCGTCTGTAATCTGATCTACCATGCGGTTGACGAGTTGATGAAATGGTACGTTGCCGGTCAGCAGGAAACTGCCGGAGCAGCCGTATCGCGCCAGATGGTGCCGATTGCCGAAAAGATCGTGTCGCTGTTTCTGATGGGCGCAGCCCTGATTGTGGTGCTCAAGCATTTCAACTATGACATTTTTTCACTGGTTACCGCTTTGGGCATCGGTTCTCTAGCGATCGGCATGGCAGCTAAAGACACGCTGGCCCACATGATTTCCGGCTTTACCATCATGCTGGATCGTCCGTTCCGCATTGGTGACCGTATTCAGCTGATCGGTGGCCAGATTGGTGATGTAGCCGATATCGGTCTCCGAAGCACCAAAATCAAGACGCTGGATAATCAACTGCTGATTATCCCGAATTCCGATCTCTGCAATACGATGCTGACAAATCAGGCTTTTCCGGACAGCCGGGTCAAGGGGCGCATAAACATCGGTGTCGAGTACGGCAGCGATGTTGATCAGGTGAAACAGCTGCTGGTGGCCACTGCCGAAGAGGTTACCGGTGTTCTAAGCGATCCGGCTCCGGAAGCATATTTTGTCAGTTTCGGTGATTCTGCCCTCAATATGTCTCTCTTTTTCTGGGTCGAGGATTATGCCACCCTGTTTGCCGCTACCGATAAAGTAAACTCACTTATTCTCAAACGTTTCAATGAACATTCCATCGAAATTCCGTTCCCGACCAGAACGGTGAAACTGCACAAAGGACCAGACTGCCATGGCTAACAGAATAGAAGCAGCGCTAAAAGACGGGGTGCGTGATGCCCGGGGTGAGCGAATCAAACGAGAGATTGAGCATTTTCTGCATCTTCCGGTTGACGATGTGCGCACGCTTGACGTGTACACACTTGATGCGGACTTCACTGCGGAAGAGCTGGAGCAGGCTGCTGCCGGCCCATTCAGTGACCCGGTAATCCAGCTTTGGAGTATCGACCGGCCGCTTGCCGCCGGTTTTGATTTTGTTGTTGAAGTCGGTTTCCGCCCCGGCGTTACTGACAATGTTGGCCGTACCGCCCGCGAAGCGGTTGCATATCTGACCGGCCGGCCATTTGCCGCCGGAGATGGCGTGTATTATTCGGTTCAGTACCTTCTGAAGGGGAATATCACCGCCGCCGATGTTGAAAAAATCGCCACCGGCCTGCTCTGCAATACTCTCATTCAACGGTACAGCATACTGTCTGCCGCCGATTTTGCTGCCAACGGTGGTTTTCCAGCGTATGTGCCGAAAGTTAGTGGTGAAGCCAAGGCCGAAGTGCGGGAGATCGATCTGGAAGTCTCTGATGCGGAACTGATGCGGATCAGCAAGGATGGCGTATTGGCGCTGACGCTTGACGAAATGCAGATTATCCAGGCGCACTACCGCGATCCGAAGATTCTCGCGGAGCGGCAAAAATTTGGTCTCGGCGCGAAGCCGACCGATGTGGAACTGGAATGTTTGGCACAAACCTGGTCGGAACACTGCAAACACAAGATTTTTGCCGGGACGGTCCAGTACGAGGATGAAAAGGGAAACAAGCAGGAGATTAAATCCCTGTTCAAGTCGTTCATCCAGCGCACGACGAAAGATGTCCGCGAGCGGATGGGTGATAAGGATTTTTGCCTCTCCGTATTCAAGGATAATGCCGGCGTCATCAAATTCAACGATCAGCATTCGCTGGTTTTCAAGGTTGAAACCCACAACTCCCCATCGGCTCTGGATCCGTACGGCGGGGCGCTGACCGGCATCGTCGGTGTTAACCGTGATCCGTTCGGTACCGGACAGGGATCGAAGCTGATTTTTAACACGGATGTGTTCTGTTTTGCCGACCCGTTTTATGCCAAACCGCTGCCGTCACGACTGCTGCATCCCCGTCGTATCTATGAAGGGGTAGTGGAGGGGGTCGAACATGGCGGCAACAAGAGCGGTATTCCGACCGTCAACGGCTCACTTGTGTTTGACGAGCGTTTCTGTGGCAAACCTCTGGTGTTCTGCGGTACTGCCGGTCTGATGCCCGCAGTTGTCAACAATCAGCCGGGGCACGACAAGTATATCAAACCGGGCGACCTGATCGTCATGACCGGCGGCCGGATCGGCAAGGACGGTATTCACGGCGCAACGTTCTCATCGGAGGAGCTCAACGAAAACTCGCCGGTGACGGCGGTACAGATCGGCGATCCGATCACCCAGAAACGGATGTTTGACTTCCTGATCCGCGCTCGTGATAAAGGACTTTACCGGTTCATTACTGACAATGGCGCCGGTGGTTTGTCATCTTCAATCGGTGAAATGGCGGGCGAATGCGGCGGTTGCCGCATGGATCTGGCCAAAGCGCCGCTTAAATATCCGGGTCTCAATCCGTGGGAAATTCTGATTTCGGAAGCTCAGGAACGGATGTCACTGGCCGTTCCGCCGGAACAGATCGACGAGTTTCTGGCCATGGCGAAACGCTTTAGCGTTGAGGCGACGGTATTGGGTGAGTTCACCGATAACGGCGTGTTCCACATGATGTATGGTGAGCAGACGGTTGCCTGGCTGCCGATGGATTTCATGCACGAAGGGTTGCCGCCGATGCAGCTGCCGGCTAAATGGACCCCGCCGCAGCATGCCGAACCGATGCTCGATGAAAAGGGCAACTACACCGACGACCTGAAGAAGTTGCTTGCTTCTTTGAACATCTGTTCCAAAGAGTCGGTGGTGCGGCGCTACGACCATGAAGTTCAGGGTGGCTCCGTTATCAAGCCGTTCAGCGGTGTTGCCAACGATGGTCCGTCCGATGCAGCGGTGGTCCGGCCGATCCTCGAATCATTCGAAGGGGTTGTGACCGCTCATGGCATCTGCCCCCGCTATTCGGACATCGATACCTACCACATGACCGCCAACGCTGTTGATGAGGCGCTGCGCAATTATGTGGCGGTGGGTGGCTCACTGGAGCTGGTGGCCGGTCTGGATAACTTCTGCTGGTGCGATCCGGTCAAGTCGGAAAAAACGCCGGACGGCGATTACAAGATGGCGCAGCTGGTGCGTTCCAATCAGGCGCTGTACGATATCTGCATGGAATACAACCTGCCGCTGATATCCGGCAAGGATTCCATGAAGAACGATTTCTACGACGGCACAACCAAGATTTCCATTCCACCGACGCTACTTTTCTCCGTCATAGGCAAAATTGATGATGCCCGGAAAGCGGTGACGATGGATGTCAAACGGCCGGGCGACATTATATATCTGCTCGGCAAAACCGGGGACGAATTGGGCGGTTCCGAATATCTGGCGCTGTCCGGGTCAATCGGCAACAAGATTCCGAAAGTTGATGCAGTGAAAGCGTACAAGCGATATCAGGCATATCACGAAGCGGTCAATCACGGCACCGTTGCTTCCTGCCACGACCTTTCCGACGGCGGTCTGGCGGTGGCGGCGGCTGAGTCGGCTTTCGCCGGTGGCTTCGGTATGGATCTCGACCTCTCCCGGGTTCTCTGGAAGGGCGATGCGGCGGGTAAGGGTGATTGCGTGCTACTGTTCTCCGAATCGGCATCGCGGCATCTGGTAACGGTACATCCGGAACAGCGTGAGGCGTTTGAGGCGATCATGAGCGGCAACTGTTTTGCCTCCATCGGTGTGGTAACTGATGAACAGGAACTGGTGATAACCGGCCTGAATGGTTCGACGGTCGTATCGGCCGGACTGGCTGATCTTAAAGAGTCGTGGCAGCAAACATTGCGGGATCTGTAGGAAAAATAATGATTCTTTACACAGACCATTATAACTCCGCGCATGATTATGGTGTTGGATTTGCTGATGAGACGCTGGAATTGTTGCCCGCATGAAGCAATAGGCGAAATTAGCCATTGTATGCTTGGAGTTACATGAATATGCACAAGCAGTCTTTAAAACCTTACGAATAAAACTACCATGGTTTAAATATCCAAAAATTGGAGGATGGCCGGGCTTGGTCAAAGACAAGTAATAGCTCAGGCAGATAGCTATGGGGATGTTACGTTCCCGCAAAATCCAATGTTGATGATGAACCGGATTGTCCCGATATTAAACCCCAGGTTCCAGCATTGTAACAAAAGAGGTGAAACGTGAAAAAGCTTGATGAATCAATGTTACAGGATATAACAAATCGTCTGGTAACAGAGATGCATCCGGAAAAAATCATTTTATTTGGTTCTCATGCCTGGGGCACTCCAACTGATGATAGCGATGTCGATCTTTTAGTGGTCGTGAAAGAAAGCGAACTTTCACCAGCCCGGCGTGCGGCGCAGGCGCACCGCTGCCTGCAGGAGCTTGGTATCGCAAAAGACATACTCGTAAGGACACAGGCTGAGGCAGATAAGTATCGCCATGTTCATGCTTCTCTGGAATGCCAGATATTTGAAAAGGGCCGGGTGTTGTATGAGCGCGGATAAAGATGAATTGGTACGAAACTGGCTGATAAAGTCTTCCCGTGATTTGCTTTGTGCCAGGGAGTTGGCCGATGCGTCAAAACCACTGTTGGACTCAGCTGTGTATCATTGCCAGCAAGCTGCGGAAAAAGCGGTAAAAGGCTTTCTAATTTATCACGATATTCGCTTTGATAAAACCCATGATGTTGGGCTGCTCGCCGGTCAAGCTGCTGTTGTCGAACCGGGTTTTAATAATTATCTTACCGGTGCGCGTTTACTTACCCCTTATGCAATAGAGTTCCGGTATCCCGGTGACTACATCGAACCTGAGTTTACTGATTTTCAGGAAGCGTTTGATGCAACGGCACTGATTTTGACGTTTGTTTCTTCTTTGCTGCCAACCGGTGTTACGACTGAACTGAATGAAGTGCTACGTACGGTTACATGGTTGCCGTGACACCAACTATCCACCATACCCTGAAGACAATCTTCGGGTTTCATCAGTTCCGGGCACCCCAGCAGGATGTCATTGAACGGGTGGTGGCGGGTGAAGATGTTTTTCTGGTGATGCCGACCGGCGGCGGAAAGTCGCTCTGCTACCAGATTCCGGCGCTGCATCGTGATGGGGTGGCGGTGGTCGTATCGCCGTTGATCGCCCTGATGAAGGATCAGGTTGATGCGCTGCAGGATAACGGTGTGCGGGCAGCGTGTCTCAATTCGTCGCTGACTTCCGATGAGGCGCGTTCAGTACTGCGCCAGATACACCGGAACGAGTTGGATCTTCTCTACGTAGCACCGGAACGGCTGTTGCTGCCTGATTTTCTGGAGACGCTGGCAACGTTGAAGCTGGCGCTGTTTGCCATCGATGAGGCGCACTGTATCTCTCAGTGGGGCCATGATTTTCGCCCCGATTATGTGAAGCTTGGACAACTGCGGAGCACGTTTCCCGAGGTTCCGATTGTGGCGATGACCGCCACTGCTGACCCGGAAACGCGCAAGGATATCGTCAACCAGTTGGGGATTCATCAGGCAACGGTATTCGTCGCCGGATTTGACCGGCCGAATATCACCTATACGGTGGTTCCGAAGCATAAACCGTTTGTGCAACTGTCCGGATTTCTGAAGGGGCGCGGTGACGAATCCGGCATCATCTATGCCCTGAGCCGGAAACGGGTGGAGCAGATTGCAGAGCAGTTGGTGAAAGCCGGGTTTTCCGCCGCAGCCTATCACGCAGGGTTGTCAGATAAAGAGCGGAATCGGGTGCAGAATGCCTTCCGCTGCGACGACTTGCGGATCGTTGTCGCCACCGTGGCATTCGGCATGGGTATCGACAAGCCCAACGTCCGGTTTGTCGTGCATTACGACATGCCGAAGAGTGTTGAAAGTTATTATCAGGAAACCGGCAGGGCAGGGCGCGATGGCCTGCCGTCCGAGGCGCTGATGCTGTTCGGCATGGGCGATGTGATGACCGCCCGCTCGCTGATTGAGAACAGTGACAATGCTGAACGGGTGCGCATCGAACTCCAAAAACTGAATGCGATGGTTGCCTACGGCGAGGCGCTGACCTGTCGTCGTCGGGCGCTGCTTTCCTATTTTGGCGATCAGCGGGATGATGATTGCGGCAACTGTGATATCTGTACCGATCCACCGCAGCGTTTTGACGCATCTGAACAGGCCAAAAAAGCCCTTTCCTGTGTGTACCGGGTTGGCGAGCGGTTCGGAGTACGGCATGTGATCGAGGTGCTGCGCGGGGCAAAAAGCCAGCGGGTCTCCGATTTTCGTCACCATGAATTGTCCACCTACGGCATTGGCTCGGATTTGTCGGCTCTGGAGTGGGAAAATATTTTCCGCCAATTGATCCATCTCGGCTATATTGTCCAGGACTTTACCCGGTACGGCGTACTGGGGCTTGCCCCGGCGGCGCGCCCGGTGCTGAAAGGTGAAACGCAGGTCATACTTGGTCTGCCCCGTGCTCCGGTCAAGCCTGAAGAGAAAGCGAAGCGGCGTCGCGGGACGGTTCCCGGACACAATCAGGAGCTGTTTGATAAACTGCGGGTGCTGCGCAAACGGATTGCCGATGCCGCCAATGTGCCGCCGTTTGTGGTGTTCTCCGATGCGACGCTTATCGAAATGGCGGCAAGCAAGCCGCGCGATGAGCGGGAGCTGCTGGAAGTCACCGGGGTCGGCGCACATAAACTTCGCAAGTATGGAGCAGCGTTCCTGGCGGTGATCAACGGGCTGGATGCTTATTTTGACTGAAAATTTCGGAACCTAACGTTTATTCATCTCCAAGAGGGAGAAGTAATGGCTCATAAAGTTTCAAAAACAATTCCAAACCGTCAACAAATATTGTCTGTTTTAAGCGCAAACGATGAACTTCTCAGAAGCAGGGGGGTTCGGCGCATTGGCCTATTTGGTTCTTTTGCCCGAAATCAGGGAAAAGTGCGAAGTGATATGGATTTTCTCGTTGAATTTGAACAGCCAACCTTTGACAATTACATGAATCTTGCATTTGCGTTGGAAAAACTTTTTGGTCGCCATGTTGATCTGGTGACGCCTGATGGTCTGAGCAACCATATCCGGCAATATATTGAAAATGAGGTCATCTGGCATGAAGCCTGATGTGGTATATCTGAAGCATATACTTGATGAAATTGATTTTGTGCTGACCGCAACTTCCGGCAAAACTCTTGTGGATGTTCAAGAAGATGGAATGCTGCAGCGAGCCTGTTCCCGAAGTATTGAAATTATCGGGGAAGCGGCAAAAAGCATCTCCTCTCCTCTTAAAAAAAGCAGCCCACATATTTCATGGAAGCAGCTTGCGGCAATGCGTGACAAGTTGATCCACCAATATTTTGGTATCGATTGGGTAATAGTTTGGGATGTGATCGAGAACCATCTGCCGATTCTTCGTAGAAATATTTACGATATTATTTCAAATATTGAGGAAGCAAAACAGTAACCTTCGAAACTCAAGGAGAACAAGCGTAATGAAACAAACACGCGCAATTGTCATAACCGGCAACGGCACCAACTGCGAGATGGAGGCCGCCCATGCCTGCCGTCTTGGAGGCTTCGACGAGGCTGTCATCGCCCACATCGCTGAGATCCTCTCCGGTGAAATCCGCCTGGATGATTTTCATTTTCTCAACCTGACCGGCGGTTTCCTTGACGGCGACGATTTGGGGAGCGCCAAGGCTCAGGCCAACCGCCTGAAAAATGCTTCAGTGGCTGGCAGTGGTGAAAAGCTGGTCGCGCAATTTACCCGCTTTATTGCTGATGGCAAGCTGATCCTGGGGGTTTGCAACGGTTTCCAGCTGATGGTGAAGATGGGGATGCTGCCCGGCTTTGACGGCGACTATCTGAATCAGACGGTTACACTGACCCATAACGATTGCGGACGGTTTCAGGATCGCTGGACGTATCTGAAAGCTGACCCTGCTTCGCCGAGTGTTTTTATCCAGGGTATTGAAAAAGGGATTTATCTGCCGGTACGTCATGGAGAAGGCAAGTTCCTGTGCGATACTGAGGCAACCCTGGCGCGGATTGAGCATGAGAATCTGGCGGTATTGCGCTACAGCACCGCCGATTATGCCGAAGGGACACTGGAGTTTCCTGAAAATCCGAACGGCTCAACGAACGCTATCGCAGCCCTGTGCGATTCGACCGGTCGCCTGATGGGATTGATGCCGCACCCTGAGGCGTTTGTGCATTACACCCAGCACCCCCGCTGGACCAGAGAAAATCTGCCGGAAGAGGGTGACGGCCTGATTCTGTACAAAAATGCAGCCGAGTACGTGAGGAGAAATCTGGTATGAAACTGACCCGACCCCAGGAAGAATGCGGTGTTTTCGGCATCTACAATCACTCGGAGGCATCGAACCTGACCTACCTCGGTCTCTATGCTCTGCAGCATCGCGGGCAGGAAAGTTGCGGCATTGTTTCGTCTGATGGCTCATCCCTGTATGCCCACAAACGGATGGGGCTGGTGGCAGATGTGTTCAGCAATCCTGACGTATTCAAAAAACTGCCGGGCAAGTCCGCCATCGGCCATGTTCGCTATTCGACCGCCGGTGCTTCAGTTGAAAAAAATGTGCAGCCGATTATGGTTGACTATTCGCGCGGGTCAATTGCCGTTGCCCATAACGGCAACCTGGTCAATGCCCAGTTGTTGAAGGCGGAACTGGAAGCTTACGGTTCAATCTTCCAGACCACCATGGATACGGAAATAATCATTCATCTTATTGCAACGTATAAAACCAATTCACTGGTAGACAGGATCGTGGAAGCTTTGAAGCGTATTCAGGGTGCCTACTGCCTCCTGTTTCTGACCGAGACCCGAATGATCGCGGTGCGCGACCCGAACGGCTTCCGTCCTCTGTGCCTCGGCAAGCTTGGTGATGCCTGGGTTGTCGCGTCGGAAAGCTGCGCGCTGGATCTGATTGAGGCGGAATTCGTCCGCGAGATAGAACCGGGTGAGATGGTGGTTTGTACCAAGGACGGCGGCATAAAATCGCTTTTCCCGTTCAAGAAAATTGAGCCAACCCCCTGTATTTTCGAATTTGTGTACTTTGCCCGTCCCGATTCATACATATTCGGCAGAAATGTCTATCTGGCCAGGAAAGAACTGGGTCGTCAGCTGGCGCGCGAGTATCCGGTGGATGCGGATGTCGTTATTGCGGTGCCTGATTCCGGGGTGCCGGCTGCCATGGGCTATGCCGAGGAATCGGGTATTCCGTTCGAGCTGGGGCTGATCCGCAACCATTACGTCGGCAGGACGTTTATCGAACCGGCTCAGTCAATTCGGCATTTCGGTGTCAAGATCAAGCTGAATCCGGTCCGAGAGTTGCTGAAGGGGAAGCGGGTTGTGGTCATTGATGATTCCATCGTACGCGGCACCACTTCACGCAAGATTGTTAAGATGGTGCGCAACGCCGGTGCCAAAGAGGTGCATTTGCGCATATCCTCTCCGCCAACCAGTTATCCCTGCTACTATGGTATCGACACGCCAAACCGCAAGGAGCTGATCTCGTCGTCGCATACGATTGATGAGATATGCCGCTATGTTACCGCAGATACCCTCGGGTACCTGTCGGAAGAGGGGCTGATTGCTTCAATCGGCCACGGTGATACCCGCTATTGCAAAGCCTGTTTTGCCGGGACCTACCCGGTTGCATTCCCCAAACCTGCAGAAAACCTGCAGAAGGGATTATTTGAAGAGGAGATGAACGGACATGAGTGATCGCGAACAACTGAAGAAAATCATATTGGAACTGTCGTACGAAAAACGTCTGGTGACACTCGCTTCCGGGCGTCAGAGCGATTTTTACTTCGATGGCAAGCAGACTACGCTGCATGCAGAAGGCGGCTTTCTGGTCGGCAAGCTGTTTTATGATGCGATAAAGGATGTTGAAAATGTCCAGGCTGTCGGCGGTATTACTCTGGGCGCCGATCCTATCGCAACTGCAACGTCGATTGCTGCTCATCTGGACGGCAAGAGCATGCATGCTTTCATTATCCGCAAGGAGCCGAAAGGGCACGGTACCGGCCAGTGGCTGGAAGGTCGCAAAAACCTGCCAGCCGGCACCAGGGTTGTAATCGTTGAAGATGTCGTGACAACCGGCGGATCCTCCATGAAGGCGGTACGTCGTGCCGAGGAAGAGGGTTTGAAGGTGCTTGGCATTGTGACTCTTGTTGACCGGGAAGAGGGTGGCCGCGAAAATATTGAAGCTGAAGGGTACTGGCTGAAAGCGCTCTTTACCAAGAGTCAACTGGTTGGCGAGTAAAAATTGCATTGAAAGGTCCCGCCGGATACAGCGGGACCTTTTTCTTGCGAGCCTGCTATGAGAAAGCAACGTCTTGATAATCTGATGCTGGAACGGGGGCTGGTTTTATCGCTTGAAAAGGCACGCGCCCTGATTATGGCCGGGCAGGTGGTGGTGGGTGACCACACGGTTGACAAGGCGGGGCAGCCGGTGACGATAGATGCGGATATTAGACTCAAGGGAGATCAGCTCCCCTACGTCAGCCGTGGTGGACTCAAACTGCGTAAGGCTCTTGATGAATTCTGTATTGATGTAACCGGACTTGTTGCTGTCGATATTGGTTCATCTACCGGTGGATTTACCGATTGCCTGCTGCAGGCGGGGGCGGCCAGGGTCTTTGCCGTTGATGTCGGCTATGGCCAACTCGCCTGGAAACTGCAACAGGACCCGCGCGTCATCAGTATGGAAAAAACCAACATCCGTTATGTGACGCCGGATCAGCTTGATACTGAACCGGTGCTCGCGGTTATTGATGCCTCTTTCATAGCACTGGCCAAAGTTCTACCGGCAACGGTTGCCCTGCTGAAACCGGGTGGTATAATAATCGCTTTGATCAAGCCGCAGTTTGAAGTAGGGAAGGGTGAAGTGGGAAAAGGGGGAATTGTGCGTGATCCCGCCGCCCATGACAAAGTTATTGAAGATGTTCGCCAGACTGCGCTTGAAATGGGCCTGACGGTCTCCGGGCTGTGTGAATCGCCGATCACCGGTGCGGATGGTAATCGTGAATTTTTGATAGTGCTGCAGGTACCATAAAGGGGGGTAAACGTGGATAACTGTATTTTTTGCAAAATAATTCGTGGCGAGATACCGTCAAAGAAGGTGTTCGAGGATGAACAACTGCTCGTGATTGAGGATCTGAACCCGCAGGCACCACTGCATGTGCTGTTGTTGCCGAAAAAACATTTTGTCAACTGTCTGGATATGACCGTTCAGGAAGATGCGCTGGTCGGCCATGCTTTCCGTACGGGTGGTGAAATAGCCCGTCAGAAGGGATATGCCGAATCGGGCTTTCGCATCGTGCAGAATAACGGGGCAGGTGCTGGACAGTCGGTTTTTCATATTCATTTCCATCTGCTGGCCGGCCGCGAATTTGCCTGGCCTCCAGGCTGATACGAGAGGAATGCCATGAGATTACTTGTTTGTCTGATGTTCATACTGCCGGTAGCTGCTCCGCTTCATGCCGAAACCTATTCATGGATTGATGACAGCGGCACCTACAACTTTACTGAAGATTATTCCGCTGTTCCTAAAAAATATCGAAAAAAGGTGAAGCAGCGTGAGGATGTTCATCAACAGGCAGCATCTTCGCCGGTAGTTCATGAGGCTGACGGCAAGTCAAAGCCAATAGACAAAAAAGATGAGAAGGCTGCTGCATCTGACGAAAAAAAGCTGTACGGCGGGAAGACCTTTGACGCCTGGCGTAAGGAAATGGATGTTCAGGAAGCTGAGTTGAAGCGCATCGAGTCACGTATGGAAGAGATACGGAAGCAGATCAACGATACGAGGGCAATTATCACTGACGCTCGATATAACGTACTGAAGAAGGAATATGATGATTACCGGGCTGATTATGAACAAAAATACAAAAGATATACTGATTTAATGGATACAATTCGCAAGACCGGCATCTCGGTGGGAATGAAATAATAACAAAATTAATAGCTATTTGTAAAAGCGGCCCACCGGAATTTCCGGTGGGCCGCTCTGCATTTGTTAAAAAGCCAATAGCCGTTTTGTTAGTCCCGGCACGGCCATGTCGACGGTCATGACTATCGTAAGAATAATCATGATAACAACGGTAAGCCAGGCAATGATATTGAATACCGGGCCGTTGACAAATGATCCCATCAGCTTTTTGTCATTGATGAGCTTTATCATAAACATTAACACAAACGGCAGCACCGCACCGTTGACAACCTGCGAGATGAACATGATCAACATAAGCGGGGCATTGGGAATCAGGATCAGTCCGGCGCTTATAATGATGATAATGGTGAACAGCCAGAAAAATTGCGGAGCCTGTTTGAAATCTTTATCAACCCCCGATTCCCATCCCATCCCTTCGCAGATGTAGTAGGCTGTGGACAGCGGCAGGATGCAGGCGGCAAATAACGACGCATTAAACAGGCCGAATGCGAACAGCGCTGAGGCGTGTTGGCCGACCAATGGTTTTAATGCCATGGCAGCATCGGCGGCGGTTTCTACTTTCAGGCCGTGCAGATTGATGGTTGCGGCGCAGGCGACCATCATGAAGAATGCCACCACAATGGCCATGATACAGCCGAAAATGACATCGATCCGCGAGAAGTTGTACTGATCGGCGGTTATTCCTTTTTCGAC
>Ga0118677_10009095_pt1 | contig 15655 bp, 12 predicted proteins | sample AliMusrvi5mmetaG_FD_86154 | JGI IMG/M metagenome (GOLD analysis project Ga0118677, IMG submission 86154)
GTTCGGCGTTCGATGTTCGATGTTCGCGTCTTCTTCGGTTCGACGTTCGACGTTGGACGTTCGGCGTTCGATGTTCGATGTTCGCGTTTCTCTCCCGTTCGGCGTTGGATGTTCGGCGTTCAATGTTCGATGTTCGCGTTTTCTTCGGCGCACTGACTCGTGATGGCTTGATCCTCCCGGCGGATCTGATCAATCCACTGATCGAAGAGATCGAGTCGATCAAGCGGATACTGACATCCATCGTTAAAAGCACAGGCTGATGGGAAGAGGGGAATAATTTTGGATTTTGTATTTTGGATTTTGAATGAATATACAAGAGTATGCACGCCACTCAGCGCGAAGCTCATCTTCCAATTCAAAATTCAAAATCTGTCAGCCCGCAACTCAGCGCGAAGATCATTTTCCCATCCAAAATTCAAAATCCAAAATCTCTTCATCTTCCCCCGTTCGGCGTTGCGGGGTGGCCAGAAGACAGAGACCAGATTTGCCTAGGGTTTCAAGCGTAGTGCCACATTGATTGACGGCAAAGAGGTTTCATGCAATACTTTTCGTCGTGAGACTTGATTCAAATCAATTGCAGACAATCCGGGATGAGATTTGGCAGCTCGACCCAACAGCGGAGATCTATCTCTACGGATCGCGGGTGGATGATACGGCCAAAGGTGGCGATATTGACTTGTTGGTGGTTTCAGACCAGTTGGGATTTCGCGAGGTGCTAAAGTTGCGTCGCGCCATTTTGGATCATATCGGCTGGCAACAACTCGATTTAGTGGTCAGGCGGCGGGATCAAACCGATGAGCCACTGGCCGCCATGGTTAGGGAGGCGGGAATCAAATTATGAAACACGATCATGTCCGAAGCCTGCTCAGTCAAAGCTTGGTTGAACTCGCGAGTGCGCGTCGCCACCTTGATTATTCATTCCAGCAGGTTACCGGGTTGCCAGACACTTTGCAAGACGCCACGGAGCGACAATTGGAAAGCGCCGAAGCCTTCACCGGGCGTTTTGCGCGGGCGGTGGACTTACTAGTCAACAAGGTGCTTCGTAGCCTGGACCGGGCCGAGTTGAGGGCCGACGGCACATTGCTTGATGTTGTCAACCGCGCCGAGAAGCGCGGCTTTGTGACCCATGCTGAAGTACTGCGGGAGATGAAAGACGTACGAAACATGATTGCGCATGATTATGCCGGTGCCAATGCCACCGAGATTTTTGCATACTGCCGTCAGCAAATGCCGGCTTTCGATGTCATTTGTGAGTTAGTATCCAATTATGTGACCCGGCTATTGTCGGCATAAAACCAGGCTCTGTCCTCGGTTCCCTGGCGTTTCTTCGCTCCAATAAGCCTAACCATCTCTGCCGGCGTTCTCGCCCTAGGTATCCCGGCGGGGATTGTCTTCCAGGGTTTCCCACTGGTCCGCCGGATGGGAGGATGTGAATAATTTTGGATTTTGAATGAATATAATGGAGTCTGCTCGCCACTCAGCGCGAAGCTCATCTTCCCATCCATAATTCAAAATCCAAAATCCACAATCTCTTCAGTGGCGGTTGGGGGGAGATGTTAGCAGTTATTGGGAAGAAAAGATGAAACATTGACCATCGAATATTGGCTATTGAGTGAGCAGCACAATGGGCATCGATCGTTACGCATGGGGTGAGTTTCCGCCGGTATGGATTCACGCTGAGGAGATGGCAGTCAAGCGACATCCGGATTACTCAGCCGCGAAGGCGGGAGATTCTGACGCCGCATTTCGACTCGTCGAGGCGCTGGCATCTAACGCGGCCTGCCATCAGCTTGGCATGCACTTTCCAGAGCGTCCCATCCTGGTTTCCGCACACGCCGTTGAGCGCAACGGTCTCAATGCCATTCCCGAGGCTTTGGCTGAATTTTTGACGGAGCGCCTCGACTGGCCTGTTGATCCCGGGGTTGTCCAGATCAATGTTGTCGGACATACCGGCGCGGATGGCTTCACACGTATGGCAAGGCAGGCCAAGTTCGACGGACCCGTTTTGCCTGGCCGACATTACCTGTTGGTGGACGATTTCGTTGGCCAAGGCGGCACCTTGGCAAATATGAGGGGCTTCATCCACCATCGAGGCGGAAAAGTACTCGGAGCCACAACCTTGACAGGCAAGCCGTATTCAGCCAAATTGGCTCTGGAGGGCTGCTGCCTGTCACAACTCCGCGAAAAACATGGAAACGAACTTGAAAGCTGGTGGAACGAGCGATTCGGCTTCGGCTACGAGTGCCTTACAAATTCTGAAGGGAATTACCTACTCAGGTCCCCGGATGCTGACCGAATCCGAGATCGTATTGCTGCGGCAGTCGAAGGCTGAAGTTGCGGCACGCGTCCGACAATTGATCCGGGAATCCAAGGCCAAGGCAAGTTAAGAGGAGGCGTGGGGCTTGTTTGAACGCGAGGTGCTGGAAAAGCTGGAATGGAGGAGATGAAGATCAGAGATCAGAGATCAGAGATCAGAGATCGGGAGTCAGGAGTCAGGAGTCAGGAGTCAGGAGTCAGGAGTCAGGAGTCAGGAGTCAGGAGTCAGGAGTCAGGAGTCGGACAAATCAGATTGGTCTGATTTGTCCGACTGATCCTACACCGAACCCCAACGGTTTTCCACGACAAGCTTTCTCGCAACCCTCTTCCCCCATGACGCGTATCTACTGGTAGGTGTATGATACGGATATGAGGTGGCTTACGATGCGAAGATGGTGGTGGGGGGGACTATGGCTGCTGGTGGCGCTGGGATCGCGGGCCATCGCGGTGCAGTATGTGCCGGCGGGCATTCAATTGCAGGTCAAGGTGACGAATCCGCCGTTGGTCGCCGGGCAACCGGTCACTGTGGGGATCGGGCAGCCGGTGCAACTCGCGCTCACCGCCGTGGAAAAGGTGAATGTCGTCGATCAGAATGGGGTCATCACCCGGCAACTCGACGAAACGATCAAGATCAGCGTGGATGCGGCGGGCATGGGTACGCTGCAGAAACTTTCCGCCGGTGATAATCCGCTGCAGATCAACTGGATCAGTCCGGCCCGGGCCGGCAACTATGCGCTGTATATCACCGCGACGGACAGCGGGCGTTATGCGGAAGCCACCGCCGTCCGCCAACTGGTCGAGGTGCGGGTGCAGCAACCCGGCGGTGTCGAAGTGCCGACCGTGCGCGTGAGCGCGCAACCGCAGCGCATCATGCTGCGGAACGGCGCCACCACCACCATTGCCGCGCGCGTGCTGGGCAATGACGCCGCCGGCAAAGAGGTGCGCTTCTTCACCACCGGCGGCACGCTGTCCGCCACACGCGCGCTCACCGATGCCACCGGGCAGGCCACCGTCACCCTGACCGCCGGGCGGGGCGATATCGGCGCCATCACCGTCTCCGCCTTTTACGGCACCACCACCGCCACCACCGCCGTGCAGGTGATCGCCAAATCGTACGCGCCCGGGACAAACACGTTGCCGCCGCTGCCGTCGCTCCCCATCGGCTATGGCTGGGGGGGGCTGACGGTGGACGTCAATCCCGCGACGCTGCCCGCCGATGGTCAGAGCGCCGCCGTCGTCACCATCCGCTCCGGTTATCCGGGACAGCCGGTGCTGATTCGCTCCACCGCCGGGATCGTCACCCCGACCGCCGCGCAAACCGATCTCACCGGGTGTGCCGTGGTGACGCTCACCGCGCCGGCTACCGCGCAGGGGGGGTATGTCATCGCGACTATCGGCGCGCTGAACGGGTATGCCCCGGTCAACTTTACCGCGCCGACTGCCGCGCCACCGGATACGGCTCCCATCATCAACAACGAGCCACCGGCCAGCGGCCAGCCCCCCGCGCAACGAGTCAACACCGGCCCTCCACTCGATATTCGCGCGTGGAGCGGGCAACAAACCGCATTCGTGGCGGATAACTGGGTGCAGCGCCAACTGCGGGCGGAGCAGGGCACGCAGGCGATCTTCACCCAGCACCTGCAATTGTTGGGCGCGGATGGCGAAGTCAGCAAAGATATCGATCTCGGCAAAGACGGCAAGTTGATCCACGATCAACAGGGGCGCGCGGTCGGCTATATGGTGTCCCGTGGCGACAAGGCGCTGTTGATGCTGCTGCGCCCGGACGGCGGCACCGATCGCTCGCTGACGATTCCGCTTGCCCTCGGCAGCCAGTTGCGCGAGGCGCAATACGCCAATCCGGCAGGCAATCTGCTGGTCACCATCGCCGCGCCGGATGGCACGCGGCCCGAAGTGTATTATTACGGTTCCGACTGGATCACACCGCTGTTAGCCTGGAAGGATGGGCTGGAGGCGCTGCCGTTGCTGGCGCTCGGTGGCGATGGCGTGCTGGCGGCGGCGCTGCCCGGCGGCACGGTGCGGTTATACAACGCCGGCGGCCAGAAGGTGGCGGAAGGCCAACGACCTGACCGCCTGCCGGCAACCGCGCTGGCGGTCGGTCCCGGCGGCGAGTGGGTGGCCGTCGCCTCCGCGCAACCGGAGCAGACCAGGGAGCCCGCGCGCGTCACCGTGTTTGCCGGTGGCAGCGGGCTGATCATCGCCACTTTCTCGCTCGAAGCGCGCGCGATGGCGGCGATCTCGAAATCCGCGCTGGCGGTGGCCACCGCCGATCACAGCTATCTGCTCGATCTGGCGGCAAAACGGATCGCCTGGGATATGCCGGGCGGGTTCACGCGCTGCCTCGCCGTCGGCGATTTGGCCATCTTCGCCGGGCAACGCGACGGCCAAACCAATCACACCACCACCCGGCTGACCGTCGCGCGCCTCGACACCGGCGCCATCCTGCTCTCGCAACCCTACCTGACCGGCGAAATCCTCGCCCTCCTCCCCCCCGATCCCGCCGGCAACGTCGGCCTGATCTCCAGCTACTATGCGTTTCGGTTTAAATTGCCGGCGGAGGAATAGGGGGGAGATGCGAGTCCCGACCCCCGGCATCAATGCCGGGGCTATTGAGATACGCCCCATGAATGGGGCTTGTTGATCAGTACGGACAGGTAGCCCTATTCATGGAGTGTATCTCAATAGCTTGGCGATTTTCCGCCAGGATGCAAAACCGTTACCTGCGGTAGTAATACTAAGGCGCGGTCTCCGTCATTTCGGCGGTGGCTACCTGTTATCATTTATCTTGATCGACCAGCAACGCGAGATTCAGTTTGTTGAGGAAGAGCGAGCGGGCATTTTCCGCGCGCAGGCGTGCGGCGTCTTCGGTACTGATGACGCCATCCGTTTTGAACATGCCATGACCGCTGACCGCGCATGCTTTGACGGTGAGCGGATGCTTGCCGACACGTTCGGGCAGCGCCGGGTCATCGGCATGGAAATAACCGGCAATGCCGCGATCGTTGACCAACTCCACGGACACCGCGAGCAGGTCCCACAGATTGTTATGATCCTGATCGAGTAACCGGGGACACAGCGCTCGGGATAAATCGAGGCCGCGGCAATCGATGACGATGCCGGTATACGCTTCGCGTGCCAGCGCTACGTTTTCCGGCGGCGTCGCCGGTTCGACGGGTTTCGCCGGCGCGGGCGTGACAGGAGATGCCGATTCTTCTTTCGAAGCCGGAGGAATGATGGTCGCGTGGGGCGCCGCCACCTGCAACTGGCCGGCGAGGTCGATACTCTGCGCCAGCGATTTTTTGCCATAGATGCTAGTCGCCATCACCACTTCATAGCCGACCTCTTTATACGGGCCTTCACTCACGATGACCGCGCCTTTGAGCAAGCCGGACACTCTGCTCCTGGTCGCGTCATTTTTCAGCACTAGAGTTTCCACCGTGGTATCGGACGTAATCTTAACGCCGTTGATGACTTTGAGCAGGTTGCGCTCTGCCGCCATAATCGCCGCCTCGCGTGCCAGCGTGGTGATTTGCGCCGGGGTTTTGGCAAAGGCGGGGGCGACGCCGAATCCACGCGCGCGGAGTTCCATTTTTGTCCAGTCGATCTTCCCGTCGCCGATCAGATCGACCACCGGCGTCGCCGCGCCGGAGGCCTTCGGCTTAGTCTCCGCCCACGCCAACATGCCGGCCATGCATACCAGTAGTAGGCAGAGCATTGCGCATCGACCTGTTCGCCCCAAAGCATTCATGATGAAATCTCCTTCACGGGTATTGTATACCGATTTAGTACCACATCCGGGCAAAAAGTAACCGTATAGACGGATTGCTGGCAAAAGCTAGGGAAATATTCGGGTTCCTGTTTAAAAAATCCTCTCACGACTGTCAGTAAGAAACTATCTCAAAATACCTCGCCACCATCTCGCGGGTCCTTTTCCTGCCTGATCCGGTGCAATTTCCTGCCATGTATGTTCTCACACACTTTCGGAAATTGCACCAGATCAGACAGGAAAAATCCTCCGCGATCTGGCGACGATCCATTTTGAGATCGTTTCTAAGTATTGTGCGCCAGGATCGTATTAAATGCAATTAGTCTGCGCAGCCGCAAGTAGGTGTTTGAATGGACATGAGCGCGTGCATAATGGGAGAAGGTAACCGTTCAGTACCAGGGAGCGCGGACGTTTCGCGCCTCCAGGTGCCGAACGGGTGCAATAATACGGCTGTTTTCCGCCGCCAGCCTGACAGGAACTTGCATCCAGGTAACGAAAGAGTAAGTAACTACGCAATCATGTTGTTAAAGGAGTGTGCCCTGTGCTGTCCGATATCGAAATCGCGCAACGAGCAGCGATTCAACCCGTGCAACAGATCGCCGAGCGACTCGGCGTGCAGGATAACGAGTTAGAACTGTATGGCCGCTACAAGGCGAAAATCGATTTATCGATCCTCAAGCGGGTCGCGGATCGTCCCACCGGCAAGCTGATTGTGGTCACCGCCATTACCCCCACTCCGCTGGGGGAAGGCAAAACCGTGACCACCCTCGGTTTGGGACAGGCGATGTCGAAACTAGGGTTGAACACCTGCATCACCCTGCGCCAGCCCTCGCTCGGTCCGGTCTTCGGCATCAAAGGCGGCGCCGCCGGCGGCGGGTATTCGCAGGTGATCCCCATGGAAGACTTCAACCTGCATTTTACCGGCGATATCCATGCCGTCTCCATCGCCAATAACCTGCTGGCGGCATTCATCGACGCGTCGCTGAAACACGGCAACAAGCTGCGCATCAATCCACAGACCATCTCCTGGAAGCGCGTGGTGGACATCAGTGACGGCTGGGCACTGCGCAACGTGGTGATCGGTCTGGGCGCCGACTTGCCGCCCCAGCGGCGCGGCGGCATCCCGCGCGAAACGGGATTCGATATCTCCGTGGCGTCGGAAGTCATGGCCGCCCTGGCATTGACCACCAGTCTGCAAGATCTTCGCCGGCGTTTCGCGCGCATCATCGTTGCGCGCGATGTGGACGGCAAGCCGGTCACCGCGGAGGATCTGAAATGCGCCGGCGCGATGACCGTGCTGATGCGCGACGCCATCAAGCCCAACCTGATTCAGACGTTGGAGCATACGCCGGTGCTGGTGCATGCCGGCCCGTTTGCCAATATCGCCCACGGCAACAGCAGCGTGCTGGCGGACCAAATCGCCCTGAAACTGGCCGATTACGTGGTGACCGAGGCCGGCTTCGGCGCCGATATGGGCGCGGAGAAGTTCTGCGACATCAAATGCCGCCAGGGGCAATTGACGCCGAGTTGCGCGGTGGTGGTGGCTACCGTGCGCGCGTTGAAAATGCACAGCGGGCGGTATTCCGTCTCGCCGGGCAAACCGCTCGATCCGCGCCTGGCGCAGGAAGACCTGGACGCGTTGCGCGACGGCATCGGCAACCTGGAAAAGCAGATCGAGAATATGCGCCAGTTCGGACTGCCGGTGGTGGTGGCGATCAACAACTTCCCCACCGACACCCCGGCGGAGATCGCCTATATTCGCGAGCGCGCCGTTGCTGCCGGTGCGGACGCTGCCTGCCTGAGCATGGTGTGGGCGGAAGGCGGCGCGGGCGGCATCGAATTGGCGGAAGCGGTGGCGCGCGCCTGCGAAAAGCCGAATACCTTCAAGCTGCTCTATCCCGATGACGCCTCGATCAAAACGAAAATCGAGACCATCGCCACGAAGATCTACGGCGCCGACGGCGTCTCCTACGCCCCGCTGGCCGAAGACGCCATCAAAACCTACACCGAGTGGGGGCTGGACAAGCTGCCGATTTGCATGGCCAAGACCCACCTCTCGCTGTCGCATGACCCGGCGCTGAAAGGCCGCCCGCGCGGTTTCACCGTGCCCATCCGCGACGTGCGCCCCTCCGCCGGCGCCGGCTTCCTCTACCCGCTGGTCGGCGAGATGGCCACCATGCCCTCGCTGCCCACCGTCCCCGCCGGCACGAACATCGACATCGACGACGATGGGAATGTTGTCGGGTTGTTCTGAAGTAGTAAGGATTGGTTCACCGATTTCGCAGTGAGAACAGCAAGCTGCGAAATCGGTGAAATCGGTGGATAATCACAAGGAGGCCCCCCATGTTTCTATCACGCGATTGCCGGTTGCATTATGAGGAAATCGGCAGCGGCATCCCCCTGCTGTGCCTGCCGCCGTTCCCGTTCGACAGCGGCATCTGGCGTAATCAGCATAGTTTGCAGGATGTCGCGCGGTTGATCTTGCCCGACCTGCGCGGCACCGGGAAATCGGAACAAGGCAACCTGCCGGTGACGATGGAACTGCTGGCGGAGGATATGCTCGCGCTGCTCGATGCCCTGCACCTCGCGAGTGCGGTGGTGATGGGCGTATCGATGGGCGCGTATGTGGCCTTTGCCATGTATGCGAAGGACGCCTACCGTTTCCGCGGACTGGTGCTGGCGGATACCCGCGCGGAAGCGGACAGCCCGGAGACGGCGGAACGCCGCCGGCGGACGGTCGAGGGTTTGCGCACGCAAGGCGCCGGCATCCTGCGCGAGCGGGTGTATGATCTCTTTGCCGCCGCCAGCCTGCGCGAGCAGCCGGAGCTGGTCGAGTCGATGCAGCAAAACACCGTGCTGGAAAACCCCGAAGGCCTGGCGCAACTCACCCTCGCCATGGCCGCGCGTCTCGACCGTGTCGCCCTGCTTCCCCGGATTACCGTTCCCACCCTGGTGCTCTGCGGCGAAGATGACAAACCCAGCCCGCCCGACGGCATGCGCGCCATGGCCGCGCAAATCCCCGACGCGGAATTCCACCTCATCCCCCGCGCCGGCCACCTGTCGCCGCTGGAGCAACCGGAGATCTTTAACCGGTATGTGCGGGAATATCTGAAGAGCGTCTCCTGCGATACCTCGATCTTTCGGGTGACGGACGATAAGGAATCGCCGTCCTCGGAAGCCTGACCCCCGAGACCTTTTCTGATCTGAAGCAAATGCTTGGTAGGTTATCCACGTTATGATCATCGACATCCACACCCATGCCTTCCCTGACGCGCTGGCCCAGCGCGCGGTGACCACGCTGGCGGCGCGAGCGGGCGTGCCGGCCTACACCGACGGCACCTGCGCCAGCCTGGTCGCGGCGATGCGCCGGGCCGGCGTGGACCGCGCCGTGGTGGCGCCGATTGCCACCAAGCCGACGCAAGCGCGCACCATTACCGAGTGGGCGATCGCCGTGAATCGGGAGTACCCGGAATTGATCTGCTTCGGCAGCATCCACCCGGCGCAGGAGGATTGGGCGGCGGAGATCGACCGCCTGGTGGCCGCCGGCATTGCCGGGGTGAAATTTCACCATGATTATCAGCAGACCTTCGTCGATGCGCCGGCGCTGCTCCCCATCTACCGCGCGCTGGCCGACGTTGGGTTGATCGTCCTCTTCCATGCCGGTGTCGACATCGGCCTGCCGCCGCCGGTGCATTGCCCCCCCGAGCGGCTGGCGCGCGTGCTGGATGCCGTGCCGTCGCTGATCGCCATCGGTTCTCACATGGGCGGGTATGCGCAGTGGGAGGAGGTCGAACGCTGTCTGGTCGGGCGCGAGTTATATCTCGACACCTCCTATTCATTGACCGCGCTGGGCATGGAACGCATGACCGCGTTGATCACGGCCCACGGCGCTGAACGCATCCTATTCGGCACCGATTCGCCGTGGACGGAGCATGCGGCGGAGCTGGCCAACATCCGCGCCTTGCCGCTGGCCCCGGCGGCGATCGACGCCATCCTCGGCGGCAACGCAAAACGCTTGCTGTTCCCTGCAACTAGCCGTAACCTTTAACCGCCGATATAATGGGTATAGTATGTCGGTAATCGAGCAGGATTTCGCCTTGCTTGACGGAGGAGAAGTCGATGAGGTATCTGGTGAAGTTGCTGGCGGTAGCCTGGTTGGCGGTGTGCAGTGTTGCGTTGGGACATGCCGCGCGGAAAGTCGCGTTGGTGATCGGGTGCAATCATTATGCCGACACCCCGCTGGTCGCCTCCGTGCTGGATGCGGAGCAGATGAGCGCGGTGCTCAAGGACGCCGGCTTCACCGTGTGGACGATGACGGATAAGGCCGTCGATGCCAACGGCGAAGTGCATCCGGAAACCTACTATCCGACGAAAAGCAACATCGTGCGCCAATGCGGGCTCTGGGCGGGCAAAGACAGCCTGGGCAAAGGCGATACCATCCTCCTCTACTTCAGCGGGCACGGTTTGTGGAAAGAAGGCGTGGATTATCTGGCGCCGCTGGACTACGGCGAGTTGAAGCCGGAAAATCTCGTCTCGCTGATCGCCCTATACGAAACGCTGCGCGGCACCGGCGCGGAGAATATCGTGGTCATCACCGACACCAACCGCACCCTGCAGGGCGAATACGGCTCGCTGACCCGCACCGGGGACGACGTCGGCAAAGATGAGACCCTCACGCGCATGCAATTGCCCGCTGAAGGCCAGCGTTACGCCTTCCTGCGCTCCTGCATGCTGGGGGAACACGCCTATGAAGATGAGGGCAAAGGCGGCTACTTCACCCAGGCCCTGGTCGCCGGTTTAAAAGGTGAAGCCGACGGCATCGACGATTCCCCGCGCGACGGCGTCGTCACCGTACAGAAGCTCTTCGCCTACGTGCGCAAAGTCGTCCGCCAGCATTCCCGCGACAACCGCCGGCTGCAAACCCCGCAATTCATCTGCAAAGGCAAGATCGCCGAAGGCATCGTGCTGCGTGAGGGGCCGGTGAAATAGCTACCGCAGAGGCGCAGAGATGCAGAGGCGAACGCAGAGGAGAAGAGATGGTAGCTCTTCTCTACGCTACTTCTTGCCCGCGCCGAATTTCTGCAATTGCGCGACCATGGTGTCGTGGCCATCTTTGTCCGCCACATCGAGCGGGGTTTGTTTTTGCTTGTTGCGGGCGGTCAATTGCGCACCGTGGGCGAAGAGGATTTTTAGCACCGCTTCGTCAGCGGTGGGGCGCCGGGCGAGGCGATGCAACGGGGTATTGCCATCCTTATCGCGTGCATCGACCGCTGCGCCGTGCGCGAGCAGCAGCGCGACCATCTCCGCGGTATCACTGAACTCGGCGGAAAGGTGTAACGGGGTGGCGCCATCGTGGTTGCGCGCATCGACGGCGGCGCTGTGTGTGAGCAACAGCGCGGCCAGCGCGGTATTCGCGCCATACGGCGCCACCGCGTGCAGCAGCGTGTTGCCGTCGTGATCGGCCAGATCAACCCGCGCGCCCTTGTCGAGCAGCAAGCGCGCCGCGGCCCCGGCATCCTGCAGGTGAACCATGGCGAAGATCGGCGTCAGCCCGGTGTTGTCGGCGATGTTCACCTGCGCGCCATGCGCGAGCAGCAACGCCAGCATCTTCCGGTCGGCGGCGTAATGCAGCGCCGTTTTGCCGTAGACATCGCGAGAATTCGGATTGGCGCCGGCCGCGAGCAGGCTGTTCGCCAGCGGCAGACTGCCGGCGGACACCGCCAGTTGCAGCCGCTCTTCGGCGCTCATTTGCAGCCGATCGGAAAGGACGGTGAAGATGGGGAGATCACTCACCTCCGCCGCATAGCGCAGCGCGCTGGTTTTGCCGGCGTTATGTTCCAGTTCCGGGGTGGTATTGGCGCCGTGCGCCAGCAACAACTTCACGATCTCGACGCGATGATGGCGAATCGCCAGGAAGAGCGGCGGATATTTATCCGACTTCCGCGAGTCGATATTCGCCCCCCACGCCAGCGCCTGCTCCGCCTGCGCGGTATCTCCCGTCATCGCCGCCCGGCAGAGCTTGGCGGACAGGTTATCCTGATACGCCGGCAATCCCCAATACCCCAGCACCAGCGCCAGTATGGTAAATACCAGCAACACGCGCATTTGCGTCGTGACCATAGATGATACTCTTCGCTGTGGATGATCATGCTTCCTGCCACCTATGATTCCAGCGCCAATCCGTTGGTAGTGAACCACTCCGCTGCGCTGCGTGGTTCACTACAAACAGGTTAGCGATTCTGTTTTCACACCAGCAGCATCGCATCTCCGAAGGATAGAAACCGGTAGCGCGCCGTCACCGCCTCGGAATAGGCGCGCAGCACGTTTTCTCGTCCGGCGAAGGCGGAGATCAGCAGCAACAGCGTGGAGCGGGGCATGTGGAAGTTGGTCAGTTGCGCATCTACCACTTTGAAGCGATAGCCGGGAAGAATATACAAACGGGTGGGTCCGGCGATGGGCTGCACGATGCCGTGCGCGTCGGCGGCGGATTCCAGCGTGCGGGTGCTGGTGGTGCCGACGGCGATGATGCGCCCGCCGGCCGCGCGCGTTTCGTTGATCGCCGCCGCGGATTCGGCGGAAACGCTGAAATACTCCTCATGAATCCGGTGCTCTTCCGCCACCTCTGTCTGCACCGGTTTGAAGGTGCCCATGCCGACGTGCAGTGTGACGAAGGCGCGCCGCACCCCGCGTGCCGCCAGTTGCGTGAAGATCGCCTCGGTGAAGTGCAGGCCCGCCGTCGGGGCCGCGCTGGAACCGTCCCAGCGCGCGAAGATCGTCTGATAACCGTCGCGCTCCGGCGGAGGCGGGCCGTTGGTGATATAGGGTGGCAGCGGCAGTTCGCCCAACTGTTGCAGCAGTTCGTAGGCGCTCCGACCTGCCGCAGCCGGGCCGGGCAACAGGCGCACCATGCGTCCACCTTCGGGAGTCACTTCGAGAATGTCCGCCCACAGTTCATCTGCGCCGAAGACGATGCACGCACCCGGTTGCAGTCGCCGCCCCGGACGCGCCAGCGCCTCCCAGACATCGGCGCCGGTGGTCTTCAGCAGCAGCAACTCCGCCTGCCCGCCGCTGCCGGCTTTGTGTCCCAACAGCCGTGCCGGGATCACCCGCGTGTCATTCAACACCAACAAATCGCCCGCGCGCAGGAACTCCGGCAACTCGCGAAATTGCCGGTGCTCGATCCGCCCATCTTCTCGATGCAGCACCAATAAGCGCGAAGCATCCCGCGGAACCACGGGATGCTGGGCGATCAACTCTTCCGGTAATTGATAATCGAACTCCGCGATACGCACTAACGTCCTCGATTAGCCAGCCAGAGAATGAGACTCAGCAGCAGGCTCAAAATAATGCTGATTAAAATGGAGGCCGCGAGCGGGAAGTAGACGGTGATCCCGTCCCGCCGATACATCAAATCCCCCGGCAATCCGCGTCCCCCGGTAAATTTCCCCAGCAGCAACAACAACGCCCCCAACGCCGCCAGCCCGACGGCGAGGAGCAGGATGACCTTTCCCAGCGCGGTGAAGCTCATCAGCGTGTCCCCGCATGACTATACCCGCGCACGCGGTTTTCAACAGCGTATGCGGATTATAAGCCTGCCGCGTGCGCAAACTCAAGCATCTCATCGAGCGGCAGTTGGGTTAGCATTCAGGCTGTCATTTAAACTATATGGTAAAAGAGCAATGTTCGCTTGTAACCGTTCAGGGGGTAGTAGTCCGTCAATTTGAATTTGCCAGGATCAACAATGGCCGACCTTGCCGGTGGCCACGCCCTGAAGGACGTGGCAAGTGCCTTGGGAAGCACGCTGAAGCGCGCTTGGACAGCATGCAACGCTTTCTTTACACTATGGCATTCGCTGATTCAAATTGACGGACTACCCCTGAATGGTTACAAGCGCTTTATCGAATGCGGATCACTCCCATACTCCCAAACTTAAATCTCTCCTGCTCCCGCACTCGCCGCGCAGACGTAAATCTGCGGCTGCAAACCGGTGATTTTCTGGTAGGCAGGGGCGACGGCGGTGACGAAGGTGGCGGCGTGCTCCTCGGCGACCAGGCTGACGGTGCAGCCGCCGAAACCGGCGCCGGTCATGCGTGCGCCGTAGACGCCGGGTTGTTGGCGGGCCAGGGTGACCATGGCGTCGAGTTCGGCGCAGCTCACCGCGTAGTCATCGCGCAGGCTGTCGTGGGAGGCGTTGAAGAGTTCGCCCAGGCGCGCCAGATTGCCGGTTTGCATCACCTCGACAGCTTCCATCACGCGGGCGTCTTCCGTCACCACGTGACGGCAGCGCTGGTAGACGTCCGCCGGCAACAGCGCTTTATGCGCTTCCAACTCCGCCGGCGAGACATCGCGCAACGCGGTGAGGCCGGGCAGCACGGCTTGCAACAGTTCCACCCCTTTCTCGCACTGCCCGCGCCGGGTGTTGTATTCCGAGGTGGCCAAGCCCCGCCGCACGCCGGTATCGCCGATCACCAGTTTGGCGCCGGCGGGCACCGGAATGGTGCGGTAACCGAGCGAACGGCAGTCGATCAGCAGCGCGTGGCCGGCCTGCCCCAGCGCGGAGATGAACATGTCCATAATTCCGCAGCGGGTGCCGACGAAAGTATTTTCCGCCCGCTGGCAAAGCCGCGCCAACTCTTCGCCGGGGATGGTGATACCCGCCAGGGCCAGCATGGTGGTCGCGGTCGCCACTTCCAGCGCGGCGGAGGAACTCAAGCCCGAGCCGATGGGGACATCGCCGCCAAAGACGATCTCCGCGCCGCGCAGGCGATTCCCGCTCGCTTCCAGCACCGCGCAGACGCCGCGCAGGTAGTTGCTCCAGGGTTGCGCGTCGTCGTGCGTAATGTCGTCCAGCGCAAAGCGCGAGGTGCCGGCGAAATCGAGTGAATGCAGGATGACTTGCCGGTCGTCGCGCGGGCGCGCAGCCATCAGCACCTCGCGGTCAATCGCCGCGGGCAGCACGAATCCGTCGTTATAATCGGTGTGTTCCCCGATGAGATTGACCCGGCCCGGGGCGCGAAACAAGCGAAACTCGCTGCCGAGTTGCGCCGTTACTTGTCGTGTGAACGCTGTAATGTCCATGGATTCCACTCCCATTCCACGCTAAGACGCAATGTGCGTGTTGTCTCTCCGGTCATCTTTACGCGATCCGCGATACGAAATCCTGCAAGCCAGACGATACCTTCCCGATCGGTGACTACCGGCACGCGCGACCGCAAGCGCCGTGGCACGCCGGCATCGACGAAGATGTCCTGCAATTTGCGCGTGCCGGGGGCACCCAACGGGCGAAAGCGGTCACCCGCCTGCCAGCCGCGCACGCTGAGCGCGCCGGCCACTTTCGCGGCATCCAGCACGGCCACCTCGCCGCGTTCGAGGGCGCTCGCGCCGGCCACTGCGACCGCCGACAGACAGCAACCGACCGCCGGCAGGCATACTTGACCGGGCACGGGCAGCGGGTACGCCGTGATGACCGCCTCCGCGGCTTCCGCGTCCGGCGCCGGAAGAAAGACCAGCCGGTCGGCCTCACGGAGGACGCGCGCGCCCGGCAGCGATAATGCC
>Ga0118677_10009096_pt1 | contig 15655 bp, 11 predicted proteins | sample AliMusrvi5mmetaG_FD_86154 | JGI IMG/M metagenome (GOLD analysis project Ga0118677, IMG submission 86154)
GAGCGCTAATCCGAATGTCAATTCTGTAGGAGGTCCTGCCGTATCAAATACCGAAAATACCATAAAGTGTGTGGGATAGATCAAATACCTCAAACGCTTGCCCTCATGAATGCCGGCATTAAACGAGTGCCATCGATTTTCCCCTACGCCATGATGTATTGTCCCATAGCCTTTGGACAGTAGTGCAACCTTTTCAGTAAGATCATTGGCTAAATCCACAGGCATTCCTTTCGAGTAGAGTATGCTGTCCAAATCGTCAGTCTTGCCTTTGTAAAAAACCGACACGAAAGGAGGCGGCAAGTCATTCACCCACTTCGCTTTCTGGAGTTGCTCAAATTCGGGAATGCTAATCGTAGCAGGTTTGTATTCTTCTTGTCTTTTATTGCCTTCCTTCTGACTCTCCTCGGTCTCTTTCGGTGCATATTCGCGAGGACTGCGATCTCCAAAATGGGCGGAGGACCACCAGCCACTTCCAAATAACGTCGCTGAGGCCACTACTATTCCGAGGATATACAGCAACTTCTTGGTCATCTGATTAATGCCGAACGCCTAGCCTAGCCGCCGGGCGATTGTAGTGTGGTTAGTGGGAAACAGTGGTGCTGATCCCGGTCGGCTACGGCGACTTGTTCGGCGGCATTTGTCTGGATGGAGCTTCGAGCGTGTCGTCCAAAACCAGAGTCGACATCACCTCCCGAATCGCCATGGCAACGACCCTCGCGTCCTCAGGTCTACCAAGTGTTACTTCAAATGCGCTGTCGCACGCGACCATATTGATCGTTCTGAACATCTCAAATCTTAGATCACAGACTTTGATTGTGCGGCTCAGAAAGTCGGCCTGACCGTGCCGCTCTTGGATTGTGATTGTCATATCCTCGCTCCCTCGGTACACAGCCGTTGCACTGTCGCCACATACGAATTTGTCCAGCTCCTCAGCAAAGAATCGCAGAGCGTATGCGTAGCAAGTAGTTGAAAACTCTAATAGTGTCGATCCTTGATAGTTCAAACCTGGAGGGAACCAAAGCTTCGCGGTGACTTTGAATTCGCACTCGCTGCACGCAGACCAAATGATCTCACATTTGGAATCATCGTCCCATCTAAGTACGAGGTCAAAATTCTCGGTAACATGCGCCTTCATATATTCTTTGCCGAACGTTAGAGGCTGCCACCGGCTACCGGGGCAGGATCTTCGTACGCGGGGTTGGGGGTGGAACTATCACGGGAAATTCAACGCAGGATGGGGTAGCCGGTTGGTCAGCCCTCTCTTGTTCGGCTTCTATATTTCGGGGATACGGGTGATCATTTCTGGGCAGGGGCTGGTGGGGGCTGCACAGCCGCTTGTTCGGCATGTCGGGTTAACCTGTTCCTTTACTTCATTTGTATGGCCTTCTAATTATCATACTAAACCCCACCCTGATGACCATGGGAATGCTGAGAATTATGGAACCGAGCAGGCCGAGATATATCCAGATGGGCGCATTACTCGTATGGCCGCTCCATGCGTCGCCCACTCCCTTAAAGACGAGGAGAATTAGGACATTGCACCAGTGTAAAGACATGGCAATAACCCACGCGGCGATTATCCAGCGGGTCCTCGTTGCGAAGATCGAACCTACCACGATGAAAGATGCCAAGATACTGAGGGAAAATAGAAGGAGTGCAGCCATGAGGTTTCTGCCGAACGTTTTTGTGATGGTGGCCGCGCAGTTGGGGTGAGTTAGCGGGGAGGTTGAGGGGCTTCAGGCGGCTTGCCATCCGCGGGTTGTTCGCCGATCCCCTCCTTCGACTGGTTTCTTTGCGGGTCATCGTCTAGTTGGTCCATGAGAATAGCGGACGAAGAGTCCGTTGTCCGGACGTGCTTCCAGTTTGGCAGTATATTAGCCAGGTTGATTAGATCTTTCCACGAGAGACACATGGAAAGCTTGGTCCCGCGCATTTTCCCGTTCTGTTCACCAGAAATGATTTCCCCTATTTTGATCGATGCCCTCTTGGAATTTTTCGCTTCGATATGGATGTCCATATTGCCTCTAGGGTATGCTAGGTCAGAGTATCCCGGCAGCAGACGACCTCCCATCTCGATAAAATTCATCCCATTACGGGATAGCCGGACGAGCCAGATTCTGTGTTTGTGTCTCAAGCTCCTGTCTGTGATCATGAGGTAATGGCCCTGTTTTTCGGGAGAAAAGACAACATTCGACTCATGAGAAAACGCCAGGAGAGCACTCTCTCCGGCTCTATCTACAACTGCGATTGTTGTAAGCCTATCCCATGGCGTGTGTCTTGACCGATATTTGGCGCAGTAAAATTGCACAGAGGCATCCTTTCCTAGGTTAAGTTCTTTCCAGACCGCTTGTGTTTCTGAAAGATCGCCGAAGCATTCCCTCGTCGTCCATGAGAGAACAAGTAAGACCGCGATAATTGAATGAAGTTTCATTTCTTAGGCGAACGCCTCACTCTGCCGCAGCGCGGCAGGGAAGCTTGTGGTTTGAGTTTGTGGATCTGGTGGCTGTCGGCAGGAAAGAATTGGTAGGCTCCTTTCTCATCATCTTCGGACGAGTGCGAATCAACAGGATGACCAATCGATTCTTCTTTCCAGCGAATCCCGGCGAGCGTAGCCGCAACACACAGTCCAGGCAGGCCGAGGCCGTAGATCCAAAGCACCCACTGTTCGTTGGAATCGAGGATACCTTTTGTCCGACAAATGAAGTATGCGATCGGAAACGTTGTGATCATGCCGAGGATTCCACCACCGATCAAAAGCGTTCGTAAAACAGTCTTCATTTTTGCCTAACGCCCCCGGATCTGCGACCCCGCAGCCATGAAGCGTGGATTGTACCGCGACGCTCTCGCGGGGTTCGCGGCATCCGGTTGGTTAGGCGGGCCTGTTGTCATTGGCCTCTGCCGTAGGTGGCTGGGTTGAAGGGTGTCGTGCGGTCGCTGCTACACTGAATACGAGATAGAACGCAAAGCGCAGTGCTGCCGACCAGAATAGAAGAACAACAGAGAATTGGATTAGACCGTGTGTCCGCTCTGGTAGAATCCTCGTAGGGAAGCCAAGCACCTCGCCGACATGGAACCAAAACATCTGAGTAGGATACGGGTCATGGGAGGCGAAGTTCCATAAGCTGCAGAAGAACATGAGTGCAAACACCGGCACCGCGCAAAGAGCCAATAGCCCAAGCTGGCGAAGCAGAGGATGTTTGATGGGGGCTTTGTTCGTCATTTGGTAGATGGCTCAGCGCCCGGTTGTTCTGCTGCATTGTTCTTTGGCTCGTTCCCTGCTTTGTCCAACTCAAGTCGCATGGAGCTATATTTGTAGTCTTCAAAAGTGAATACCACTCGGTCATCAGCTATTCGATCAGGAATCTCCTCTTGATTCTTGATGCAAATAGATAGCGTCCAACTCCCTTCACCCTTAAGAGCTTTGATTTTGATTCCAATGCTCCGAGCATTGGCAATTTGTAGTCTCTTCAGCTGCTCTTTGGGAATGTCGACTTTCTTTCCGTTCTCAAAGGTAAACTCAACACCGACGACGTTGCATGGCCCCTCAAACGAATCGGATGTCCGCTCAAGCGTGAATACCGCCTTCGGTCCGCCACCAAGGGTCAAACTAACCGTGCAAGTTTTGGACAAATTATAGGTGTTCGCTGAGGCCGGGGCACCCCACAGCATAAGAGAAATTGCGATGATGAAGAGTCTGGTCATCTTTCTTGCAGAACGTTTGATGTGCGCCCACCGGCGCGATTGAAGGGAAAATGAAATGAAATTGAAATGCTTATGCCGGTTGGTGCGCCATGACTTGTTAGCCTCTTTTGAGTGTGGTCAAGAGCAACTTGCCGTCCTTCGCCATACCGACTGAAACAAATCGGGTAAGACTATCACTAGGCAAATAAGTAATCTCAAGTTCGAGCAATCCGACCGCAGGAATGTTCTGAATATACGAATTGCCATTCATCAGGACGGGCTTGGTCATGCCGTCTAAATACTCTTGATATCGAGCTGCATTGACATCTCCATTCTTGGGATCAGCGAGCTTCTCTAGGTCCGCCTTGCTCAAATATCTTACAATTCTAATCTTCGACTCCTGCTCCTTCTTGAAAGCCCTATTCCCAATCCAGCCTGCAACCTTGCTGTCGATCTGGGTCTGGTCGGCATCTGTCTTGCTATAGAGTGCTTCAAAAGCCTGATTTGTATTTGTAGTCCATGCCGCTTCGATGCGCTTCTTGATGGAGGATACCTCTTCTGGAGTCTGGGCGCTAAGGATTGAGGACATGAGCAGTCCGGCAAGTAGGATGATTCGCATTTTGTTGTTCTTTGTTTTTTGGCTAACATTGTTGTTGAACGACCGGTCGGGTTTGGGGGGTGTTACACGACGCGTCGTTGAGCATGGGGCAAACCCGACCCGGAAGGGCACTTCTCCTCGCATCTCGTCCATCAGGGCCTTTGGTGTGGCCGATGAGAGCCCGACAGGTTCAGAGTCGATCCTTTCGGAATGACTGTGCGTTTGTTTTCGTAGCGTGTCAAACATTCCGGACGGAGAATCGACCGCGGAACCATTGAGCACCATGCGCCCCTTCTTGCGGTCGAAGAAAAACCGGTTCCCCCACTGGCCATTCTTCGGCATGATGGCCAACCATTTTGCCGCCTGCTCCTGGGTGGTGAGTTCCCGGTAGTGCTTGAAAGATGATCGAGGGCGAGTTGCCGGCCTCAAGCGCCACTTGATCGGCGCTCTGCACCACGGCGATCCGGTAACTGATGAAGGAATGGCGCAACACGTTGCGCGGCCACTCAATCTTGAGGGCGCGGGCCAGCGCGGGCACGTGGGTTTGCAGTTCCTTGGCCCGGACGATCTTCCCTTTCCGTTCCAAGGGCGTCAGCCATGCCGCGAGGTTTTCGCTGATCGGGATGACGCGGCGGGAGGCGGTCTTCGCCTGCCCCGCCCGCACCTCGATGATCCTGCGGTCCAGATCCACGGCTTTCCAGTCGAGCCGGTTGAGTTCGGCCATGCGGATCCCGGAAAAGGCGCTGATCGCGAGCAGTGGGACCAGGTGTGTTGGCGCGGCGTGAATGATCCGCTTGAACACTGCGGGTGAATGGACCTCCCCTATTTCCTGAAGCATCCGGCAGGCTGCCAGATAGGTCTCGCGGTCGTGCGGCTTGAGGTCGGTCGACATCACCCTCATTTCCGCACGTAACCCGTTGGAAATGAGTGGAGCCGGCTGTCAGGCTTGAACTGACGACCTGCTGATTACAAATCAGCTGCTCTACCACTGAGCTAAGCCGGCGCTGGCTGCCTTGTTGGCGGGAAGGTTTCATGCAACCCCTTGCAAATGAATGGCAGTTCATTTGGCCGCGGCAGTGGTAGCAGGCCTGGAGACCGGCGCAAGCGCGAATTGCAGGGGATTCGGATTTCCCATCATATTCCTGGTTTCCTCGGGATTTCCCGCTTGCTTTGCAACCCGGTTTTGCAACCCGCCATCCAAGTCAGCAATGGCAACCTCAACGCGGAGCGCCAACCCTTGACCGGAGACCCGCTTGCGCGGCGATGACCGGTTGTCTGCAACTGCGCAATTCTTGCGGCGGATGGCGCATATTCTTCTGACGGGAGGCGCGAATTGCCGCAGATCGGCAAAAAAAGCGGGGATGTGAGGAGTATTTCGTGATATTTGACTAGCCTGTTGCGGGTCGGTTGGTCAGAGTCCGGCGATTTATGAAACACCTCAAGGGACTCCTACTGACCACAGCCTTTACGCTCGCGAGTGCGGGCGGCGCCTTTGCAAGCGAGGCTGACTTGACGATTCCAAACCTCGACGCCGTGAAGTTCGCTGCGCTCGGCAACATCAGCGGTCACACACTGATGTTGGTGGGCCTGGTGGTTTGCGTGCTCGGCGGGCTGTTTGGTCTGCTTCAATACCAACAAACCAAGAACCTGCCGGTGCATGACAGCATGGCGCGGGTCTCCAACACGATCTGGGAGACCTGCAAGACCTATCTGTTCACGCAGGGCAAGTTCCTGGCTATCCTCTGGCTGCTGATCGCGGCCTGCATGATCTACTACTTCGGGGTTCTCCAAAAGAACACCCCGGTGCATGTGTTGGTCATCCTCGCCGCTTCCATCCTCGGCATCCTCGGCTCGTATGGGGTCGCCTGGTTCGGCATCCGCATCAACACGGTGGCCAACTCCCGCACCGCGTTCTCCGCACTCAAGGGCAACCCGCTCGCCACCCTCGGCATTCCGCTGCGTTCGGGCATGAGCGTGGGCCTGCTGCTGGTCTGCGTGGAATTGTTCTTCATGATTTGCATCCTGATTTTCCTGCCCTCCGAACTCGCCGGCCCCTGCTTCATCGGCTTCGCCATCGGCGAAAGCCTCGGTGCCTCGGTGCTGCGCATCTGCGGCGGCATCTTCACCAAGATCGCCGACATCGGCTCGGACTTGATGAAAATCGTTTTCAAGCTGCCCGAGGATGATCCGAAAAACCCGGGCGTCATCGCCGACTGCACCGGCGACAATGCGGGCGACTCTGTGGGTCCCACCGCCGACGGCTTTGAAACCTACGGCGTGACCGGGGTGGCGCTCATTGCGTTCCTCGCGCTGGCCCTGGCCGACAGCCAGGACGTATGCGCGAAGCTGATCGTGTGGTTGTTTGTCATGCGCACGCTCATGATCGTGACCTCGCTGGGTTCCTATCTGATCAATGAAGTCATCAGCAAGTCGATGTTCGGCGGCAAGAAGGATTTCGATTTTGAAGCGCCGCTGACCCATCTGGTGTGGTTGACCTCGCTGGTCTCCATCGGCGTGACGTTCCTGGCGAGCAAGGTGCTGTTAGGCGACTTTGTGTTCGCCGGCAAGGCACTGCCCGATTTGTGGTGGGTGCTTTCGGTCATCATCAGTTGCGGCACGGTGGCCGGTGCGCTGATTCCGGAGTTCACCAAGATATTTGTCAGCACCAATTCGCGCCACGTCAAGGAAGTGACCAATTGCTCCAAGCACGGCGGTGCCTCGCTCAACATCCTGTCGGGATTTGTCGCCGGCAATTTTTCCGCGTTCTGGATGGGCCTGGTGATCATGGCGCTGATGTTCGCGGCCTGGCAATTCTCGATCAATGACGACCTGCTGGCGATCATGCCGGCGCAATTCAAATTTGCCACGCCGATCTTCGCCTTCGGCCTGGTGGCCTTCGGTTTCCTTGGCATGGGCCCGGTCACCATTGCAGTGGACTCCTACGGACCGGTGACCGACAACGCCCAATCCGTCTATGAATTGAGCCAGATCGAAAGCCACCCGGGCGTCGCCGCGGAACTGAAGAAGGACTTCGGCTTCGATGCCGACTTTGAAAACGCCAAATATCAACTCGAAAAAGGCGACGGTGCGGGCAACACCTTCAAGGCCACGGCCAAGCCGGTGCTCATCGGCACCGCGGTGGTTGGCGCCACAACCATGGTGTTCGGCATCATCATGCTTCTTCAGAAGATGTATGACGCGCAGGTACTTTCGGGAGTTGCAGGTCCGTTCAAACCGGTTATCAACGCGCTTTCCATCGTGCAGCCGGAAATCATCCTCGGGCTGATCACGGGCGGCTCGGTGATTTACTGGTTCACCGGGGCCTCCTGCCAGGCGGTGGTGACCGGTGCTTATCGCGCCGTGGTTTACATCAAGGAGAACATGAACCTCGACTCGACCACCGCGTCTGACAAGGACAGCAAGGAAGTCGTCGCCATCTGCACCAAGTATGCGCAGAAGGGCATGTGGAACATCTTCATCGTGGTGTTCTGCTTCGCGCTGGCCCTGCCGTTCTTCAATCCGTATTACTTCATCGGCTATCTGATCGGCATCGCCTTCTTCGGATTGTTCCAAGCCATCTTCATGGCCAACGCCGGCGGCGCCTGGGACAATGCCAAGAAGATCGTCGAAGTGGATCTGCGTGAAAAAGGCACCGAACTGCATGCCGCCACCGTGGTGGGCGACACCGTGGGCGATCCGTTCAAGGACACCTCCTCAGTGGCGATGAATCCGGTGATCAAGTTCACCACCCTCTTCGGCCTGCTCGCCGTGGAAATCGCCGTGACGATGAAAGACCAATCGATCAAGAACATGATCGGCGGCTTCTTCTTCGTCGTCGCGCTGGTCTTCGTCTATCGCTCGTTCTATTGCATGCGCATCCCCGACGAGGGTTGAACGCCGGCGATCTAACATTCAAAAACGGGCTCCGCCTGCGACAGGCGGAGCCCGTTTTGTCAGGCCCGCCATCGGCCCGGAGGACAACCGTCCCGGCTGTCAGGGAATGCGGCCGTCCCGGCCCCACCAATCGCCTGGGCACGCCATTGATGCGACGCTTTAGCCTAAAAAGGAAAATGGCAAGGATTGCAGAGACGTTTTTTAACCACGGATTACACGGATTGAAGAGGATTACACGGAAAATAGAACCTCAATCTATCTACTCCTCGGCTCACCCTAAAGGTGTCTGCCAAATAATTCATAACTCTTTCTTAATCCGTGCATTCCGTGAAATCCGTGGTTTCTATTTTCCTTTCTAGGTTTAGTCATCATTGATCCCACTCTCCTTGAGGGACGCACGCTCCTTGAAACGAACAGGCGGCACCCCGGACCGGGATGCCGCCTGCGTTGTTAGATCGGGGGTTTCAGCGATGCTCTTGCAAGAGGCGGCCCTTACGGGACGACCATCAGGCGGCAGAACTTCTGCGGTGCGCCGGTCGGCAAGGTATAGATCACATAGCCCGTGCTGCTTGTCGTGTCGACATCGCCCGAAGCGGCTGGATCCCACGTAACCAGGTCGTTGGAAACCTGCACTCCCCAGGAAGCGACGGTACCGACATGCGGCCAGGTGACCTTGCCGTTGACCACGCCCGGATTGGTGGCGAGGCCGTTCATGCCCATGAAGTAGGCAACCCCGTTGGAAACGCCGTCGTTGTTGAAATCCTCGCCTGCGGTTTGGCCGCCTGCGTGGGCTGTCGCCCAGAGTTCATAGGGGGTGCCGACGGAGGGAACGACCACGCTGCCCGTGCCGGTGACGAACTCGGGATTCGTAGCGAACGTGTAAGTGCCGGAGGACATGACCGTGCCGTTGACTGTGAGAGTACCCACCGTGAGCACGCCGCCGGTGCCGGTATTCACGGAGGTGCCGGTTGCCAGCGTCAGGCTGGCGATGGTTTCCGTGTGGCCTGCCAGCGCCAGGGAGAAACCCGAGGCGAGGGTGACGGGCGAGGCGTCGTTAATCTGATCGTTGGCGGCCCACGTGATAGCGTATCCTCCGGTTCCCGTGATGATGCCGCAGAGGGCGTTGCCGGAACTCTTGTTGAGGGTCACGACGGTGTTCACGTTGGTCGTGCCGGTATAAGTATTGCCGACGCTGCCGCCAATGGTTTGGCCGTTATTTTGGATGGTCACCGTACCGTTGCCGGAGATGGGCCCGGCATAGTTCGCGCCGTTGCCGCCGCCACTGTCGAGCTTGAAGGTGTTGCCATTGAGATCAACAGCCCTTGAGAAACCGCCACTACCCCAATGGGTCTGTGTGAGACCAACCAGCAACGCTGTGCCACCCGAGGGAATGAAGGTGTCAATCCTGACCCCTGCGCCAGGATTGGCAGGTTCCCAGGGGGTGAGCACATTACTGACGTAACTCGCGTCCGTCGTGGTGAAGGTCCAAACATCCCCGTTCGTCGGGCCGACGGCGTTCTGGGCGACCACCTGCCAGTTGTAGTTCGCATTCGAATTCAGCGGGAGAGTGGGCGCGTACTGGCTGAGGGACACGCCGGTTGCGGTCGGTGTCCCCGGTTTCGATCCCGAGGCATCCCACAAGTAAACGTCGTAGCTGGTGGCACCGGCAGCGTCGTCCCAATTGAGCAGGGTGACAAACATCGGATGGAGGCCGGTGGTCCCGCTTGTCGGCACAGGACTTGCCGGCTTGGCGGGCACGGTCGCGATGATCGGCGCGCCGGAGTTGCCCACGTCGATGTAGCCGGTGCCCAAGACAAATCCGTCGCCGGAACCTTTGCCAAGATGCGGCTGTTGTACGCCGTTCAAATAGAGTTCGGACACTTTGAGGACGCCTAGCGCGCCGGTATCCACGTAGGCGCCCGTCACCAAGTACAATTGGGCGATCGTGTCCGTGTGGGCTCCCAGCGTCAGGTGGGAAGCCGCGTTGAGGGTGACGTCCGAGGTATCGCTAATCTGATCGTTGGCGGACCACGTGATAGCGGCCCCAGTTCCCGTGATGGCGCCGCAAAGGGCGTTGCCGGAACTCTTGTTGAGGGTCACATTGGTGTTCACGTTGGTCGTGCCGGTATAAGTATTACCGACGCTGCCGCCAATGGTTTGGCCGTTATGTGCGATGGTCACCGTACCGTTGCCAGAGATGGGCCCGGCATAGTTCGCGGTGTTGCCGTTGCCGCTGTCGAGGATGAGGGTGTTGCCATTGAGATTCAGGGGAGTCGTGAAGCCACCGCTACCCCAATGAGTCTGCGTGAGTCCAACCAACCTGCCGGTCTTGCCCGTGGTGCCAAGAATGACGTTTGGTCTGACCCCAGCACCCGAATTCGTGGCTTCCCAAGGCCAGAGTACATTGCTGATGTTGATGATCGCCTGTCCATGGCCGGCCTCCACGGTATAGACCTTGGGACTGCCTACCGCCGGGGTGACGGTGTAGGTGACCGGGCTGGTGAAGTCATACGTGGTGGGTCCGCCGGATACCCGGTCGCACGTTGCACCGGATGACAAGGTGAAGGTGGGTGCCAGCGTTGTCAGATCCGTTCCATCCGGGATGTTGAACAAGGCAATGTTGGTGCCGTAAATGATGGCTGGATTGCCCGGCAGGCCAAAGGACTTGATCTCCGCACCGGTTCCGGCCTTGCCGAAGCTGACGTTGTCGATCGTGTAAGTGTCGCCGGCGGCGGCGGAATTGTCATCCGCCCACAGCACATACATCGGAGTGGCGTCGGCCCAAGGCGAACTGAGCGCCACGACCGCCGACAATGGCCCCGGAGTGGAGGTGCAGAATTCGGGGATGACCGTCCAACTGCCAGGCGAACCCGTCAGGCTGTAGTAGCACCGGAGCCCTGCGAGTTCTTCGGTGCCAGTCGCCGGCTTGCCGAAATCGTAGGTGATCTCCAAATTGTTAATGCCTCCGCCCGAGGTGTTCTGCAGGTGTGCCAATAGCACACAGCCTTTGATGGCACCGGCGGTGGTGGGTCTGGACTGAAGAAGCATCAGGTTGGTATTTTGGCGGAAATTCAGAGACGCGCTCGGCGGATTCGTGCCAGACGTGGTAAGCGCGGAGGAGATCGTGCTTGCGTCGAGCAGTTGCACGGCGGCATCCATGCCGGTACTGTCGGTGATATCAGCTGCGGTTCCCGTCCAGCCGGTCGTGGATACAAAAGTGGACCACGAGGCCACGGCGACCGCTGCGCTGCCTGAGATGAATTCCTGGACGCCGCTGCCGGTGGCACCGACATTAATCGCCGCTGGTGCGCGGGAGGAGAGGCCTAAGGCCAGAAACACGGCCGCACCCAGTGTCAAAGCACGGGAAAGCGGTGGTATGGGATTCGTGGTAGCATTTATTCGACTGACGATTTTCATGGGACTTGGTTTTGGGGCTGCTTTTTGGGGTTGTTTTTTAGGATTGGAGGAGCCACGCCAGCACCCCGCGGGATTGCGGTGGTTTGGAGTGACGCCTCTGACGAGGAGGATTTATGGAATTGGCCGCCGGGCGTAAAGGCCGGAAATGGCTTTTAGAGGTGTCCAGACATTGGACATCTTCGCGGACGGCGGCGGGCGCCCGCGCGGCGCGGTGCTCGGGCAACGAGGGGCGAACGCGCAGCAGCCTGGTGATGGGTTCTCAGGATAGATCACAAAAGGTTGGCCCGCCTGACATTGCCACTGAACGCACTGAGAACCACTGAGGACACAGAAATGAAGATTTGTAGCAACTTTCTCTTCCCATGGGCCATGTGGGCGGGACGCCCACTCTCCTTGAGGGACGCACGCTTCTTGAAACGAACAGGCGGCACCCCGGACCGGGATGCCGCCTGCGTTTGTTAGATCGGGGATTTCAGCGATGCTCTTGCAAGAGGCGGCCCTTACGGGACGACCATCAGGCGGCAGAACTTCTGCGGTGCGCCGGTCGGCAAGGTATAGATCACATTGCCCGGGCTGCTTACTATGTCGACATCGCCCGAAGCGGCTGGCGCCCAGTCAAACAGGTTGTCGGAAACCTGCACTCCCCAGGAGGCGACGGTACCGACATGCGGCCAGGTGACCTTGCCGTTGACCACGCCCGGATTGGTGGCGAGGCCGTTCATGCCCATGAAGTAGGCAACCCCGTTGGAAACGCCGTCGTTGTTGTAGTCAGCACTGGCCGCAGCCGTCGCACCGCCGGCGTGGTCCTTCGCCCAGAGTTCATAGGGGGTGCCGACGGTGGGAACGACCACGCTGCCCAGGCCGGTGACGAACTCGGGATTCGTGGCGAACGTGTAAGTGCCGGCGGGCATGACCGAGCCGCCGACTGTCAGAGTGGTGACGGTCAGCACGCCACCGGTGACGGTGCCGGTTGCCACCGAGGCGCCAGTCGCAAGGGTCAGGCTGGCGATGGTGTCGGAGAAACCGGCAAGGTTCAGGGTGGAGCCGGTTTGAACGAGGGTCACGGCCGAGAGATCGCTGATCTGGTTGGCGGCGGCCCAAATCAGAGAGACCCCGTTGTTCACCGAGATCGTGCCGCACAGCGCGTTGCCGGCACTCTTGGCGAGAGTCGCGGTGCTCTTCATGGTGGTAGTGCCGGTGTAGGTATTGCCGGTGCTGCCATTGATACTCAGGTTGCTAGGACAGCCTTCAATCGTCACCAGGCCGTCGCCGGTGATCGCACCACTGAGGGTAAAATTGGGATTGCCGCCCCTTTCGATCCAGAGCAGATTGCCATTGAGGTTCAGGTTCACCGAGACGAGTGCGGAATTCCAGTGGCTCCGGGTTGTTCCCACGAGCGTGCCGGCATTGCCAAGGCCAACAGTGTTGTCGATCTGTATGCCAGCCGCGGCCCCTTCAGGTGCAATGCCGAGGTAATTGCTGATGAGCGTGCGGTCCAAGGTAGTGAAGGTCCACTCCGGGCCGGCGGTCGGGCCGGTGCTATTCTTGGCGACGACCTGCCACTTGTAGGTCGAGAGCGAGAGCACCTGGCTGCTCAGGATGTATTCGCTGAGCAGACAGGTGGCGGTCGGGGTCACCGGTTTGGTCGCCGTGGAGAGCCAGAGATAGACATCGTAGCTGGTGGCCAGGGAACAATCGGCCCAGTCGAGCTTGGTGAGCATGGCGGGATGGACGGCGGTCGTACCGTCGGGGACAGGCGTCGCCGGAATAGTAGGTACCGTCGCATAGACCGGCGGGCCGGAGGCACCCACTTCGATGTAGCCCGAGCCTAACACATAACCGTCGCCCGCGATGTAGGCCGTTTCCGATTGTTGGGTGCCGTTGATGAACAGCCTGGCCACTTTGAGCACGCCGAGTGCCCCGGTTTGCACGTAGCAGCCTGTCACCAAATAGAGATCCTTGATGGTTTCGGTATAGCTGGAGATATTCAGGTACGCTCCCGCAGCGAGGGTCATGTCCGAGGCATCGTTGATTTGATTGCTGCCAGCCCATATCAGGCCGGCACCTGCGTTCAGGGTGATGGTTCCGCTCAGGGCATTGCCGGAACCCTTCCCGAGAGTCGCGGAGCCTTTCACGGTGGTGGTACCGGTGTAGGTATTGCCGGTGAAGCCGGCAATCGTGTTCAGATTGTCCTGCAAAACCAATACGCCGTCGCCGGAGATCGCGCCGGTGTAATTGCGAGCATTTCCACCGTTGATGAGGGTGAGGGTGTTGCCATTGAGGAGCAGGTCCCTTGAGATGATACTGGCCCAGTAGGTTTGGGAGGGTCCCACCAACCTACCGAAATTGCCCGCGGGCACCACATTGTCGATGGTGAGACCGCCCTCGGTCAATGGCCCGATGGCAGTGCTGATATCGGTGACGGTCTTCTGGTTGACTGTCACGGTGTAGGCCACCGGAGTGCCGACCAACGGGGTGACGGTGTAGGTGACCGACGTGCTGGAAAAGTCATGAAGACTGCCGGTGGCCAGATCGCAAATGGCACCGTCGGACAGGGTGAAGGTGGGCGTGAGGGCCGACACATTGGTTCCGGCCGGCACGTTGATGGAAATATTGGTGCCGGCGATCGTGGCCGACCCATAGACGGGCAAGCCGAAATCGAAGGCGGTGATGCGCGCGCCGGTGCCGGCCTTGCCGAAGCTAACGTTGTCGATCATCGTCCATGTGTCGCTGGCAGCGGGGAGTGCGGAATTGTCATCCACCCACACCACATACATCGGGGTGGCATCGGCCCAGGTCGAGGTGAGCGCCACGACCGCCTTGAGCGCTCCCGGAGTGGAGGTGCAGAATGCGGGGATGACCGTCCAACTGTTCGCCAGACCGGTCATGCTGTAGTAGGCCCGGAGTCCGGTGACCGGGATCACACCCGCCGCCGGCATGATGAAATCGTAAGAGATCTCCAAATTGTCGATGCCGCCACCCGAGGTGTTCTGCAGCTTGGCCATCAGCACACAACCCTTGACGGCAGCGGTGGGCCGCATCTGCATCGCAAGCACCATGGTGTTTGAGTTTTGACGGGGGAGCGCGTTTGCGCCCGGCGGATTCGTGCCATTGGTACCGACCTGGGTGGCGGTCCCGGCGGCGGTGAGCGCCTGCACCGCGGCATCCATGTCGGCGGTAGTAGCGATATCGGCGGAGGTGCCCGTCCACGTCAGGGTGGACCACTCGGTGGCGGCGGGTCGCGTGGCAAAATCTTGGATGGCGCTGCCGGAGGCGCCGACGCTGATGGCCGCTGGCGCGGGGGACGAGAGGCCTAAGGCCAGAAACACGGCCGCACCCAGTGTCAAAGCACGGGAAAGCGGTGGTATGGGATTCGTGGTATCATCTATTTGACTGACGATTTTCATGGGACTTGGTTTGGGGGTTGTTTTTCTTGGGGCTGCTTTTTGGGGTTGTTTTTTAGGATTGGAGGAGCCACGCCAGCACCCCGCGGGATTGCGGTGGTTTGGAATGACGCCTCTGAACGGTAAGATTTATGGAATTGGCCGTCGGGCGTAAAGGCCGGAAATGGCTTTTTGAGGTGTCCAGACATTGGACATTTTCGCGGACGGCGGCGGGCACCCGCACGGCGTGGGGCTCGGGCAACGAGGGGCGAACGCGCAGCAGCTTGGTGATGGGTTCTCAGGATGGATCATAAAAGGTTGGCCCGCCTGACATTGCCACTGAACGCACTGAGAACCACTGAGGACACAGAAATGAAGATTTGTAGCGGCGCTTCTTTCTCTTCCCATGGGCCATGTGGGCGGGACGCCCACTCTACTTGAGCCGAAAACGGAAGTTGAAATCCAAGATTCGTTCTTGAAACCACAGATTACACGGATTTCACGGATTTTCTGGTATGGATTTCCGCACCATTTGTAACTTCGGAGAAGTCGCAAATGGAACCAATTTAAATCTGTGAAATCCGTGCAATCTGTGGTTAATCTAACCGATATTTCGAATCAACCTTCGGAGTTCGGGCTTGAGGGACGCACGCTCCTCCCCACTAACTTGGCTGTTACAGGC
>Ga0118677_10009098_pt1 | contig 15652 bp, 12 predicted proteins | sample AliMusrvi5mmetaG_FD_86154 | JGI IMG/M metagenome (GOLD analysis project Ga0118677, IMG submission 86154)
TCATCCGACAGGAAGCTCATCACCGCGACAAGAATGGCAGCGATGACGATAATCACGGTCGCTGAGTTATTCGTTCCGGGTATTCGATCTGTAGAAGTCCTCATCAAGTATCCTGGCGTGAGTATTTGCGTTATGATCGGTCGACAAATTAGCAGAGAACCGCCGCCTGCTGTTATGCCTCCGAAGGGCAGGAAGGATCGCCTGTTTCCCAGCGCGCGAAAACGCGAACAATATTCTATTCGGCGGACATGGATTGTCTTCCTGCCCGTCACACGGCTCGGTATACTACCGACATTATCTGCTGAGTATCACTAACCCGCCTTATGCGACATAATATGCAAAATGCACGTTAGATACTGTTGACTGCTATTTCTACGTCTATTTGCCTGCGACCAGAGATTCTGACTCGTATAGAGGGTACAGGTGGCGAACCGATGAAATGGTCTGTCGAAACTTTCCATTTGCCCCACGATTAATCGCAGGAACACATTCCACTTCAATCTGCACTTGATCGCCGAACCGTTCAACGAATTTGTGATGCAGTTTCGTGCGGGTTTGTTCGGAAAAATTATCCGCCGGAACGATCAGCACATGGATTCTATCCAGGGCTTCCTGTACAACCTGTCCCTCGATAACATCGTCCAGACCGTAAAACATCCGGTTCATGCCGAGGATGTAGCCGCGTCCAGGCGCATACAGGATATCATCGATGCGTCCCAGCACGCGCTCAAGCATCGGCATCTGCCGTCCACAACTGCAGCGTTCATTCGGATCACGAGCCACAGCCATATCACCGAGACGATAGCGAATGATGGGCATCGCTGGATTGAGGAATGATGTCACCACAATCTGCCCTTCCTGACCGGGAGGAACGAGGTTTCCGGCATCGTCGACTAACTCGACGATACCATACTCCGGGCTGATATGCATATTGCCCTGCTCGCAATCGGCACAGAAACAACTCGGCTCGGTGGCGGCATATTGATTATACACCGGGCAGCCAAAGGCGTTCTTGATCTCCATGCGCTGTTCAGGAAACAGCGTTTCAGCCGTAGTAATCACCGCCTTCGGTCGCGGGAGTTCTATCCCTTTGTGGAGACACAGGCGGGCAATCAAAGAGAGTGCAGAGGGGTACCCATCGATAAGATCCGGACGGTAATCCCGCAGTGCTTTCGCGAAATACGGCACCGTCTCAGCGGAAATATTTGACATCGAACAGACTAATGCCCGCCCCGGATAGTTGTACCGCCAGTAGATATGTTGTCGCGGATTCTGTGATGCAGGTATCAGGTTGCGTCCAGTGAATTGCGCGCGATGCGGCATCATTGGAGATGGCACCCCCGTCCACGAGCGCAAGCGTGAGACAAATGCATAACGCTTGGAGAAAGCCGCGCGACTTTCATAAATATGTAAGGCGGTCCCAGTCGTGCCGCTGGTATGGAAATGGTTGCACTTGCGGTAATCGATCTGTTCATGTAAGAATTCGTGCTCATGCCCACGCAACGCGGTCTTCTCCAGGAGGGGGAATTTCGCAAGGTCAGCCAGAGATGTAAAATCTTCAGCACGACACCCCAATTCCCGGGCTATGTTCCGGTAATACGGCACATGGGTAAACGCCTGCCCCAGCACTTGTTGCAATTGTTCCACCTGGTAGGCTTGGAATTGTTCAAGGCTCCAATGCTGACTCTCTTGTAAGAAGGTAAAACAATCAGCAAGCACCGAGGGGTTCACACGCACGTAGGCATGATTATACCCCTGGGCAGATGTTAACAGGTGCTGCATCCAAATGGGAGAGTGTTCGTAGATCTTTTCTTTAATTCCCATACCTTACTCTGTTCCTTGCTGCAGTGATGGTGTCCGGATCGAATATTCTCAATAGCCGTGGCAGCTAATCAGCAGGCTGACTATTGCCTGCAGGTAAGCACATCTGTAGTGTATCATAAATTTATAGTTTTGTTCTCCGTTGTAGCGGTATGACCTTCTAACGGCTTCTGTTGAGTCAGCGCGTGCCACTGCTGATAGAGCTGTTCCCAGCGGAGCACGATCTGTGATAACTCGTAAGTGGCGCAAATATATGTCCGACCGGCCTGACCCATCGCAAGTCGAAGGTCTGGCGCCATCGCCTGCAGCTTGAGCATGGCATCTGCCATGGCTTGGGAATCTCTCGGCGGAACAATGAATCCGGTACGATCATGCAGGAGGACTTCCTTGTTGCCGCCGACATCCGTGGCCACAATAGGGAGAGCGGAAGCCGCCGCCTCCAGCAGCACCATCGGCATTCCCTCGCCGTCGGAGGACATCACGTATCCGTCGGCGGCATTCATCAAGCGATTGACATCGGTACGTCGACCAAGGAAATGAATGTGCTCCGATAAACCGGACCGTGCTGCCTGCTCTTTCAGCACTTGTTCCAGATGCCCCTCTCCGACAATACACATTTGCGGCCGTTGTGACGGGGGCAATAATGCGACCGCGGAGATCAAATTGTCGTACGCTTTAATTTCGATCAGACGACCGACGGCAATCCATAGAAAAGTTTTGTCTGCAATACCGAGATTGCGACGAGTTTCTTCGCGGACCACAGAATCAGGTTTGAAGAACGAGGTATCAACTCCGTTGGGTACAAACAGGATGCGATCCCTTGGAACGCGTTTCAGCCGTATATAATTATCCACGGCTGCCTGACTTACGTTTGTGGTAATCGTACAGAGATGATCCGTAAGTGGATATAGCCACTGCGCCCCCCGGCCCTCTTCACGAAACGCGTGCGCCGTACAGACCAGTACCGAAGATCGAACAAACAGACGCGCAACGCGACTTAAAATATTTGCAGGGAAACCATGGGCATGAATGACATCCGGATGCCATGGTCGCAATATGCGTACCAGGCGGAAGATCGCGCGGAGGTCCGGAATACCACGCTGCATATCAAGGGTCAGGACTTGAACACCGATTCTGGCTAACTTTTCAGCGTGGGGGGTGTCATTGAGCATCGAGACTACCAGGACAGTATGCCCTCTGGCGCTCATCACACGGGACAAGTCAACGATGAGTTGTTCTGCTCCACCATAACCGAGACAGGCAGTAATATAGGCAATTCGCAATGGTTACTCCAGTGGTCGTAATCAGTGTCGATACGTGCGCACAATGAGTGATCGTACGATGTCTTTTCGATATCCGACGATTGGCGCGTATGAACTCCTGGAGTTGTCAAACGCTGGGAGAATTCCCGATAAAGACGGGGTTTATCTGATCTAATTATACTGATTACCGAGAACTCATGTCAACGCCGAATTGCCCGCGCAGCGCCGCTGACAAAGGGACGCAACGCAGATTCGTGCCGCATTGACCGTTGAAAATGCACTGCTGTCCGGCCTTGATCCCTATAAAAGACTTGTCGCTGCATTACGCAGCCGAGATGATGCTCGCAATACGTTGGGACGCGTCTCCCTCCCCATAGAGATTGCCTTCCCGACCGGCGGTTCCCACCGCGGCGAGAATGGTCTGCCGGATTGTTCCACTATCCACCGGTGGGCACAGTCGATTCCAACCGGTTTCCACTAACTCGACCCATTCCGTCTCGTCACGCAACGTTACGCAGGGGGTACGGAAGAAGAAGGCCTCTTTCTGCACGCCACCGGAATCGGTGACAATCAGGGCGGTCTGCTGCTCCAGCCGAATCATGTCCAGATAACCGACCGGCTCGATAATACGTATCCCCTCGGTCAACACTGACAGTTCCGTCGACTCCGCAATGATCTTCCGCGTGCGCGGGTGCAGCGGCAATACCACCGTCAATTCCCGGCTTACCGCTTGTAAGGCGCCGAGGATGGCCTGCAGGCGCAGCGGGTGATCGGTATTCTCCGCGCGGTGCACGGTGGCGAGGAGATACCGCTCCGGATCAAGCGCCAGTTCCTCCAGGATGTGGCTGCCTACCTCGGCTTTCGCCGCGTAGAAGATTGACGCATCGTACATGACGTCACCGACTTGATGCACCGTCGAGAACGAAATGCCTTCCGCGGCGAGGTGACGCACCGCGGTGTCGGTCGGGGCGAAGAGCAGGGCCGCAAGATGGTCGGTGACGACCCGATTGATCTCTTCCGGCATCCGCCGGTTGAACGAGCGCAACCCGGCCTCGACATGCGCGACAGGGATGTGCAGCTTCGCCGCCGCTAATGCTCCCGCGAGCGTGGAGTTCGTATCACCATACACCAGCAAACAGTCCGGTTCGGTCGCCAGCAGCACTTCTTCGATACCGATCAGCATCTGCGCGGTTTGCGCCCCATGCGAGCCGGACCCGACACCCAGATTGTAATCCGGGTGAGGGATCTCCAGGTCATCAAAAAAGATGCCGGACATCCGCGCATCGTAATGCTGCCCGGTATGGACCAGGATTTCCTCGTGCACCTTGCGTAATTCCCGGCTGACGACGGCGGCTTTCACAAATTGCGGGCGTGCGCCAACAACGGTACAAATTTTCATTCCAACACTCCTCCTCACACGGGTGTGGTCTGCGGCAGGGCGCTCCTGACTCGACGAAAAAAGGCTAACCGCTGTTCCTCTTTGTATTGAACATCCAGCATGGCGATCTCCTCCCGCGCCACACGGACTCCGCGCCAATGCTCCACAAATTCCGCAATCATAGGAAGCTGCGTTTGTACATAGTCTTCGGTATTTGCTGATCTGCAGTAGATACGGAATGGGTGATGGAAAATCGGTATCTCGATACCCGATGATCGTCGGCAAGCCGTATGCGAGGTATTCTCGAATTTTGATAAGGGCAGAACCATCATTCAGACTGGCGAGCATTTTTTCGCAATCACTTCCGCGAAAAAACTCAGCCGTACGGCTTCTTTCTGCGACGAATCGATATGGGCGATCATTTGATGATCAATGCGCTTTCCTTGCCAATCCATTACAAAGCGATCTATCTGATCAATCGTATTATTGACATTATGCTCTTCGTTCGGTAGTCTTAGCAGGAAAGGGCTGTAATCCATGGGGAAATCCACATCCTCGTACCCAATAATGACCGGTAGTCCATGAGCAAGGTATTCGCGCACTTTTATTGGACAATTCTGCCGCTGGCCTTTTCTGAACAATGCCAGGGTCCCGATCGCCACATCGGCCTGTTCCATTAATTTGCGGTAATCGACGTACGCTAGTTGGCCATGGATAGTTAGATTTGGCAGCCCGGATAACACCGCATCGCTTTGCTGATATCCAACGATATCGAAGTGCCAGCATGGTCGCAACCGAGCCATTTCAACAACTAGATCAAGCCCTTGCCAAGATTGGTCAGGCGTACCGATAAAAAATAAGTGAGGTGAGGCATTACATGGTGCATTGAGCACCGCATAGCTAGATAAATCGATGGCATCACCTATGACACAAATAGGTTTGCCATACGGTGTACAGGTAGCCGCCATCTCAGGCGTTAGGCAGACGAAGCCATTGAGAGTGTGATAATACCAGTTTTTCGTAATGCGATAGTACAGATACTGAGTTTTTGAATAGACAAGCGCTTTCTCTTTATCGAAATCGGAATTGATCTCCAGCACCACTGGATACCGTCGAAAAAGTGTGTGTAAAAGGGGGCGCCACGTCGAAATACGGCAATAAATGAGATCAGGAGCCCAGTTCTGTACCTGGCGGGCCACGTCGAGACAAGCGAACTCGGAATCAAGGCGGGACGACGGGTGGAAATTCAGGTGTGTGAACCCCTGCGTTTCACCTAACAAAGGCTCAGCTGGTTCTCGAGTGACCGTTACGGAAAGAACCTGGTGTCCGGCACGGAGCCAGGCCTCCTCCTGGTAGGATAGCTTCTTCCGTACACCTGAGTAAATAGACAGTGTATCGACGAAGCATATATGAGCAATTTTCACAATTATACTCCCAATTCTCTACATTGAATCACGCTTCGATCAAAGTTATCTCCCGATTGATGCGCGTCTCCCACGGGATGAGGATCGTCTGTGAAAGATCGCGAACACCGGTGGGAATCATTGCACCAAGCTCGTGTACACGAAATAATTTACTTATTACCACGGCATAAGTATAGTTATATCATTCTGTCTCGGCTCTAGCATACTGCACAGGCCGTTTTTCGAAGAAATTACGGACCACATTCGGGCGCTTCTGAGTGCTGTGTTGGTACGCGCGGACATCCGCTTTGAGCGCGGCGACATGTTTCGACCAGCGCTGGCGTAACGCCGACATCTTCACATCCTGATTGAGCATCTCGTCCGGATTCAACTCCGGGCTGTAGCCGGGGAGATAGGCGATCTCTTCCTTATCCTGGTGCTCCTCGCGCCAAGCTTGCATGAGCTTCGCCCGATGGATCGGATGCCCATCGATAATCAAAACGACCTTGCGTTGAGCTTGTTTGGTAGACACGTGAGATATCCGAAAAACACCGTCACTTTGAAGGACCCGTCGCAGACCTGGAAACAGAGATATCCCTGATTCGTAATGGCCGAGATCATATTTCTGCCAAAGCGCTGGCCGGGGCATGGAATCACCTGGGTCTGTCGTGTAGCCCATAGCTGCGTCCCACCTGATCATCCGAGCACCCCAATCTCATGACCCCAATAGATCAGTGCTTTATCCGCCTTGGTGCGTCGCTGCAGGACCGAATATTCCTCGGTGAGCAAGCGCTCCACCACCGCGTGGTTCTGTTCATATGCCGCCCGGCGCACGTGCTGCACGGTAAAGCCCCACTCCCGCAGGTAGTTGCCCACTATGCGGATCGTCACCCGCAGCAAGCATTCGTGTATGATCAGAGCCTGCACCGCCTCGTGCATCCACAGGAAAAACGTCGACTTCAGTCCGTATTTGATTGCGAAAGATATATTCCAGTGTCGTTTATTGTTTCATGATACCTTCCTTCTTTTGATCAGGGGGATCCCAATGATTTGATCTGGTGCTGTATTCGCAGTATGATCATGCTTGCGCTTAGAACGATTCCGAAAAGTAATAACCAGATGGGCCCATGCAGTAACCGAATAGTGAGAATCGGTAAGACCAGAAGTAGCGTTAGGAGACTTTCCCGAAGAATAATTTCTAAGGTTACCCGAACCGAATTACCACTAATACGCATCAGCCAACAGAGGTATAATAACCAGAATAGCGCGCTCAACGCGCTGAACAATTGGATCGTATGATTCGGGCCATGAAACAACCGTGCACCAAAGTAAATGGCGCCGATCCGGCTGAGCATAAGCACAATTTGAAAATACATGTTATCCCGTTGGCGTTCAAGTATGAATACCAGATTATTGAGCGGTAATGAGATAAAGCAAAGAAATGACCAGGGAGCCAGCCATTGCCCATAGCGCCCTGCCATATACCAATGACTTCCGAAGACCATACCGAACAGGACATCGCCGGAAGATGCGAGCAGTCCGAATATACCAGCTGACAGAGTAACCAAATATAAAAACACCTTCCAGGTCATCATCGGCAGATGCCCCTTTGTGTGAGCTTCACGCAAGCGAGAAAAAAAGACTTGACCTGTCGCCTGTCCGATAAGATCCAACGGCATAAACATGATACGCAGGCTTACCGAATACAAGCCGAGCACGTAATTTCCGAACAACGATGCAAGCAAAATGTTCGGCACCTGGCTACCGGCAGCATTCGCCAATGCGGACCATGTATTCAGTAGTGGAAAATTACGATAGCGGACTGCCATCTTTCCCATACCAACGAACGAAATGAACGAGAAGGTGGACCGGTTTCGACGCAGCAGGAGCATCCCGAGTGTGCCACATCCGCCTGCCTGGTTTATCAATTGGCCAATAAACAATCCGAGTGGGCCTTTAACCAAAAATATGATGCCGAGTTGCGAAAATATCTGACCGACACTCCGGTTGACCCGAGTACGAGATATCTCCGAAAAAGCTTTATGCCGTAGCGCCCAATAATTGAGGATCTTATACAGCCCACCGCCGAACAGACCGAGAGGGAGCAACCAGAAGTAAGGCTTGAGTGCTGGCGCATTGATGCTAGCTAAAAAAGCGTTTCCCCATATAAAATAGGCCATGATAAGAACTAGCGTGGAACCGAAGAGAATGGCAATCGTCAACGCTAGAATATTCACCGCCTTCTCTTCCTCCACAGGCAGCGGAATCGCCAACTCGTACTGGAAGGAGGATATCGTGAGCAAAATAGTAAGTAGCGATGTGTAGACCCCGACCACTCCAAAATCTTCTGGGCGATAAAGTCGGGTCAATATGGGAGAAGTGAGTATCACGACGGCCTGTGCAAAAGCCGTTCCGCCGGCCAGCATGATCACGTGCCGTGAAAAATTCGACTTGGGAAGGAACCGTTTCATCCGGTGCATCACGCCGACAGGCTGGTGATCTTCCGGTACACCAGACTCATCTTCAGTTATCACATCCGACGGTATCGATTCCGATCGAGCTACGTTACTCATGCTTATTGCTCGCGCCAAGATCATCACGATCGATCGATTTGTCGGATCCTCGTCGATGGCGGTGACGCTTTTGTTTTTCACCGGTACCGGTGTCCTCGCCTTCCTGGCCGTAGTTGTAGTTGTAGTAATTGTAGTAATAATAGTAGTAGTATCGGTAATGGCTGCGTGTCGTATCGATCTTGTTCAAGATAAAGCCAAGAATCGGGGCGCCGATCTGCTCAAGCGTCTGTAGCGCCATCTGCAGTTGCCCACAATGTGTTTGTTCAGCGGAAATGACGAAGATGATGCCATCGACCAGCGTTGAGATCACCGGCACGTCACTGAGACCGGCAGCTGGCGGCGTATCAACGATCACCACGTCGAAGCGCTTCTGCAATTCGGCAAAAACCTGGCGAGTGCTTTTTGCGTTCAATACCTCGGGGGGATTCGGCGGAAGCGGACCGGTGGCCAGCAGGGAAATCCCTTCGATAAAGGTTGGTTGCAACGCCTCATCCAACGGCGTACTCCCCGTCGCGACGCTGGTCAGCCCCACTTTTCGTTCCAGTTCAAAGTAAGAATGTAACGAGGGTCGGCGTAAGTCCGCATCGACCAGCACGACCTTCTTCCCATCCAGCGCGAAGACGACAGCCAGGTTGATGGCAGTGGTAGTTTTGCCTTCACTGGACCCCGGACTGGTGACTGCCAGGATGTGCTGAGATTTATTATCCATGGCCGCGAAGGCCAGGTTGCTGCGCAACAGACGCATCCCTTCAAGAATAGAACTGCGTCCATGTGTGCCATGGAGGAGTTGGGGTGATTCACCCTCCGGCACTCGCGGAATATAGGCCAGCAGGGGGCGCGAACTGATGCGTTCAATATTGGCCTGGCTATGCACTCGATCATCGAATGATTCGAGTACCATCGCGACGCCGAGTGCCAGCACCAATCCCATCAGAAGCGTAACGGCGATATTGCGCGGTACATTCGGGCTAATCGGCTTCGTATTCTCCAGTGCAACGGATAACAACAGGACGTTGGATGTTTTAGATGCTTCCGTGATGCGCAGTGTTTCATAGGCCTGGTTCATCAGCGCATTGGTGCTTTCAAGCTGCATCACCTTCGAGCGCAGTTCGGCGCCGCGCGTTTCGAGCGGCGGTAATTGCGACAACTCCTGCTGTAGTTTGTCGATCGCTACTTTAAGGACTTTTTGTCGAATGTTCGATGTATCTTCGTCGGTACACGCCTGCATGTACTGTTTTAGTAGCTCTTGGAACTGGGGGTTCATACTATGCGTCTTGCTGGAGACGCGGACGGCCAGATAGTCAGCTCGCGCGGCCCGCTTGGCTTTAATCAAATCATTTATCCGCTGGATTTCCGGGGCGCCATCGGCGTAAGTCATACGAATTTCGGTACGCCGAGTCTCGAGGTCAACAAGCTCCTGATCGATCTTATCGAGAATCGGGCTGCGATCTTCAATATACGCCGAAACGATCATCGGATCCTCATGGCGAAGGCGTTGTTCAAACTGCGCCTTCATTGATGAACTAAGTGCGTTAGCTTGCTCGGCGTCGCTCTTATCGGATTCCAGCTTGGATGATTGCGCCGTCAACAACGCGAGCTTGCCCGTATTATTCCCGGAACTGTCGTTAATGACGCCATAAGTTGTCTCGAAAGTGGCAAGACCGGACCGCGCAACCTTCAATTCTTTCGAGACACGGACACGTTCCTGATCGATATAGGCAATAGCTTTCGCGGTGGCCTTAACATTCTCTTCCTCGTCCCTTGCAATAAGCTTCTCGACCATGGCATTCGCCATCGCCGCGCACATGCGAGGGGTTATCGAAACAACGGTAATGGTTATTACGGATGATTCCTTTTCATTCTTGTCAACAGTAACATCGGGAAATCCAGCTTTCCGGATATCGGGCGATAAACCGTTGAAAACGCTTTGCTGGAAATCCATGCTTCGAAGCCAGCGTATTTCCGTATTAATGCTGGTGGAGTTCAGGAAATCCTCCAGGGAGAGGATGCCTGGAAGCAAAGAGGTCTGCGCGAAGGGGTTTTTCACGCGTATCATCACTTCAGAAGTCGAGGAGAACTGCCGTGTCGTTGTGATCGTATGAAGAACCCCTAAACAAAATACCACTCCAAATACCAGTATCATCCAGCGCCAGCGACGCAACAGCATGTCAATAATCTCGCGAATACTCCATCCGGATACCTCGGTAGTACCAGAAGATATTTTATTCACGGGCACTTCGGCCACGGAATAACGAGCACGCGGCATATCTTTCTGCATCGAATCGTTCTGCATCTCTGGCGATGATACTGGTGTATTGGGCACGGAATTGTATCTCCTGTCTGTCCCGTAATGGACCGGAGCAGGCTTGCCTGCATTCTTTCGTTCTATTTTATGGCTCATTCGCGCCGCACTCACATAGGAATACGGCTTTGCCCGGTATTCTCTCTGAAGGTTAGCTTGTTGTCGAATCCGCTCCTGAACACACTGGGGCAGCAGCTAGAATGTTGTTTCAATCAGATGGTAAGTTATCAATAGACTTGTAAGTTCCGCCAAACTAAAGGTCGAGCTAGCGGCAGGTACGTACACGAGATCACCCGGCTGCAATTGTACATCCTTCTTTGTATCGAGTTTCAGTAGGACGGCATCAAGGTTCACAGCGATTCGTTGCGGATTGCCATCTTTATCAAGTCGAAGGATCTGCGCTTTCTTTAATGCGGTTTTTGGTTTCGCGCCGCCTGCGCGGATCACGGCCTCAGAGGCTTTATAGGGGTGAAAAGGGTCAAAGGGCAGAAACCCGGGTGACATGACATTGCCGACGATGGTAATACGCGCCGTCATCGGCGACACGAGAATGCGATCCCCGGTGTGCCAGCCGACCGGAACAGGTCTTCCGGCTGCCAGATCGAATACCTCTGCCGTCCCGTTGACATGATAGAGCTTCACCGTGCTTTGTGATGCATTGGTCGAGAATCCGCCAGCAATCGTGATTGCCTCTAATAAGGAGACCTGCGATGACAATAAATAATTCCCAGGAATCTTTACTTCACCGGTAACGTTCACCAGGACAAAGGTAGAGGGCACAAAAATTTTATCGCCATCCGTTATCTCGAGTCGTTGGCGTGCAGGAAGAGGCACGGTCAGGTCTATCACCTGCTTCCTGCCGTCGGCGTGGGTGACGGCGACCGCGGAACGCAACGCCGTATCGTTCATTCCACCGGCCAGCGCGATTACATCCTGAAGATCAAGACCACGCGCCGCGGGATATATGGCGGGGAGGCGAACATCGCCGGATACATCGATAGGAACCATCATGGATTCCACCTGCACGACATCGCCCGGTTGAAGTGGTGGATCATCATCAGGTTTCTTCAGGTATAGATTGACCAGGTTGAGCGGCAGTGTCGTTTTCCCACGTAGAATCGATGCCTGCATGCCATTGATGTCGCCTTTAATCCCGTGCGCCGCTGCCAGGGCCTGTGAGGTGGTTGCACCGGGAGGCAATTCATAGAGTCCAGGGGTTTCGACTTCTCCTGCCACAAACACGGAAATAGTCGGTCGCGCATCAATGGTAAGCAAGTCACCATCAAGCAATTGAATATCCGCCTTCTGATCGCCGGCAAGCAAGTCGGTAAGGCGCACGGAGATTTTCTCCCCACCGGTCTTATGGATGAGCGATGCCACGCACGTATCGGCGGTACGCGTCAGACCGCCAGCCGCAACCAGCATATCCAGCACGGATGTCAAGTTCTTTGCGAGGAAATAAACACCTGGCTTGGCGACCGCGCCGACGATGTAAGCACGCGTAAGCTGCGGTGCGATCAGAGTGATATATACTTCCGGTTTGAGTAAGCGCTTTCGATATGACTCGGTAAGAACTTTTGTCGCTTCAGCCAGGGTGAGTCCTGCGACGGCCACCTGATTGACAACGGGCAACTGCACCGTACCATCAGCCAGCACCGTGGCATTGCCTCCGAAGGTGGGGTTATCAACGACAGTCACGACGATAAGGTCTCCGGGACCGAGGCGGTATACATCAGTGGGCGCAGCACAGAAGACTGGCAGGGACAGGCAGCAGACAACCAGAAAGGCAAGAAAGAATCGGTGACGCATGGGACTGATTACCTCGATAAGAAACGAACATCAGCACTCTAGCTTACATTATCCATATAATTCAAAGCATGCCATTGTTACAATGTATTCGAGCAGAGAATACATCACACCGGGCATTTCTCAAGATAATGAGTAATCAGAACTAGTTATATTTCCGTTTCACATGCTAAATTACCATTTTATTGAACGATTGTCAAATAATCGACCTGTAGTTAGCCTATACTATTCGTTGTATTGATGACTATAGCAATCTTGGCATATTCGATTACCTGGGTATGCAGTTGACGGTACCAGACACTAGATGTAGTATCTGGGCGTATGGATTCCTTTCCGAAAAGCCAGAAAGAATTTAATGCCTTGATTGCCTCGAAAGAGGCTTGTCAGCGCTATTTGGTCTCGATTCGTTGGCCCGATGGCTTTGTGTGCCCAGATTGTCGCCATACCCAAGCGTGGACGTTGGCGACCGGTCAATATAAATGTACACGCTGCCGAAAACGGGTGTCGGTGACCGCCGGGACGCTGTTTCAAGATACACGCTTTCCGTTGCGCCTCTGGTTTCAGGCCATCTGGTATGTCATCAGCCAGAAATCTGGTGTCAGTGCGTTGGGGGTCCAGCGGATTTTGGGCTTGGGCAGCTATCATACGGCGTGGGCGTGGTTGCATCGTTTGCGACGTGCCATGGTCCGCCCAGATCGGGAACGGTTGTCTGGCACGATTGAGGTCGATGAAACCTACTGGGGCGCCGCGCAAGCCGGGAAACGCGGGCGTGGTGCCTCGGGCAAAGTGATCATCCTGGTAGCCGTCGAGCACGAGAGGAACCAATTGGGCCGTCTCAGACTGCGGCGGGTTCCCGATCTCCGCGGAGAAACCCTGGTCGCCGCCGTCCAGGAGACCGTCTCGCCGGGGAGTATCGTCGAAACGGATGGGTGGCCAAGTTATCACGACCTGTCCACGCAGGGGTATGCCCATCACGTGGTCCGGGTGGAGTGTATGGATGAATTGTTGCCGCATGTCCATCTGGTCGTCTCGTTGTTGAAACGTTGGTTGCTCGGGACGCACCAAGGGGGCGTCCAAGAGTCGTACCTGGATTATTATCTCGACGAATTTACCTTTCGGTTTAATCGTCGCACATCGCATTCGCGCGGGATGTTATTCCGGCGCGTCCTGGAAAACGCGGTCGTGGCCTCACCAATCCGTGAGTCGGATTTACGGGCGAAACCAGAATGAGTGCTCAACACTACATCTAGTGTCCGGTACCGTCAACTGCATACCCAGGAAATCTAAAATCCAAAATGCCACCCCCTCGTCAAAAACTATCAACTATCAACTGACAACTGATAACTAACAATTGACAGTCCATAGGTCGAAAGCTAAACTGGCAACCAATAAATTGATAGGATAGGTGCCGCAATGTCGCATATCGAAAACGCAGAGATTCTTGTTCTCGCTAACCAGACGCTCGGTGAAATTGAAGGGCCGCTCTTCGGGCAGTTCCTCGAAATCACCGGTCGCTGTATCAATCGTGGGTTGTATGACCCGGAAAGCCCCCTTGCCCGTGCGGATGGCCTCCGCACCGATGTCATCGAAGCCATCAAGGAATTACGCCCCTCGTATATCCGTTATCCCGGTGGTTGCGGGGTCGCGTACTTTGACTGGCAGGAACTCGTCGGCCCTATCGCCGATCGCCCACGTGCCAAGCTCTTCCGCGAAACCTGCGTGCCGCAATCGACTGCATTCGGCATTCACGAAGCCTGGGCCTTTTGCCGGGAAATCGGCAGTGAGCTGTATTACGCCGTCAACGCCAATACCCAATCCCCGGAAGATGCCGCCAATCTGGTCGAGTATCTGAATGGTACGACTGAAACCAAATGGGCCGACCTGCGCCGCGCCCATGGGCATGAGGAACCGTATGGCATCAAGTATTTCGGTCTCGGCAATGAGATCTACGGCGACTGGCAGCCGGGCGTGAAAACCGCCGAGGAATACGTCAAGTGGTGCCGCGAAGCGATTCATCAGATGAAACTGGTCGATCCCTCCATTATCACCATCGCCTGCGGACTTGGCCGTTACGATCCTTCCTGGGACCGCACCGTGCTGAATGGCCTGGCCGACCGCATCGATCTCATTTCGATCCACAATTACTTCGGGCGACCGATCTTCCGCGACAGCATGGCCGCCAGCCTCATCTGCGAGCACATGATCAACCAGATGAACGTGAACATCGACGAGATGCTCGATAGTCATCTGGACCGGAAGGATCGACCCGGCATGGCCTTCGACGAATGGAATGTCTGGTATCGCGCGGTCCATAACCCGGAGACCGACGGCGAGGAAATTTACAACTATACCGACGCGCTGACGGTGGCCTCCCTGATGCATGTCATCCTGCGCAATACGCGCACGATCCGCCTGGCCAACTCCTCGGAACTCGTCAATGTGCTGGGAGCGATCTTTACCGACCGCGAACGCAGCGTGCGTCAGACGATCTTTTACCCCCAGCGATTGCTGCACGATGTACACAATGGTCGCGTGGTGCGCACGATCGTCGATGCCCCCACCTTCGCCGCCAAGCACGAACGCTTCTTCTGCGGCATCGTCGATGCGGAGAAGGCGAAGGACGAGACCGTGCCCACCCTGATGCATTTCGACGAAGTTCCCGCACTCGACGCCGTTGTCAGCATCAATGAAACCAATCGAAAAGTCACCCTGTCCGTAGTGCAGAAACTGGAAGATCGAGCGCTCAAAACCCGGCTGACCTTCCACGGCCTGCAACCGAGCGGAGACACCATGCGTGTGCACCGCTTGACCGGAGGCGAGGATTTATTGGCGGAGAATACATTGGATCATCCTGATCGGGTGGGGATCGCGACGGAGACCGTGCCGCTGTCCACCGAGATCGTCTTTCCCCCGGCCAGTTTAACGGTAATCGAATTCACCTATTGATCGTGGAGGATACTCGATGCACTCGGAACCCAGCTATGCCGAAGCCTGCCATTGGTGGAGCGATCTTGAAGATATCTGGACGCCGGTGGGGTGGAAGGACCATCTTTTCGCCTTCAACGTCTTTTTCAACGGCGCAATCCTGGCGCAACCCGATTTAAACC
>Ga0118677_10009100_pt1 | contig 15648 bp, 11 predicted proteins | sample AliMusrvi5mmetaG_FD_86154 | JGI IMG/M metagenome (GOLD analysis project Ga0118677, IMG submission 86154)
ATTTCGTACAGAGTAATGGTTGGCCCGACAGTTGCTTTGATAGTATCGATTTCAATGCCGAAATTCTGGAGTATGGTGATAATTTTGTTTTTATTCGCATTTTGTTCCACCATGTCAATTTGCGTTTCGTTGTCGGTACCGTAAATTTTCAGCAAATCGAGGGTCGGAGGGTTATAGTGCGATAAATCCAGTGTTGGATCATACTTGCCTAATTTGGATACATTATAAAATGGGTCTTCATTGTTATTATCAGTCAAACCTGACTCATCGGCATCTACGGCTTTGTTTTCTTCTTGATGTTCCGGTTGCTGAATTTCGAACGAAACATTTTCGTTTTCATTGTCAAAATCGTTTTCAATCTCGTTTTCAGTTTCTAAATTTACCGGTTCTATAATCAGTTCTTCTTCCTGATCGTTGCGTTTTATAATCCAGTCTTCGGGAATTATTTCAGTGCCAACAGCCACTGTTGCCTCTATTGGTTCATCTTCAATGAAAAATTTTGGATCTGTCACTTCAACGGCTTTTTGTTTGCGTGAAAAAAGCCCTTTCAGAATTGGAATGGTGGCTTTTGACGAAACGATGGCATACGACAAGAATAATCCGATGAGAATCATTAATGTCCCTGGCATGCCAACGTAAGAAATCAGCCATTTGCTGGCTTCGTCGCCATGACGGCCGCCCGGTGAGAAAAACAAATAGTCTTTGTAATAAGGTGCAAGAGTATATCCAAGCAATACAGATAACCAGATTAACCAGAAACATGTGTGAAAAAATGCTTTCCAGAGTGCCGTTAGCCGAACTTTAATAAGACGCATGGCCACCACAATTCCTAAATAAATAAAGGCGAATGAGGCAATCCCAAACCATTTATTGATGAATGTTTCAGCCAATATAGCACCGGTTACAGATGCCCAGTTTTGGATTTCGGTACGCATTTGTTGTAATTCGCTCCACGATAGGTCCATTTTGCTTTGGTCGGCTGCACCTGTGAAGAAGTAAGATACAAATGATACCAATAAAAATAAAACACCCAGCGATAAACCTATTCCAAGAATAATACGTGTACGCTCATCGGTAATGAAATTAATGAATTTGGTTCCGAAACCAGGTTCATTCGTGTTCTTCGGTTGTTTCGCCTTTTTCGAATCGATTTTAGGTTCGAACCTGACTTCTTGTTTTACTTCCGGCTTTGGTGTGCTTTTAATCGGTTTCTTGGGTGCCATGTATTTTGCTTACAGGTATTTTTTGTGGTTTGTCATTTAAAATGCAAAAATAATAAAAAGGAACTCCCATATTACATCTTTTCCTATAAATTTGCAGAAATTTAAAATTCGAAATTATTGAGCAGCATATATTGGGTTCCCATAATGAAAGGAATATGACCACAAAGCAACGATTCAACTATATAATTAACTGGTTTAATGAAAATGTGCCAGTCGCAGAAACCGAATTACATTACAAGAATCCTTTTGGATTATTAGTAGCTGTGATTTTGTCAGCCCAATGCACAGATAAACGGGTAAACATGATAACCCCGCAACTTCTGGCCGATTTTCCAACGCCGGAAGTAATGGCTGCTACCACTCACGAAGTCATTTTTGATTATATCCGCTCGGTGTCGTATCCGAATAATAAAGCAAAACATTTGGTGGGTATGGCGCGAAAGCTTATGAGCGACTTTGGAGGAGTTGTGCCCGATGATATTGATATGTTGCAAACTTTGCCGGGTGTAGGTCGCAAGACGGCCAATGTGATTGCTTCCGTTATTTTCAATAAGCCGGTAATGGCTGTCGATACACATGTTTTTCGGGTTTCGGAAAGAATAGGATTGACTACCGGTTCCAAAAATCCGTTACAAACAGAGCATGAACTGGTAAAATATATTCCTGCCGAATTGATTCCCAAAGCCCATCACTGGATTATTTTACACGGGCGATATGTGTGTCTGGCACGTAAACCAAAGTGCAGTGAATGTGGCATAAAAACATGGTGTCGGTATTATACGACTCATTTTTTTAATTTATGCGAATCAGGAGTTGAAAAATAGTCCGTAGGACTTATATATCAATAGAATATTTATATATTTATTTTTTATTGTCCGTAGGATATCAACGTTTTTTCTCTGTTTATCCCCTATGGGGAATTGATTTTGGATATTTTAAATTTCTATTGACATATATTCCCAACGGGAAATAGCATGTTATAAGCAAAAAATACTCATTTTCAACTCCAGATTCGCATAATTTACAAATATTCTCCTTGTAAAATATTAATTAGTTTTTATCTTTGTGGCATAATTTTAAATTTAAAATCATAACAATATGATAGATGAAGAATTGGTGCGTTGCCGTCCGTGCGGATACGTAATGAAAGAGAGTGAATTAGGCGATGTGTGCCCGGCTTGCGGCTTGCCACGCAATGTATTTGAACCTTATCGCGAAAGGGTTTCAGCCAATAGGTTATTTATTCTGGGACTTGATATTCACCCCATAGCCATTCACCTATCGCAGACTTTTGTGGCCTTAACGCCCTTGTTGTTTATTTTTCATTCTGTTTTTCCGTATTTTCAGGAAACGATAATTCATTCAGTTATTACTTTCTCAGTTTGGGCATTACCATTGTCATTGATAGCATCTTTTGTGTCGGGTATTGTGGATGGTATTACCCGTTTCAAAACCTTGAGAACACCATTACTTAAATCGAAAATCATTTTCAGTATTCTGATACTGATCACTGCATTTACGCAACTTATTATTTATAAGCCTGAAAACTATGGTTGGATTACATTGGTGTTGAGTTTATTCTCTTTGGGTTTTGCCGTGAAACTCGGTTTGTTGGGCAAGCATCTCATTGATGTAATTTTGCCGGGAAAATATGTTCGACGCAAAAAGAAACCAACTAAATATGCTCCAAAATCTCCTGTCGAAAAAGGAGATACCGCTGAAATACCGGTTAAGAAAATGCCTTCAAAAGCAGATGAAAAGATTGAAGCTGCCGAGTAAATAAATGATAGTTTTCTGAATGCCCGTTTCCATTTAACCGGAAACGGGATTTTTTTGTCAGATATAGAAACATTTTATAAAGTTGCACTGAGTACATGATAAAAATCTTATTGAACAATACCATACTGATTATAAGTCTATTGTCAAACGATTTGTAGCTCGCTAATGAGCGACCTCGTCTGGTGAACCGAAAAATGGAGTGAAGTAGGCGTAGAAAACTTTTCTGTTTGAGTCTCGACGTATTCCGTCGAGGCGAGTTTAAAAGTTTTCAGCCTACAAACGACTAATTTTTCGAGTGAAGCAGGCGGAGTCTTGATTTTTTTTGCTTACTTTTTTGCATCAAGGCAAAAAGAGTAAGTGGGGTTTGGGGCAACGCCCCATATTCAAATAGTTGATTTGTAATCAATTATATTATTGTATTTAATTTTTGTCATGTACAAAAAAAGTCGCGAGCAACAGAAACTTTTAAAGAGAAGACTTGATAAAGAATTATACCAACGTGTAATCAAGTAAATGTGCCAAAAGAAAAAACTTTCTTTTGGCATTAAGGAATTGACCTAGGTATTCTTCGCGCTCCATCAGATTTTTATCACTCACCATCTCTGAAATCTGTTGGAAATTTCTTACATTTGTCATTCAAAAAAATAAAGTATCATGCTCCCATTAGCCGAAAGACTCCGACCTCAAACGCTCGATGAATTCATCGGACAAAAACATTTGGTAGGCGAGAAAGCCATCCTGCGCCAGATGATTGAATCAGGTCGTATTGCTTCGTTTATCCTTTGGGGACCTCCGGGTGTGGGCAAAACAACACTGGCCAAAATAATTGCCAATAAACTTGATCGTCCGTTTTATACGCTCAGTGCAGTTACTTCAGGTGTAAAAGATGTGCGGGAAGTCATTGAAAAAGCCAAATCCAATCGTATCTTTTTACAAGGTGGAAATCCTATTTTGTTTATCGACGAAATCCACCGTTTCAGTAAGTCGCAACAAGATTCGTTGCTGGGTGCTGTGGAAAACGGAACAGTGACACTGATTGGTGCTACCACCGAAAATCCTTCTTTCGAAGTCATTACTCCGTTACTCTCTCGCTGTCAGGTGTATATCCTCAAGTCGCTGGAAAATGAAGATTTGCTGCAGCTGGCTAATAGGGCGATAACTACCGATCCGGAACTGAAAAACAGGGAAATCATTTTAGATGAAACAGAATCGTTGTTGCGGTTTGCAGGGGGAGATGCCCGCAAGTTGCTCAATATCTTGGATTTGGTTGTAGCCGCCGCCGAGCCGGACGAAACTATTCATTTTACCAACGAGGTTGTTACCGAACGACTGCAACAAAATCCCATGGCGTACGACAAAGACGGTGAAATGCACTATGATATTATTTCCGCCTTTATCAAATCTATCCGTGGCAGTGACCCCGATGCGGCTGTTTATTGGTTGGCACGCATGGTTGCGGGTGGGGAAGATCCTAAGTTTATTGCTCGCCGATTGGTGATTTCGGCTGCCGAAGATATTGGTTTGGCTAATCCGAATGCGCTATTATTGGCTAACGCCTGCTTTGATGCGTTGCAGAAAATCGGTTGGCCCGAAGGACGGATTATTCTCTCGGAAGCGACTGTTTATCTGGCCTCGTCGCCTAAAAGTAATTCAGCTTATCTGGCAATTGATGATGCGCTGGCATTGGTGGAGCGCACCGGAAACCTGCCTGTGCCACTTCACTTACGCAATTCGCCTACCAAGTTGATGAAAGACCTCAACTATGGTAAAAACTATAAATACTCGCACGACTTCCCGAATCATTTTATCGACCAACAATTTATGCCCGACGAGCTAACCAAAGAACGCATTTGGAAAGTGCAAAACAATCCTGCCGAAAGCAAACTGGGTGAATGGCTTAGAACATTGTGGAAAGGGAGATTCTAAAGATTATTGCTTTAGAAACGTCTGACAAAAAACGCCAACAGAACTTGAGCGTGAAAATATATCTACCCAATCAACCGCTGCATCGCTAACGAAATAAATTTCTCCAGTTATACGATGCTATATATCCATGCTGACAATAGCAAAACCTGCCGAAATGCACGTCAGCCAGCCAATGAACATACGAGGTGTGTATTATGGGTATCTTATTAGTTTTTTAGTTATCAGTCTATTAGTTCTGTCTTTTCCTGTCAGTATGTAAAGTCCACTTTGCAAGTTGCTAATTATAATTGTTTTCTCATTTTTTGTTGATCGTACAAAGATAACTTTGCCTGACAAATCTATCAACTTAATTTCTACAATATCTGCGTTGTCAAATGTAATTGTAAAAGAACCACTTTGTTTATTTGAATAAATTCTAATTTGAGTTGAATTTGTCTCAATAGGTTTCACTGAATTTATCAAATCACAATTTATAGCAGTCTCAGGATAAATTGATATTTTGTATTGCTGGAAACAAATTATTGAATAGTCAGGAAAGTCAGTTCTGCAACCTGGAGAAGGAATAATTAAACCATATGTTGAACCAATCCCTTCAATGAGGTTAATTTTGTAACAAGAATTTGTATTCCACCTTTTTCTATAAATGTTACCAACTAAAACAGAGTCGATAGATTTAATAGTGTCAGGTTGGTCTAAATTTAAATTTAGAAATCCTTTAACAGTATCACCAACTTGTAATGTAAAGTCATAAAGTAATTGTTCTGTATTTTCGGTAGGAGGTATGAAAAAATACTTTTTTATTTATTTTGTCTTGTCTTGTCTAAATGCCCCTTTATAACCAATTGTTGTGAAATCACAAACACCAGAATTATTAGATTTTACAAAAGGAATAATTAATTTATGATATGTTTGAGATTGAATAATCGTATCACCTGAAATTGTAATTGAATAATTTTCATTACTATTACCCATCATACATATCGAAGTATGTTGAATATTCCATGTGGCAGAAGAGTCTGGGAAAGGATGTTAAACAGAAGTCTGTGCATTTGTGTAAAATGTCAAAGACACTAAAATAGTCAGAAGAATTTTTCTCATATTTGTTTTATTACTACACATAACGACCCCAGGAAGCCTAAATTTTGGTTGCAGGTGTTTGGTTTGTTTATGTCTGTTTCGGTTTACTCTGTTGTTGATATTTTCGGGATTTTTAAATTTTTAGGACTAATAATTAGGTAATTGGTTCTCTTTCCAGTGTCTTCCGATTTCAAAATTTCCTTTACAACTAAATCCTGCAAATCCCGCAAAGCTGTATCTGTGGAACAATCAGCAAGTTTTCCATATGTTGAAGTACGTAAAAATCCAAGTTCTTTATCGTAATTGTCGTATAAATAATTAATTATCTTTCGTTGTCTTTCGTTGATAGAGGTAAATTTGTGTTTTTCCCAAAAACGTGCTTTGTCCAAAATAATTTCCAAATTCTTTTCGCTTGAAAGTAACGCTCTCTCGAAACAATCTAAAAACCACTCTAAATATGGTGTAATGTCGCTTGTTCCTTTCTGGGTTTTTTCGATAATTTCGTTGTACCGTTTATGTTCCTTGAAAATCTGGTTTGACATACTATAGAATCTGATTTTACTTCCTTCACTTCGAGCCAAAAACATATCCATAATCGCACGGGCAAGTCGTCCGTTACCATCATCGAATGGGTGAATGGTAACAAACCAAAAATGTAAAACAGCTGATTTCAAGACTAAATCTATATGATTTTTGTTGTTCAACCAATTCATAAAAATGTCCATTTCTTGAGAAACCCTTTCAGGAATTGGGGCTTCAAAATGTACTTTTTCTTTACCAAATGCACCTGAAATGACTTTCATTCCAGCTGAACGAAAACGACCGACATCAATTTTCACATTTCTACTGTAGCCTGATTGAAATAGAGAATTGTGCCAACCAAAAAGTCGTTCGTCTGAAAGAGGTTTATCATAATTTTGAGTTGCATCTAAGAGAACATCCACCACGCCTTCAATATTTCGTGGTGTAGTTACAAATTCAGCTCCTTCAATACCTAATTTTCGGGCAATAGACGAGCGAACAAGTTCAGGATTAAGGAATTCACCTTCTATTTTAGACGTGTCGATAACGTCCAAAATCAGAGATTCTAATGTCGCACGCTCAATTAAATCAAAACCCAATCCTTCCATATGTCCGAGCAATTTCCCCTGTAAGTGTCTAACAGAGGCTAAGATTGGCAATATTTTTTCGTTATCCCAAACAAAATTGTACCAGTTTTCTCTTTCGTGTATATACATAATTCTTTCACTGCATAATTTGCGGTAAAAATAGAGTTTTTTCACCGCAAAAGCAAATTTTCAAGCAATTATAAAAGGGCTGACGCATTAAAAATAAATGGCTACAAAACACATTATGCATTAAATATCAGGGGCTTTTCCCCTAAAACCCCACTTACTTTTTTTTCTTGAAACAAAAAAGTAAGCAAAAAAATTCAAGACTCCGCCCACTTCACTCGAAAAACTTACGCTCGGCAGACTCAAATCGTCCAAACTCACTTCGACGGAATACGTCGAAGCTCAAACAGGACGATTTTTAACGGCCTACCTTACTTGTTTATCGGTTCACTGGACGAGGTCGCTCATTAGTGAGCATTAGTGAGATTGATTGGGGCGTATGAAATTTTAATGCGTCAGCCTTGGCAATTATTATCAAAATGTGTTGTTGTGCGCAGCTTTTTTTCTACACTTGCACCCAACAACCGAGGCTATGGGCATTTTGACGTTCACCGTTGCACGGGATGTTCCATTGGCGGGAGCGTTCGCTGTTATGAAACGACAAAGTGAATGCGGGAGCAAAACTGCCGGAATGCACTTCAGCCAGCCAATGAACGAGGCGTGTGTTATGGCTTCGTTATTTTTTCATTTTTCAGTTCAGAAGTATGTCTTGACCGCAAATTCAAACTGGTTGATAAATATCTCTTTAAATCTCGATATGTTGTTTTGCTCGTAAAAGAGTAACATTGCTTTCTTGTAGTCTACGGAGTCAACTGTCCTGAATGAAATGGGACAATGTTTGTAATTCATTAGAATCGCATTACTTACAATTCGGGCTGTTCTCTTGTTTCCGTCCATAAATGGTTGAATGTATGAAATCAATACTAAAATAAGCAGTGCCTTTTCAAATATATTTTCTTTCTTATTCACAAGTTTACAGGCGGATTCCAATGCTTCACGTATTTGAAATTCGTTGTCGAGTGGACGATAATTTGTACCTGAAATACCAACTCTTCGTTTTCTTAGATTCTTGTCAACAGCCAATTCTTTAATAAGCAAACTATGAATATCTTCTATTTTTGAAATTGTCAACGGAATTAAATAGTCTGGATTTTCGACAATGAAATCTAGCGCATCTTTGTGATTCAGAAGCATAATTGCCTCTTCTTTCGTTTTTCCTGCGGCAGTTTCTTTGTCTTTAAGTAATCTTTCTGTCTCAAGTAATGAATAAGTATTTCCCTCAATCTGAGAAGATTTCCAACTTAAATCAATGGCAAGGCGTTCCAGTTCTTTTTTGTATTCGGAATCTGACAATTGCGAAATATTCTCAGTGAATTTTGTTTGCAAGTCAGTTAATTTTGAAAGTTCAGTTTCATTCAGAATATCAGTTCTGTCCAATAATTCAAAAATGTCTAAGTTGAAGTCTTCTTTAATCCGCCTTTCGTCAATTTCCTTTTCGTAATAACTGTCTAAGTCAATCGAATATAATAATTCGTAACACGGTGAAATAAAATATCTTGTTCCTTTCCCTTTTCCCTCCGAGATTATGAATTCCTCGGTCAGTAGTTGAGTTAGAATTCGTTTAACTGTCGCATAACTAATCGAAGTTTCAAATTCTTTATGAATTTCGCTTGAAGAGCAGTTTGCGTGGTTCTGAATGAAATTTAAAATTTCTATTTGTCTCGTTTCTGGCATAATTGTATATTTTAGCTCACAAATATATGAAATACGGCTCAGTTTTCACTGCAAACGAGCTTTATTTTTTTTATAATGAGCCATAACGACGAGGCGTATGTTAGGCGGTCGTAGTTTGCTCAATCGAGTCGTTTTGGTCTCATTTTTCTGTCTGAATTTATCTTGTTTCGTACAACAACAAGAGATTGTTAAATTTGCATTCTTATTCACTGTTGAATAGTTCGAATTGACTAAATTATCTCGACTTTACATAATTCATAATTGCAAATTATTTTAAAATAATTTTTGCACTGTTCAATCCTACCTTTACAATATACATTTTATTTGTAATTAGTGGAATGTTCAATGATTTATGGATGGCTTTTTCAGAAAATACCATTTTCCCATCTATGGTAAACACCTGCACCATCTCGTTATTCTGTAAATTTTTCAATATTAAATTTCTCCCTTCTATACTTATGCCCAACTCAGTGGCTGAAACAGTTTGTATGCCGGTACTTACTTCAATTATATTCAAAAAATCCTTCCATTGTAATGCATTCTGATAACCTGTTTTTGAACCGTTGGGAACATAAAGAGCACAAATAACTTTTGACACATTATAAAAAACATTAGAGCTTTTAGACAAATCAATAGGCATAGTTGAATTTACATGGATAGAAGTTAAACTGCCACAACCTTCAAAAGCAGAATTACCAATTGATTTAACTGAACCTGGAATAATAATAGACTTTAAAGCTCTACAATAATAAAAAGAGTTTACTTCAATAGTTGTTAAAGAGCTGGGTAACACAATGGAAGTTAAACGATCACAGTACCCAAATGCACCCGAAATTGAAGTCACTGAGTTTGGTATTGTAATAGACGTTAAGCGGATACAACCCCAAAAAGTACCACTTTCAATAGACTTAACGGAGCTTGGTATTGTAAAAGAAGTCAAATTAGCACAACCATTAAAAGCAGAAGAACCAATAGTTTTTACCGAATTAGGAATATCAATTGAAATTAAACTGGAACAATCTGAAAAAGCACTTCTACCAATTGAAGTAACCGAACTTGGTAATTGAATAGTTATTAAACCACTACCTTCAAAAGTATTATCACTAATTGAAGTTATGGAACTTGGTATAATAATAGAATTTAAAGCATGACAATAGGAAAATACACCACTTCCAATATTGATTACAGAACTTGGTATAGTAATGGAAGATAGACTGCTACATTCATAAAAAGCATTTAGACCAATTGAAGTTATTGAATTTGGGATAATAACAGAAGTTAAATTGTAACAAAACCTAAAAGTACTCGGCGAGATGGACGTCACGGAATTTGGGATAATAATAGACTTTAAATTTTTACAACCCCAAAAAGCGCCTGCACCAATTGAAGTCACAGAGCTTGGGATATTTATGGAAGTTAAACCAGTACAGCCTCCAAATGTACTTTCGCCAATTGAAGTTACAGAACTTGGAATAGTAATAGAAGTTAAACCACTACAATAGTAGAAAACCTCATTTTCCAAAGAAACTACCGAATTCGGTATTGTCACAGAAGTTAAACCACTACAAAATTTAAAAGCATCCGCACCAATTGAAGTCACAGTATATGGTATCATAATGGTAGTAATTCTATTGCAATCAGAAAAGGCATAATTACCAATTGATGTAATGGAATTAGGAATTGTTATGCTGGTTAGACCGCCACAACCAGAAAATACACTATTTCCAATTGATGTAATTGAACTTGGGATAGTAATAGAGGTTAAACTGCTACAACCCAAAAAAGCACCATTACCAATTAAAGAGATTGATTCTGGTATTGTAATAGAAGTCAAACCAATACAATTCATAAAAGCGTATTCCCCGAAGGAAGTTACAGAATTCGAAATTGTAATGTTTTTTAGACCACTACAGCCTGAAAAAACACTATTCTCAATTGAAGTAATTGAACTTGGAATAGTAACAGAAGTTAAACCACTACAACCCAAAAAAGCACTATTCCCAATTGAAGATATTGAATCTGGTAATTTAATTGACGTCAAACCACTGCAATTTTTAAAAGCATTTTCTCCAATTGAAGTTACAGAGTCAGGTATGTTAAATACGCCTTTTTTTTGAGCTGGACACATTAAAAGTGTATTAGTCTGATTATTAAATAATGTGCCATCTATACTTGAAAATAATGGATTATTAATATCTACATTTATCGCTTCCAGATAATTACAATAATTAAAAGCATCACTTGCAATTGAAGTTACAGAACTAGGTAATGTAATAGAAATTATACTACTCCCAAGAAAAGCACTATTCCCAATCCTTGTTACTGAATACACAATCCCGCTATCACTAACAGAAGCTGGGATGACAATATTACCAGTATAAGTATAATTTTGCGTAACTTCCACTGTATAGGGCAAAACCAATGAAGTTTTGTTGTAAGTAATACCATCAACAATAAAATTGTTAGCCCATGAATTAATAACTACTATGAATAGTGCTGAAATAAGTATAATTTTTCGTTTCATAAAATATTTTTTAATGTGTTATATTTTTGACTTATTATATGTGATTCAACTAGTTTCTTCTATTTAGTTTCTTTTTTTCTTCCAAAATCTGCGTGAAATTGTCCGCCGAGCAAAATCCCGAAAGTCAACAAATTCAGTCGTTGCCGAAAAGTCAAGAAGTCGAGAAAAGCTGACAGTTCGTCAAAGATTTTATCTTCAATAGTTGAGTCGTCTTTTTATTTTGTACTATGCCCCTAACGAGAGTCTGCGCAAAAACTCCCTTTATCATTTATAAATTTGGATACCTGACTGAGAAAATTTCCATCTGCGCAATTCTCATCGATTCCATTTTAGTTTTTGCGCAGTCTGACGACCGAGGCTATGGGCATTTGGCGGTTTGCGGGAGCATTCGCTGTCGTGGAACGACAAAGTGAATGCGGGAGCAAAACTGCCTGAATGCACGTCAGCCAGCCAATGAACATAGGCGTGTGTTAGCAGCATACCATTTGTTTGTTTATTTCTTCCAAAACTTCCACCATTTCTTTTTTCTCTGTTCAGCTTGAGTTTTGATAAATATTTCGTCTTCTTGTCTGACCAACTCAGACAGTTGATTAACTTTTGGTTCAATAGTAATGTCTATTCTTTTCCAGTCTTCAAAGTTGTCAATTTGAAAGTCTTTATAAATCTCAAGAAAGCGAAGAGCTTCTTTTTCTACAATTTCCACAGAACCATAAATTCCTTCAATTGCACAATCATATTCTTCGTCAACACCATACATAAAAGATTTTTCGTCATCTGTCAATTCTGTTTCCCAAGCAATCCAATTTATAGAACTAGTTACTTTATTAAGTTTTATCTGTCCGTCTAAATATGCTTTATATAGAAATCCAAGAATCACTCGTCCTGAAATTCGAGGTTTGTCTTGTCCTACAAATTCGTTTATAAGCGAAATAACGTCGTTAACGCTTTTGTGTCCACATAATGAAAGTTCGATAACAAAATAATCTGGTTTCTCGTCTTGTGTAATTATGTTGTCAGCCCATTTTATAACTTCCTTTTTGTCTATAAGTCCATTCGTCAGAGCGATACTAAATACTTCTAAAAGTTCTATAAAATCTCGTGGGTTCGTTGTCATTTCTTTTTTTTTATGGCTGCTGCTAACACATATATATGTGTAGTATGTTTTGGGTATGTGCTATTGTATTGCACATATATCTGTTTTATCTGTATTGATTGAAATTTCTATTACATTGATATTGAATCACTTGTTTGAAATATGATTTTTAAAGCAATTGCACATATACCAATTTGTTAAAGTGATGATTATGATTGTTGCTTTTTGTTATTTCTTACAAGGATCAATGTTTTATTTCACAGTAACTACAATTGTTATCAATAGTTCAGAGCATATTATGCTATTTCAATATCTTCCGAAAATGTTTTGCCCAATATCCGTTCAGATATTTTGCAAAATGCCCATGGATAATAGATTCCAAGGGTGATTATACCTAAAAGCAATTGTCCCCAGAGGAATAAGAAATCATTTCCTGATTCTATGTCGCAGCCAAATCTCTTACTGTGAGTTTCGGACTTAGCAATTGTATGTTCAGCAAAATATTTGTATAACTTGAGTACTGCAAGCGGGGTGTAAATTCCCAGTGTTATCATGGAAAAAAGAATTTCCAGAGCAATTTTTGCGGTGGAATTCCAAAAGGTTGTTTCCCATTGGATATTGTAACTTTTATAGTTGAAATTAATTTTCCATTTGGAAGCATAATATATGTAAGGAATGATCATTAAGAAAATTGCAAACATCATTATTCCAGTAAATAAAATAGTAAGTGGGCTCATTGATGGCTCCTGCATTGAGTTTCTCATTCCTATAATAAATGCGATTATTCCAATGGCAAACATCAAAATAATCATTGGAATGACAAGCGTAAATAGCATGATTAAGAATAAATCGTAACCTTTACCTTTGAACTCCAGATTGGTTGAATCGTGCGAGGATTTCTTAGCAAAGAAACTTATAACGTTGGCCGTAAACCACGGTGAATAAATTCCAATAGTGATGATACTTAATAGAAAACCGGGTATATATACCGAAAGAAACTGACCGAACTTGCCCGTAAATGAAAACGATTTCTCTTTGTATTCAACGGCTTCGATTGATAATTTTGCAATGAAAAATATAATGGCATACTCAATAATAATCAGGAAAAACATCACTCCATACCATTTAAATATTTCTCTGAGTCTTTCCAACGTTTCGAGTGGATGTTGTGTCTGACCGCCTTTGAAATCCTGAAGTTTATACTGTACGTAAATGTATGGAACCAAAAACAGCACCATAAAAAGAAGCCAAATAGGAAATAATTTGTTGCCTGTCAAATTGAATTTAAAGTAATTTTTCATTGAATTATAGATTTGATTGTTAGTAAAAATTGGTATTGTGTTAATTGGGTGTAAAGATAATAATTTCTGTTAAATATGAAGTGAATTTTGAAATAATGTTGAAAAAAAATGCCGAAGTACCATTGGAGTACTTCGGCATAATAATTCACGAACATTTTTATCTGATTTTTGCAACTAAATTCAATAATTTTTATGTTTAATCAAAAAGTTGCATTTACAACTTGAATTTTGCTTTTATTTTTGTTCATCAGCTGATATTTTTTCAATTCGTTTTAAAATATCATTCAACATGTCAATCTGTACCTTGTGAATTTCGAGCACCTCTTGTTGTTGATTGATAATTAAATGATCTAATTTCTCGTGCAACATTCTAACCTCAAGTTCCGATTTAAGGTTAATCATATAATCCTTTTTGCCTCTTTCGCGGTCTTTTTCTTCCTGTCTGTTTTGGCTCATCATAATTACGGGTGCTTGTATAGCAGCCAAACTCGATAAAATCAGGTTCAACAGTATAAATGGATATGGATCAAACCCTTTATTTCCGAGCCAATATATATTAATGCAAATCCAAACTAACAGAAACACGGCAAATGAAATAATAAATGTCCAACTACCTCCGAAAGAGGCCACTTTGTCGGCAATTCGTTGTCCATAAGTCATTGCTTGAGGCTCGTCGCCATCAATTTTATCCGTCAGGGTAGTTTTATCTTTCAACGAATCCAATACTTTTTTTTCAAGTGAAGTTAATTCGCCGAGTTGTTTGGTTAGAAATACCTCCACGTATTTTTGTCTGTATATGTTCAGCTCACTTTCGGATACATAATTATTGGATGTGAATGACGGATTTTCCTTCTGAATAATCTCTAAAATAGATTTTCTGATTAGTTTACCTGATACTTTTTCCAAAACTGGATATTCAATGCCGGATAAATCGCTTTTAAATGTTTCCATATAGTTGAGATTGTTTGTAATAAAATAATGAAATTCTTAATTTATTGCAAAAGTATGAATTCTTTTTGGTTATGAAGTTTATCTACAGTTTTTTTTCAACTAAATAAGCCAATGCTTTATTATATTGGCACATTGACTTTTTGCAAATTGTGTGAGCTGAATATTTATATCTTCTTCAATCCTTTCATTTCAGCTTTACTTGCTTTTTTCAGACTGATAGCCGTTCCGCCACCCGGAGCTAGTTTTTGTTTTAATACTGATTTGGAATTAACCAGCAATTTCTGAATCTGATAAGCCATAGGGTTTTCTTTCCAGTCGGCAGTGGCAGCGTCACCATAAATAGTAGCTATGTACCAGTTGTTTTCATCAAGGAAATTGAAATGAACAGTAGCTGTACGCGCATTCTCGTCGGTTATGGCACCTACAAACCAGTCAGAAGTTCCTTTGGCTTTACGGGCTATAGTGATGTAATCGCCCGGTTCGGCTTCCAGGTATTTGGTATCGTCCCAATCCACGGCTACATCTTTAATAAACTGGAATGCATCCATGCGTTTTTCGTAGTTTTCAGGCAGGTCGGCAGCCATTTGCAGTGGGCTGTACATGGTTATGTATAAGGCCAACTGTTTCGCTAACGTTGTGTGAACCTGGCATTTGTTGCCGGGTTTATAGTAGCTCATTTTTATCTCAAAAATTCCCGGAGTATAATCCATTGGGCCACCCATCAAGCGTGTAAAGGGCAAAATGGTTTCGTGTTCCGGTGGGTTTCCTGCACTCCAGGCATTGAATTCATTCCCACGTGCAGCTTCGCAAGCCAGCCAGTTCGGATAGGTACGCGAAAGTCCTGTCGGGCGAACCGGTTCGTGTG
>Ga0118677_10009101_pt1 | contig 15647 bp, 11 predicted proteins | sample AliMusrvi5mmetaG_FD_86154 | JGI IMG/M metagenome (GOLD analysis project Ga0118677, IMG submission 86154)
TGTGGTAAAATTACCCGATAAATCAAATCCTTAAGAAGGGCAGTTTCAATGAAGCGTCTCTTCTCATTTTTAGAGTGTTCAGCACCATTCACCACTATACATTCACCATTCCCCATTATATCCTTAACAATTAAGTCTTAGATTTCGTTACTTTCAACTTTTGAGTTACCTTTGTAGTTGAATGTTTTTATTAGATATTAATTATACAAGATAAGGTAATGTCATTTTTCAACAAGGTACTATCAAGCTTTTTCGGTAACAAATCTCAAAAGGATATTAAGGAGTTAACACCTGTCTTGCTGCGTGTTAAGCAGGAATATCTTAGGTTTCCAGCCCTTACAAACGATGAGTTAAGAGCTGAATCCTCCCTTCTGAGGGCTAAAATCTACGAATATGTAAAAGCGGAAGAAGATGAAATCGTTTCGCTTAAGGAGCAGGCTGAAAGTGGTGAACTTCCACTTGAGGAGGGTGAAAAACTCTATGACAGGGTGGATAAGCTCGAAGAGATTATTCTTAAAAAAACTGAAGAGATATTAAATGAGGTCCTTCCGGTCGCATTTGCCATCGTTAAAGATACCGCCCGCCGGTTTATGGAAAACGAAACGATTGTGGTTACTGCTACCGATTTTGACCGTGATCTCTCAGTCACAAAAGATTTTGTGGAGATTGAAGGAGACAAGGCAATCTATAAAAATGAATGGGTTGCCGGAGGATCTGTGCAGAAATGGAACATGTGTCATTATGATGTTCAGCTTATCGGTGGTATTGTTTTGCATACAGGTAAGATCTCGGAGATGGGTACCGGTGAGGGAAAAACCCTTGTTGCCACCCTTCCTGTTTTCCTGAATGCCCTGGCCGGGAAAGGGGTTCATCTTGTTACAGTTAACGATTACCTTGCAAAACGTGACTCGGAATGGATGGGTCCAATTTATCAGTTCCACGGAATTTCTGTCGACTGTATCGATAAACATCAGCCTAATTCACCCGAACGCAGGAGAGCTTATGAGGCGGATATCACTTTTGGTACAAATAATGAATTTGGATTTGATTACCTGCGTGATAATATGGCCGTTAGTCCTGAAGATCTGGTACAACGGAAACACCACTATGGTATCGTTGATGAGGTTGACTCGGTATTGATCGATGACGCCCGGACTCCACTGATCATTTCGGGCCCTGTACCTAAAGGTGAAAATCAACTCTTTGATGAACTTAAGGCACCTGTCGAAAGACTGGTCAAGGCGCAGCGCGATCTGGTAGGCCAATATCTTGTTGAGGCAAAAAAGAAAATCGGATCTTCAAATAAAGATGAGGCTGAAGAGGGTTCCCTGGCACTTTTCCGCGCCTATAAAGGATTGCCTAAGCATAAACCGTTGATCCGCTTTCTGAGTGAAGAGGGGAATAAATCGAAGATGCTTAAGATCGAGAACTACTACATGCAGGACAACAACAAACACATGTATGTCGCTACCGATCCCCTATATTTTGTAATTGAAGAAAAATTGAATTCCATTGAATTAACAGACAATGGAATCGAAATATTGTCAAAGGATAATGAGGATAACGGTTTCTTTGTGCTGCCTGATGTGGGTGCCGAAATTGCCGATATTCAAAATAATAAGAACCTTACGGAAGCTGATCGCCTGGAACAGAAGGATGTTCTTCTGACGAATTTCGCTGTCAAATCCGAGCGTGTTCATACGGTTAACCAATTATTGAAAGCCTATACGATGTTCGAAAAGGACGTCGAATATGTGTTGATTGATGGGAAAGTCAAAATTGTGGATGAACAGACTGGTCGTATCATGGAGGGACGTCGTTACTCGGATGGTTTGCACCAGGCAATTGAAGCAAAAGAGAAGGTAAAGATTGAAGATGCGACACAGACTTTTGCAACAATCACCCTTCAGAATTATTTCCGCATGTACCATAAGTTGTCTGGTATGACCGGAACTGCAGAGACTGAAGCCGGCGAACTCTGGGATATCTACAAACTGGAGGTTGTTGTTATCCCGACCAACAGACCTGTGATTCGTAAGGATTTCGAAGATCTTGTTTATAAGACAAAGAAAGAAAAATATAATGCGATTATTGATGAGATTGTAAAACTCAATAAAAAGGGGCAGCCAATGCTTGTTGGAACCACCTCGGTTGAGATTTCAGAATTATTGAGCCGTATGCTCCAAATGAGGGGGATCAAACATCAGGTTCTGAATGCAAAACTTCATCAGCGTGAGGCTGATATTGTCGCCGAAGCCGGTAAATTGGGTATGGTTACCATTGCAACCAATATGGCAGGTCGTGGTACCGACATTAAGCTGACTCCCGATACCCGCGATCTGGGTGGTCTGGCGATTATCGGTACTGAAAGACATGAATCGCGCCGCGTTGACCGTCAGTTACGCGGTCGTTCCGGTCGACAGGGTGACCCGGGTTCCTCACAGTTCTTCGTTTCACTTGAGGATGACCTGATGAGACTCTTCTCCTCTGATCGTATTGTCCGTATTATGGATAAGCTTGGATTGAAAGATGGTGAGGTCATTCAGCATTCAATGATTACAAACGCCATTGAACGGGCACAGAAAAAAGTTGAAGAGAACAACTTCGGAATTCGTAAACGGTTGCTCGAATATGATGATGTGATGAACTCACAACGCGAAGTGATTTATAAGAAAAGGCGGCATGCGCTGTTTGGAGAACGCATCGATGTGGATATCCTCAATATGATCTTCGATATGAGCGATACCCTTACTGCCGAACACCAGCCAAATGGCAGAGATGGATATGAAGATTTTCAGCTTGATCTGATCCGCTCTCTATCACTCGAGTCTCCGGTCTCAGAGGATCAGTTGGTGGAATTAAAGCCTGACGAGGTAAGCGATAAGATCTATCATGCTGCAATTGAAAACTTCACACGACGATCGCAGGCAATTTCCAAGCAGGCAATGCCGGTTATCAAGAATGTTTATGAAACTAAATCACATATTTACAACAATATCGTAGTACCTATTACAGACGGATTAAGGTTGTTTAATATCGTTACAAATCTTGAGAAAGCCTATAAAACGCATGGTCTGGATCTGGTGAAATCGTATGAAAAGCAGGTTATCCTTGCAACCATTGATGAACACTGGAAAGAGAATCTGCGGGAACTTGACGAATTGAGAACTTCGGTTCAGAATGCTTCCTATGAACAGAAAGATCCGTTGTTAATTTATAAACTTGAATCATTTAACCTGTTTAAGGCGATGATGGAGCGGGTGAACAAAGGGGTGGTTTCGACCCTCATGAAAGGACAGATACCAATTCAGGATGCTGAACAGGTACGGGAAGCTCCGGTGGCTAAACATCAGCACGATCGTTCCAAATACCGCGAGGAGAAGAGCGATGCCAGCGGAAGTTCACCAGAAGAGCAGAAACCCGAAGAAAAGCATGTGCAACCAATCCGAGTCGCTCCTAAGGTTGGACGGAATGAACCTTGTCCTTGTGGAAGCGGGAAGAAATTCAAGAACTGCCATGGTCACGGACTGGAATAGCCTTTATTATTAAGCCTTTAAAATGACTTTTTTATGAATACACTTTTAGCGATTCACTGGAATGCCAGTCCCGAACTGTTCAGCCTTGGTCCGATCTCTGTGCGTTGGTATGGGTTAATGTTCGCAATGGGGTTTCTTTTTGGATTCTCAATACTTACGCGAATGTTTAAGTACGAGGGATCCGATCCTGTATTGGTTGAGAAGCTTTTTGTCTATGTCATTATTGCAACTATCGTAGGCGCCAGGTTGGGTCATGTCTTTTTTTATGGCTGGGAATATTATTCCAAACATCTGATCGAGATATTTCTCCCAATCGCAAAGGTGGAAACAGGGTATAAATTTGTTGGATTTCAAGGCCTGGCCAGTCATGGCGGGGCATTTGGAATAATCCTGGCGGTATGGCTGTTCTCGAAACGGGTATCCAAACGTCCTATCCTCTGGACACTTGATAGATTGGTAGTCCCAATTGCCTTGGTCGGAGCCATGATCCGTACCGGAAATCTGATGAATTCCGAAATTTATGGTGTCGCAACCAATCTGCCGTGGGGTTTTATTTTTGACCGCAACAGCGAAACCCTTGCAAAACATCCTACCATGATTTATGAGGCGTTATGTTATTTGATTTCTTTCGGTTTACTTATGTATTTCTATTATAAAACCAATGATTTAAAGGATCGGACCGGCTTTCTTACCGGGGTATTTTTCATAGGAATCTTCCTTACCCGCTTTTTGATTGAGTTTATAAAAGAGAACCAGGAATCGTTTGAGTCAGGAATGATCCTAAATATGGGGCAGATTTTAAGTATTCCATTTATCCTTGCCGGAATCTGGTTAGTTAATCACGCGCTCAATAATCCACCGGTTCTTTATAAAAACAAATAACTGATACCTGCTCTAAAAATTAAAAAATGCATTTTAAAGCAAGGATCCCAAAAGAACTTTTTCGGGAAGACGGACATTATCTGGGACGTCCTGCCGATTTTGAAGATCGGATCATTGAACGACGAATACGGCTGGTTAAAGAGTCTCCCGGATTCATCGGAAAAGAGCTGGAGCTTTTAGACATTGGATGCGGAAATGGGGCTTCAATGTTCAAAATGGCTGATACCATGAGATTCTGTCAGGGGATTGAGATCTCTGATGAACACCTCGCCGAATTTAACAGGTACAAAGCGAACAATGCTATTCAAAATTGCGATTTTAAAATTGCCGATGTGGTTAATTCTCAACCCCAAAAACAATACGACAGGATAATCAGTTTCGAAGTCATTGAACACCTCGATAATGAAAGTGGTCTTGAGTTTTATTACAATGCATTGAAAAAAGGGGGACTTTTGGCAGTCACGGTTCCAAATAAATGGTGGATCTTCGAAACCCATGGGGCAAAACTGCCACTTTTACCATGGAACAGAGTCCCTTTATTTTCCTGGCTTCCACGGTCTATTCATGAGAAGTATGCAAATGCACGGATTTATACCAAAAGGAGAATTCTTAATCTGCTGAAAGAACATAACTTCGAAATTATTAACTGCCGGTATGTCACTGCACCAATGGACGTTTTGCCTAAAGGACGATTCAAGGAGTTTGTCATAAGGTCGTTTTTTAACAGCGACACAACAACTATTCCTTTTAAGGCCACATCCATCTTTGTCCTTGCACGAAAAATATAATTACGTAACGACTTGTTAGTCATCTCATATGAAAAACACAATAAAATTTTTACTTCGATATATTCCCAGGCCAGTTCTGATCAGGTTTAGCCATCTGGGAACCAAGATATTACCACTCTTTCTGAAAGGTGACAAGGTGGAGTGCCCGATTTGCGATCACCAGTTCACCAATTTTCTCCCATATGGCATCCGGCCACGTCCGAATGCATTATGCCCCAGGTGCCTTTCTTTGGAACGACACCGGCTGATGTGGCTTTATTTGAGCCGCAAGACCGATTTTTTCAAAAGGGATTCCCGGGTATTACACGTGGCTCCGGAACAGGTCTTTCATAAACTCTTCAGAAATATGAAAAACCTGAATTATCTCACAATTGACCTTGAATCACCATTGGCTGATATCAAAATGAACCTCGAGGAGATGACTTTTGGAAATGAGGAGTTTGATGTGATATTTTGCAATCATGTTTTGGAACATGTCACAAATGATGCCAAAGCACTCTCTGAGATTTACAGGGTATTAAGAACGGGGGGGTACGCTATACTTCAATCATGCATCGATTATAATCTGGCAAAAACCTATGAGGATCCTGCAATTACTGATCCGATTGACAGAGAGCGGGAATTCTGGCAAAAAGACCACCTTCGCCTTTACGGGATGGATTATGGCGACCGGTTAAGAAAGGCCGGTTTTGAAGTCGAAGAATCTCATTTTGTTAATGAATTAACACCCGAAGAAATTGATCGTTACAAACTGCCTGCCGACGAAATAATATTCATCGGCAGAAAACTCTGATTTTTTATTCCTTCATTTCTTAATTCCTTCATTAATTATCGCCCCGTACATAATTTCAATGGGATGTAAGGCAACTCTGCCGGTTCCATCTTTGATCTGATGGCGGCAGCTGGTTCCTGATGTAGCAATTAAGACGGTACTTTCACTCTTTCGTACCTCAGGGAAGAGCACCATCTCGCCAATTTGCATGGAGAGTTCGTAATGTTCCTTTTCATACCCAAACGAACCTGCCATACCGCAACAACCCGATTTTATCTCTTGTACGGAATAGTTTTCTGGCAAAGTCAACATCTGTTTTGTAGTGGATGATGAGGCAATCGCCTTTTGCTGACAATGGGTATGCAACTTAATTTCTCTCTTTTCATGCGTAAACTGATCAGAAGAAATATTTCCTTTCTCCATCTCCCGGACAAAAAATTCATCAAACAGAAGGGCATTTTTACTCAGTCTCATGGCAGCCTCTTTCAACGATTGATCTACCAAATCAGGATATTCGTCCCTGAAAGTTAAAAGGGTTGAAGGTTCTATCCCGATCAGTGGCGATTCGGAGGATATGAGCCCATTTAACAGATTTATATTATCGGTTGCAACTCTCTTCGCCTCTCGGACAAACCCCTTGGAAAGGAGTGTCCTGCTGCTCTCACGATGCTTTGGAATAATCACTTCATAGCCTAATTGATTGAGCAGTAAAATTGCCTTTATTCCGATATGCGATTCCTGGTAATTTGTGAATTCATCGGCAAACAGGTAGACTTTTCCTTTGGTTCCCTTCGTTTTTGGAATTTTTGTGGCCCAGTTTGTGAGGCTCTGCGCTGAATAACCCGGAATTTTTCGTTTTGGATGAAACCCAATAAGGCGGTTAAACCACCGTTGATTAAGAAAGAAATTTGTGACAGGTCCAATTGCCATCGCCAGTTTTCCAAGGCGAGGCAAATAGGCTACCATTGTGGCTCTGATCGGAGTCCCGTTTTCGTCGTAATATTGCTGCAAAAATTCGGCCTTTATCTTGGCCATGTCTACATTCGAAGGGCATTCCCCTTTGCATCCCTTGCACGAAATGCAAAGATCAAGGACTTTGTAAATCTCCTTTTGAATCAGAGGGTTATCCTTCGTCGAATGGTGCATATACTCCCTGAGGATATTTGCACGGCCACGGGTGGTTTTATCTTCATCGCGCGTGGCCATATAGGTGGGGCACATGGTTCCCCCGATTAACTCCGATTTACGGCAGTCACCTGAGCCATTACATTGTTCAACAGCACGAAGGTATCCATAAGTTGACGAAAAGTCCATAGTTGTCGGGATCTCAGGATAGCGGTTCGTCAATTCAAAGCGGAGATTCTGTGTAATCGGCGGAACCTCGGTTATTTTACCCGGATTCAGCACATTAAAGGGATCCCACGTATGTTTTATTGCCCTAAACAGTTCATAAATCTCCTCTCCGAACATGAACGGAATAAAGGAGCCCCGCAACCTTCCATCTCCATGTTCCCCTGAAAGAGAACCTCTGAATTTTTTTACGAGTTCCGCTACTTCCTGGGCCAATGAAGCATAGATTATCTGGTCTTCAGCGCTTTTCAGGTTCAATAGCGGCCGAAGATGCAATTCCCCCGTAGCGATATGGGCATAATAGACACACCTTTGCCCATACTTTTCCATGATGGTCTTAAACTCGGCGATGTATGCAGGCAGCCTTTCCGGAGCGACGGCAGTATCCTCAATGACTGTTGTACTTCGTTTATCACCGGGTATATTGGATAGGAGTCCCAACCCAGCAGTTCGGAGCTCCCACACTCTTTTAATCTGCTCATCGCCAAATATTAGGGGGAAGTGATATCCAAATCCAGCTTCAGTTAGCTCTTTAACCATGGCTGAATACGACTTTTCAATCTCCTCCTTGGTTTCAGCTGCGAATTCGATCATCAACACGGCCTTTGGATCTCCCTCAATGAAAAATCGGTTTTCGCGTTGTGAAATGCTCTCCCTGGTGCAGTTTATAATGATATCATCCATCAGCTCAATGGCTTGTGGCTTATGCTTTAAAATAAGAATATTTGCCTGCAATGCCTCTTCCAGCGACAAAAAATGGGCAGGCACCACACACTTGATTTTAGGAGGTAGGGGTATAAGATTTAATTTTATAGAGGTTGTAAATGCGAGTGTCCCCTCGGATCCTGCAAGCAATTTGGCAAAATTGAAAGGGTTTTCATTTTCCGTAAACGGATCTGTTTCCATTAAGAAATCTACCGCATAACCCATATTTCGGCGGACAACGGCCTTCTCGGGATACATCTCAGTGATTTTATCCCTTGTCGACTGGTTGGAAAGCACGCGTTTAATTTGGAGATAAATTTGAGTTTCAAGTGCAACCGGATCACCATCGCATTTGGCATTAAAGGCTTCCCGGCTAAGCGGACCGAATGTGGCTTCGGAACCGTCGGCAAGTAATGTTTCAACTTCCAGTACATGTTCTCGGACACTTCCATAGATTAGCGAGCGTAAACCACACGAGTTGTTTCCGAGCATACCTCCTAACCTGCAGCGGTTACTTGTTGATGTTTCGGGTCCAAATTGAAGGCCGTAGGGTTTGAGATATAAATTTAATTCCGCAAGATTGACACCCGGCTCAACGATAACCCATCGCTCCTCCTTATTGAATTCGAGGATACGATCCATATATTTTGAAATATCTACAACGATCCCACCACCCACGACCTGACCTGCAAGTGATGTTCCGGCACCACGCGGAATTATGGAAGTACCATGTTCACGCGCATAAGCAAGAACCTTTTTAACATCCTCTTTACCTCTTGGAATTACCACCGCCTGCGGCATTTCACGGTAAGAGGATGCATCTGTTGAATAGATAATGCGGTGCGTTTTATCGCTATATAAATCACCGTCAATTGACTGTGATAATTTTTCAAATAAAGGGGCGTTTTTCATAAAAAGACTCTAATAGCGGACTAAAATACGAAAGATTTTAACTAAAAAATCCCTCACCGTTTTTGCGATGAGGGATTTTTTATCTGATTTATTTTTAAGAATGTTAACTTATCTATGGAATCAATTTAGCCTCTTCAACGATTACTTCATAAGAATAGCCTGCTCCAAAATCTTTCTTCAGCGCTACGACACCTTCAATGGTTACAATATCGCCAACTTTGACTTCTGCAGCACTTGTAATGGTAAGGTCGAAATCTCCGTTATTGGTTGTACCATCCTGGATATGAAACCAGTTTTTACCCATAATCTGAGCATTGAATTTCACCACTTCTCCTTTGATCTTTACCGATTTTCCACCAAAAGATTCTTTCTTTGCATATAATTCAGCAATTGTAATTCCACCGGCGGCAGGTTTAACTTTCAGCCCTTCCTTTGCAACAGCTGGTTGTTTCCCTTTTGGCGGGTCAGAAATAGCAAATTTTTCAGTGGCAACAATGGGTGTACTGCTAAATTTGGCAACAAAAAGAATGGTTGGAAATGTCCGCTTAAGCTCTTTGCTGGTAAAATTGGCCATCTCAATGCTTGGCTCGAAATAGTATGTTTTGCCCACTTCAACTTCCTGACGTGTAATCGCAATCCAACTCTCCTTACCATCTTCTGTAACCCGAAGATAAGTGTAATTACTCGATTGGATAACCTCCTCAGTTGTCACTTTGTGGACATTAGGAGCCAGGTTCTCCGTTTGTTTTGTTTTTGTTTTACAGGATGCAGCCATTAACAAAATAACGGCCAAAAGCAAGAAAGTATTTAATTTCATATCAAATTTTCTTTAACATTATGGAACAGTAAATTTTCTTTGTCATGCAAAAGTATCTATATTTTTAGATTTATTTTACGATTAGTGAACAAAATCAGCTAAAAGGACTTATTCTAAAAATGAATTTCATTAATCCAGTCGATGCAATTCTTTCACTTTTTGACTTTTTCAGGTCCCATATTAACTTTTAGGTTTAGCTCAGGCTTCGCTTAATATTTGAATCAGACCCCTTTTCTTCAGTAATTATTTTTAGTTTTACACTACAAAATTTTTCTGAATACGATTGCCCTGAGATATTCGTAGGAATTCGCGAAGTATTGTGCTGGCTGCAACCTTAAAATATAGATTACACGAAATGAATGTTCCCGGATCAATAATCAATGATAAAATAGTTTTGCTGCAGCGATGGTTTAGCGACCGAAAAGGCTCAATTGTTGCTTTTTCAGGTGGAATTGATTCTTCGCTGGTGCTTTACCTGGCCCGAAAATTCCAGGGCAGAGAAAATGTAATTGGTGTAATATCAAATTCAGAAAGCCTTAAAAATAAGGATTTTAATTTGGCTCAGTCGTTTTGCGAGCTATTTGATATCAGACTTATCGTAATTAAAACTAACGAGCTAAGTGATTTGAAATATAACCAAAACCCAATCAACCGTTGTTTTTATTGTAAAGATCACTTGTTTAAGGACCTTCAAATATTAAAATCCGATTTTCCGGATTTTGAAATTCTAAGCGGCACCAATCACGATGACCTGGGGGATTACAGGCCTGGCCTTGAAGCTGCAAAAAATAATAGCGTCGGTTCACCGCTTGCAGACTGTAAATTGACAAAAGACGATGTTCGGACAATTGCAAAACATTTTGATTTGCCTAATTGGAATAAACCTGCAAGTCCTTGTCTTAGCTCAAGAATACCTTATAATCAGTCTGTTACACTTGATAAGCTCAGGCAAATTGAGGCTGCAGAAGATATGCTCAACGATTTTGGTTTCGCTGAGGTGCGTGTACGACACTTTGGTACGTTTGGAAAGATTGAACTACTTAAAAGTGATATGGGGAAAATTTCTTCCGTTAAAGATTTGATTTTAACTCAGATGAAGATCATCGGTTTTGAAAGAACAGAGATAGATCCCGAAGGGCTGGTTTCCGGTAAAATGAATCGCGTGCTGGGGAGTGTTAGTTTGTTAAAAGCTTAGTTTATGAGAATTTTATATTACGATTGTTTTGCCGGTATCAGCGGTGATATGAATCTTGGAGCAATGATTGATCTTGGTGTTGATCCCAGTTACCTGACCATTGAGCTTCAAAAACTAAATATTCAGGGGTTTCATCTTGAAATATCAAAGGATAGCAGGAGGGGGATCTCAGGGACAAAGGCTACTGTAATTATCGAAAACCCCGAAAATGAAAAACACCGCCATCTGCGTCATATCGAAGAATTGATTAATCAGAGTTCCCTTTCTGATGGTGTGAAAGCAAAATCGATTCAGATCTTTGACCTTATTGCTGAAGCTGAAGCCAAAGTTCACCAAATTGACAAACAGAGGGTTCATTTTCATGAAGTTGGCGCATTGGATTCTATTGCAGATATCGTTGGCGCTGCGATTTGCCTCGAGTACCTTAAAGTAGATAGGGTTTTCTCTTCGTCAATTCAGCTGGGAGGTGGAACAGTGAAATGCGCTCATGGGTTAATGCCCGTTCCTGCTCCGGCAACTGTTGAAATTATTAAAACTATTCCGGTGAAAACCGGATTAGTTCAGCATGAGGCAACAACTCCTACCGGTGCTGCAATCTTAGTGGCCATTACGGACGAATTCACCGACCAGATTAACTTCCCGATTCAAAAAATTGCCTATGGGATTGGACAGCGTGATATATCTGACCTCCCCAATGTCCTGAGGGTTTATTTGTCAGAATTTGATTCCAACCCCGCTATGAATGCTTCTTCGGAAGCCTGGATGGTTGAGTGTAATATTGATGATATGAACCCCGAATGGTATGATTTTCTGTTTCAGAAACTTTTTGAAGCCGGTTCCAGTGATGTATTCCTGACTCCTCTGATAATGAAAAAGTCAAGACCTGCAAATAAACTGTCGGTTCTCTGTCAAAAAAGCCTGCTTCAGGAAATTAAGTCGTTAATATTCAGGCATACTACCACCATTGGTATTCGGGAATACCAGGTAGCAAAAACGGTTCTGGCTCGCATCGGGCGGGAGATGGAGACTGATTTGGGGATGGTTCGGATCAAATCCTCCTTCTTTCAGGGTAAGGAAATTCATGTTAAAACCGAATTTGAAGATCTGAAACGCCTGGCTTCCACACACGACCTTAGCCTCAATGAAGTGGAGAAAATAATTAACAAAAGCCTTTCAAATGGACTTTCGTGATATTCTTGAAAAATATAAATCAGGAGAGATTGGGCTCGATGAAGCTATGTCTGAGTATAAAAATCCGGGCATGGAGGAGTTGGGATTTGCAACCATCGATACTGACCGCAGAAAGCGAACCGGAATACCCGAGATTATATATGCCTCAGGCAAGACCACTGAGCAAGTCCGGCTAATCGTTGAACGTATGTATCAGAAAGGGCTGGATATCCTTGCAACCCGCGCTACCCCCGAAATGTTTGAGGCAGTTAAGACCGTCGTTCCTGGCGCACTCTTTAATTCGTTAGCCAGGACAATCAGTTTTAAACATAAGGAGGAGATTACCGGAAATGGATATATCGTAATCGTGTCTGCAGGAACCTCTGACCTGCCTGTAGCGGAAGAGGCAGCGGAAACAGCCAGATTTCTTAATAATAAGGTGGTTACGGTTTACGATGTTGGCGTTGCCGGAATCCATCGCCTTTTTCATAAGTGGGACCTTATCAGTAATGCCCGGGTAATCATAGTGGTAGCAGGAATGGAAGGCGCCCTGGCGAGTGTCGTAGGTGGTTTGGTCGACAAACCGGTTATCGGTGTCCCGACTAGTATTGGATATGGCGCAAATTTCCAGGGTCTTTCTGCCTTATTGTCAATGTTAAATAGCTGTGCCAGTGGTGTTTCCGTCGTTAATATTGACAATGGTTTCGGCGCTGCATGTCAGGCTTCCCTCATTAATAAATTGTAATTTGTTAGAACTCATGAAAAAAATAATTGTCGTACCAATTCTACTTTTCGTTTTAAATTTTACCGCTTTGGCCCAACAGGATAGTCTGCAGACCTATCGTAAACAGATTGACAGCCTCGATCTTCAGCTTATACGAATTTTAGGACAACGGATGGAAGTAGTAACCGCTGTAGGTAAATATAAAGCATTTCATCAGATTGCTCCGCTGCAGCCTAAACGATTTGAAGAGATTCTGCAAAAAAACATTGCGTTGGGACGGGAACAGCAACTTTCTGAAACTTTTGTCAGAACATTCATGGAAGCAATTCACCAGGAGAGCCTTGCAAAGGAAAATGCATTGAAAAAACAATAAGGCGACCATTAGACACACTTAAACAAATCAATGCGTATTATATCCATTCCTCCCAAATCCGTAAATGAGCGAATCCTGCCAGTTAAGGAGAAGTTATTCGGGCTCGACTTCCTTAGAGCATTGGCCATTATAATGGTACTCTTTTTCCATATTTCAGTCATGTTCCCACACCCCGATTGGCTGACCTATGTCGCAAAATTTGGCTGGATCGGAGTGGATCTTTTCTTTGCTTTAAGTGGTTTCTTAATCTCATCGCAATTATTTTCGAAAATTTCTGAGGATAAAAAGATCTCATTTAAAGATTTTTTTATAAAAAGGTTTTTTCGAATTGTACCTGCTTACCTGGCTGTACTAATTCTTTATTTAAGTTTTCCGGCTTTGAGGGAACATGGTACCCCGGCACCTTACTGGAAATTTTTGACATTTACCCAGAATCTGGGATTAGATCTTAGGACTCAGGGTGCTTTTTCGCATGCCTGGTCCCTTTGTGTTGAAGAACAGTTTTATCTTTTTTTTCCGCTTATCCTTATTTTCTTAGTCTATTTTAATGCGGTTAAGAAGGGGTTTATCATCCTCTTTTCCTTATTTGTTCTCGGTTTTTTAGCCAGACTCTACGCATGGAATGTTTTAGTTTTTCCATTTACAGATTCTGATCTTTTGGGGGTTTACTGGCAGGAATGGATCTATTATCCTACCTACGCCCGGCTTGACGGATTACTCGTTGGAATACTCATCGCCGGCATATTCCAGTTCAGACCCAAATTGAAAGAGCGCTTAAAACCGCTCGGAAACCTGATGCTGATTTTCGGTGTAGCCGTTTTAGCATTGGCTTATATCATTTGTATGGACGAACGCTCTTTAAACCTTTGTCTGTTTGGCTTTCCGTTGGTTGATATCGGTTGTGGCTTCCTGGTTTTGGGTGCTGTAACTCCCTCGGGCATTTTATACAGTTTTAATTCCCGTTTTTTTTCCAACATTGCAATGCTCTCCTATTCGATCTACCTGATTCATAAAATTACTATCCATGTAACTCAGGAACAATTTTTCAAACTGGATATAGCGAAGGAGAGTAATCTGATGATGGTGATATGTTTATTTATAACTATTTTGTCAGCTAATTTCTTACACCACCTGATTGAAAAACCGGTGATGAAACTTAGGGTTCAATTTTTATCCTTGACACTCCGAAAATCTTCCTCTAACGTTTTTCAGGACAAATAACCTGCCCTACACGCTATAAGATAATCTTTAAATACTTATGAATAAGCAAAATCAATCGGTATTGAATCTTGCCGTAATTGTAGCCTCGCTGGGTTATTTTGTTGATATGTATGATTTGCTTTTATTTACGATTGTTAAACGTCCCAGTCTGCTGGCTGTTGGTTCAACCGATAGTTCAATCCTCTCAGACAGTATTCGGGTCATGAATTGGCAAATGATTGGATTGTTAATCGGTGGAATTGTTTGGGGGGTTCTGGGAGACAAAAAAGGGAGATTAAACATTCTTTTTGGATCCATTATTTTGTATTCACTGGCAAACTTTGCTACAGCTTATATTCAAACAGTGGATCACTATGTGGTGTGCCGTTTTCTGGCTGGAATCGGACTGGCTGGAGAGCTCGGAGCTGGTGTTACACTGGTAAGTGAACTTATGCCAAAAGATAAACGAGGTATAGGTACCTCAATTGTGGCAGGTTTTGGTATCACTGGGGTTATTGCAGCCTATTATACCTTCCAGTTTACGCAAGACTGGAGACTTTGCTATCTGGCAGGGGGGGCCCTGGGGATTCTCCTGTTACTTATGAGGATCAGTTTGGTTGAATCCGGGATGTTTAAACAAATTAAATCACAGAATGTATCACGGGGAAACTTTCTGATGTTTTTTACCGATCGGAAAAGATTTAAAAAATATTTCACCGCTATTCTGCTCGGGCTTCCGACCTGGTGTGTTGTCGGAATATTGATCACTCAAAGCGACAGGTTTGCAAAGGCGATGTTTGGCAGTACCGATTTTGATTCCGGTCGTGCAGTGATGATCGCTTATGCAGGAATTGCACTGGGTGATTTTGTGGCAGGCTTTGTTTGCCAATATTTTCACAGCAGGAAAAAAGGGCTCTTGCTCTATTATTTCTTATGCTCGGTGTGTATATTTCTCTTCTTTAGCGGCTTTAATAACAGTAATGCCTCCATGTCGGTGGTCTGTGCGTTATTGGGTTTCAGCTCCGGATTTTGGATCATATTTATAACGATGGGCGCCGAGCAGTTCGGGACCAACCTGCGCGCAACTGCGACTACCACTATTCCCAATATGGTGAGAGGTGCCTTACCGCTGATTAACATGATGTTTTTGAACCTGTTTCAAAGAGGCCTGGGTTTGAATATAATTAAGAGCGGAATCTATACAACATCTGTTGTATTATTTA
>Ga0118677_10008820_pt1 | contig 15646 bp, 10 predicted proteins | sample AliMusrvi5mmetaG_FD_86154 | JGI IMG/M metagenome (GOLD analysis project Ga0118677, IMG submission 86154)
GGGACGTCGTCATCACTGATCTGAAGATGCCCGGTCTGTCCGGCCTCGACCTGGTCGCACAACTGCACGCTGCCAAACCGAAGTTGCCGATTATCATGATGACCGCGTTTGGCACCACCGAGACGGCCATCGAGGCCACCAAGCTGGGTGCTTACGATTATCTGCTCAAACCGCTCGACATGGCGGAGATGCTCGATGCGGTGGCAAAAGCGATCGCCAGCGGCCGGCTCATGTCCGAACCCCTGGACATGGGCGAAGTTCGCACCGCCCAATCCGCGATCATTGGGAATGGCCGGGCCATGCAGGCGATCTACAAGGAGATTGGGCGAGTCGCCGCCACAGCCGTCACGGTGCTGATCCGCGGCGAAACCGGAACCGGCAAAGAACTCGTGGCGCGTGCCATCTATCAGCATAGTGGTCGCGCGGCCCAGCCATTCATCGCCGTTAACTGCGCCGCTATCCCAGAAACCCTCCTGGAAAGCGAGTTGTTCGGGCACGAGCGAGGTTCATTTACGGGCGCCCATGCTCGTCGCATTGGGCGGTTCGAGCAAGCCAACCGCGGCACGATTTTTCTCGATGAAATTGGCGACATAAGCCTGAGCACCCAGGTCAAGCTCCTGCGCGTCCTTCAGGAGAAGTACATTCAGCGTGTTGGCGGGAACGAGAAGGTCCCGGTAGATGTGCGGGTATTGGCGGCTACCCATCGCGACCTCGAAACGGCCATCCGGGAGAGACAGTTCCGTGAGGACCTGTTTTACCGCCTGAGCGCGGTCACCATCACGCTCCCACCTTTGAGCGAGCGGAGGGAGGACATACCTCAGTTGGTGAAGTACGCCTTGCTCCGGGCGGCGACGGAAATGGACGTCCAGTCTCCGTCTATTCAATCCGAGGCGGTTGCGTTTTTCCAGAATCAAGCCTGGCCAGGCAACGTGCGTGAGTTGGAGAATGTGGTGCGTCAATCGCTTTTGCATGCCCGAGGTTACCCGGTGAGCATTGACCATGTGCAGCAAGCCTATGCCCCGACGAAGAAACCGGTGGCCACACCCGATCAGACCATCGCCGGCTATCTCAATGACCTTCTCGCCCGAGCCCACAATGGGGAGTTAGTAGGAGCTCGAAGCCAAATGATTGAAGAGATGGAACGGGAACTATTTTGTCGAGCCATCCAGTTGGCCAAAGGCAATCAGGCCAAGGCCGCTCGCTGGCTGGGCGTCACGCGCACTACGATGCGGGAAAAGCTGGTCCATTTTGGCCAGCACCCGGTAGGAGAGATGCCGGCTGAAGCCTGATCAGGATGCCGATGACCGGGATTAGCCCGAAGAGGACCGCGTTGCCGATCACCACCACCGGGTAGGGCAACCCGACCGCTCGGACAAAGATGGTGGTGAAGACGGTAGCCATAGTCGCTCGTAGGAGGCTCGACCTGTTATCCCCGCGCCCACTGTATCACAAAGGGAATTGCCTTGTCGGCGATCTGCCATAGAGCGGTGACCGTTTCGTTGATGAAGTGTTTCTGTTCGTGCGCGGTACCGGACGCCAGGATTGGAAAGAGCAATACCGCCAACGCAGTGCCTCGATGATGAGCCGGAATTGCTATCAAGCATCTATCTTGTAACCATTATGCACTCATCATGCACTCATCATGCACTCATCATGCACTCATCATGCAACCATTATGCAACTATCTTGCATCTATCATGCAACATTAGAAGCGGTAGCGTGGTAGTGGCGCACCACAAGGGACAGGGCCGATTGGTTCTGGGCTTGGTGGTGATTAGCTTCGGCATTGCCCCGGGGCTTTGTGCTTGAAGAGGGTGTACAGGACAGGCAGGACGACCAGGGTGAGCAGGGTATTGCTGAGGACGCCGCCGATGACCACCGTGGCCAGCGGTCGCTGGACCTCACCGCCCACACCGACATTTACTGCCATGGGGATAAAGCCAACCGCCGCCACGAGCGCCGTCATCAGCACGGGGCGCAGGCGTACGAGGCAGCCTTCGCGCACCGCAGTGTCAAGCGGGGTGCCCGCATCGAGCTTTTGTTTGATGAAGGTCACTAGCACCAGGCCGTTGAGAATGGCCACGCCGCTCAGGGCGATGAAGCCGACAGCGGCGCTGACAGTGAATGGCATGCCGCGCAGCCACAACGCCAGCACGCCTCCGACTGCGCCCAGCGGAATTCCCGTCGCGACGATGAACACGTCGCGCAGCGACTTGAGGCTGAAATAGAGCAAGATGAATATTAGTCCCAGCGCCATCGGCACCACAAACCGCAGTTTAGCGTTGGCGCGCTCCATGTTTTCAAACTGCCCGCCCCATTCGATGCTGTAGCCTTCCGGCAGTTTTACCTGGTCGGCAATCTTCTTCTGCGCCTCCGCCACAAAGCTGCCCACGTCCCGTCCCCGCACATTGCACTGGACGGTGATGCGACGCCGGCCCCACTCACGATTGATGGTCGCCGGGCCTTCCGTTTCCACCACTTGGGCCACCTGGTTAAGCGGCAGAACCGAACCGGTCGCTGTTTGAATGAGCGTGTTAGCCAACGCGTCAGGGTCGGTACGCTGGCGGTCGGGCAAACGGACAACTAGCGGGAATCGCCGCTGGCCTTCGCGCACTTCGCCGACCTTCTTGGTGCCCACGGCTTCCACGACGTTCATTACGTTGCGCGTAGGTACGCCATAGCGGGCGATGGCCTGCGGGTCCATTCGCACCTGCAAGATGAGTTGGCCGGTGAGTTGTTCACCGGTGACTTCGCCTACGCCCTTGATAGCGCCTAACACCTTCTGCACCTCGTCGGAGAGCAGGCGTAATTGCTCCAGATCGTCGCCGTAGATCTTGATGCCGATGTCGGAACGGATGCCGGCGATGAGTTCGTTCAGACGCATCTCAATGGGCTGGCTGAACGCGACCGTCATGCCGGGGAATTTGGTGAACAGCTCGCGCATTTTCTCCACCAGCTCCGTCTGCGTGCGGGCCTTCTGCCATTGTTCACGCGGTCTGAGCGCCAGGAAGAAGTCCGACAACTCAATGCCCATCGGGTCAGTGGCGATTTCGGCGCTGCCCAGGCGTGTCCAGATGTTGGCGATCTCGTTGGGAAACTCGGCCAGCAGGAGCTTCTCGATGCGGTCGTTGTAGGCTACCGCTTCTTCAACCGAGACGCCAGCCAGCCGGACGGTCGTGCCCACGATGGCCCCCTCCCCCAGCTTGGGCAGGAATTCACCGCCCATGTGTGAAGCCAGAATGACCACGGCCATTAGAATCGCCAGCGCGCCCAGCAGGGTGAACGCCCGGAAGCGCATAGCCAAGGCCAGCACTGGCTCGTAGAAGCGATGCGTCACCCGCACTAGCCAAGGCTCCTTCTCCTTGACCTGCCTCGGCAGAAACAGGCTGGCCAGGACGGGCGTGAGGGTCAGCGATAGAATCAGCGAGCCGGCTAGGGCAAAGATCATTGTCAGCGCCATTGGTTTGAACAGCTTCCCTTCCACCCCTTCCAGCGCCAGGATGGGCAGGAACACGATTAGAATGATGCCGACGCCGAAGGCCACCGGCCGAGCCACTTCGAGCGGCGCGCTGGTGAGGGTCTCGTCGCGTTCTTGCTTCGTCAACGGACGCCCCAACTCACGCTGGCGCAGCGCCAGCCGGCGCATGGCATTTTCGACCATCACCACCGAGCCATCCACGATGAGTCCGAAGTCAACCGCACCCAGGCTCAGCAAGCTAGCGGAGATGCCGGTCTGCAGCATCAAGTCGCCGGCGAACAGCATTGAAAGCGGAATGGCCGCCGCCACCACCAGACCCGCCCGCAGATTGCCCAGGAACGCGAAGAGAATTGCAATCACCATCAGCGCTCCTGCCAGCAGGTTGTGTTTAACGGTTTCGATGACCTTGTCCACGAGTTCCGTGCGGTCATAGAGCACCTGGACGACCACGTCTTTGGGCAGGGTCTTTTGGACTTCGGCGAGCTTGTCTTTTAGGCCGTGCGTGACGACGGCGCTGTTTTCGCCCATGAGCATGAACCCCAGACCCAGCACGATTTCGCCTTTACCCGCGCCTGTCACCGCCCCACGCCGGATCTCATGGTCCACCTTCACCTCCGCCACGTCGCGAACGCGCACCGGCACCCCAGCGTGCGCGGTGATGACGATGTTGGCGATTTCCTGGGCGTTCGTGGTCAACCCAAGGCCATGCACCAGCAAGGACTCTCCGCTGCGCACCACCTGGCCGCCGCCTACGTTTTGATTGTTGGCCTCGAGCGCCTCAAAGAGCTGTTCGAGTGTAAGACCGTATTTGACCAATCGCTGTGGCTCCGTGATGACGTGGAACTGTTTCTCGAACCCGCCCCAGGTGTTGACCTCGGCCACGCCCCTCACCTTGCGCAACTGCGGTTTGACCACCCAGTCCTGGATTTCGCGCAGCTCCGTCAGTGTCCGGTTGGTGTTGTCCGAGCGGACGGCGTAATGAAACACCTCACCCAAGCCCGTAGAAATCGGGCCGAGTTGGGGCCGCGCAATGCCCGGCGGTAGCTCGATGGCTTGCAGTCGTTCGGTGATGAGCTGCCGCGCGAGGAAGATGCTCGTGGCATCATCGAACGTGGCCACGACTTGCGAGAGGCCGAACTTGGATACCGAGCGGATATTGATCAGGCCGGGCAGCCCGCCGATGGCCAGCTCTACGGGGATCGTGATTTGCGACTCGGCTTCCTGCGCATTCAGCGACGGCACGGTGGTATTGATTTGCACTTGCACCGGCGTCGTGTCCGGGAAGGCGTCAATGGGCAGGTTGGTGAGCGCGCGTCCGCCCACCAGGATGAGCACCGCCGCCAGGACAGCAACCAACAGGCGGTTCTTCAGCGAGGTTGTGATGAGCCAGTTAAGCATGAGAAAAATCCTTCAGATAATGGCTGGTCGCGGGTTAATCATCCGCGCAACCCGCGCCGAGCCGCGAAATCAGGAATGCGGACTTGAGCGGGAAGACGTGATTCACGGCGACAACCTCCTGCGGCTTCAAGCCTTCGATGATTTCCACCTTCCCATCGAATTTGGCCCCGAGCCGAACTACGCGAGCGTCGAATAAATCGTCCGCCAGTTTCACGAACACAAAGCTCCTGCCTTCCATACGTTGGATCGCCGAGGGCGGGAGCAACAACGCACCCTCCGCTTGGCGGGTCAGGATGCGGGCCTGGGCAAACATCCTCGCTTTGAGCAACCCGTCCGGGTTGGCCACTTCGGCGCGGGCACGGGCCATGCGGCTCTTTTCGTCCACTTCCGCGCCTATCCATGTTAGTTTGCCCGTGAACGCCTGGCCCGGCAAGGACTCCACGCGCAACTCCACTGTCTGACCAATCTTCACACGGGCCAGCGCCGATTCAGGGATGTTGAGCATGGCCCACATCACCGAGCGATCCGCCAGCGTGAACAAGGATTTGCCTGCCTCCACCAGAGCGCCGCGCACGGCGGTCCGCTCGACGATCTCACCCGCAAATGGCGCGCGCACCTCCATGAGCACCTGATCGTTGGGCTTGGCCACCAGCGCGTCAATCTGCTCCTCGGTGAATCCCTGAGTGCGGAGTTGCTGGCAGGCCGCTCGGTGCTCGGCTTCCGCTTGCTGCAGGTCCTTCTCCGAGGTCACCCGCTCAGCGCGTAGTTTGCGCTCGCGGTCGAGGGTCTGATGACTCAACACCGCTTTGGCCACAGCCTCCGCTATGGAGGCAGACCAAATCTTCACCACCGGCTGCTTTTCTTCGACCTTGCTGCCCAAGTCCACGGACACTTCCTGAATGATACCAGCAATTCTCATTATGGGACGAATGGGACGAATGGCGGATGGTCCCATCCGGCCTCGGACACCCTAAAGGGTGGACACCATACCTCCCAGACCAGCCAAAATGAGAACTGCTGGAATGATACCGCCCACCGGCGCGGCGATTTGGGCCAGCTTGTTTTGGTTGAACGTGAGCTCAGCGTAACACTCCACGGCGTCGGCAATCGTGCCCACGGTTGGCGCCGCGGTCTGAACACCGGCAATGTCGGCGGACTCGTTGGAGGCCAGACGAACCTTGGCCGACTCGCCGGGTTTCAGTGTCCCCGCCAGTAGCGGTCGGCAAATGCCGCATTCCTCCAGCGGGACGTTGTGCTCCGCGCACATTTTCTTGCCCGGCGGGGCTTTGGTTTCGGCGGCTGGCTCACCGTGTTTGTGGCCCGCGTGATCATCTTGCCCGGCGGGCTCGCTCTGTTTGGAGCACGCGGTCAGCAGGCCCACGGCGGCGAGCAGTGGGAGTAAGGCTAATCTGCAAATGGTTGTCATGTTCATAAATCGTCTCGCTATCTCTCGTCATTCTTTGGTTTTAGGCTGGTTGGACTCAATAGAGTTGGCCTCGCCGGCATTCCCGGCTAGCAGAGCTTCAATCTCGGCCTGAGCCACGTTAAGTTCGAGCAGCTTCTGTTGGTAGGCCAGCCGCACTTGGGCAGCCGTGCGCTGCGTGTCCAGCAAATCGATGAAACCGAACTTTCCCTCCTCGACACCTCGTTGCACCAAGCGCAGCGCCTCGTTCGCCTTGGGCTGGATCCGCTCACGATAATTGGCCACCTGTTCGGAGGCGGTCCGCAAGCGCTGGCTGGCTGCGCCCCAATCCCGCAGCAACCGTTGCTCGATGGCCGCAAGGTCGGCCTCGGCAACCGCCACGTTGGCTTGGGCTTCCTGCTTCCTGCCCTTGGAGCGGTCTATAATGGGCACGGGTACGCTGAGGGTGAACTGGACAATGGAGCCCGCGTCTCCCGCCTCTCGTCCCCCTGCAGCCCCTAGCTTGACATCGGGATACGGCTCCAACCTGGCCCGCCGGAGTTCCAGCTCCGCGCGTTCTTTGCTAGCGCGCGCCGCCACCACACCGGGATGGCTGACTAACCAGCGATCCGGCTCCTCCTTGAGCACAGACAAATCCACTTTGTCCGCGAGCGTGCCGGATATGGGAACCTCTTTCAGGTTGGGACGTCCCAGGACCAGGGCCAGATTCTGTCTCGCGGTTTCGAGATCGCGTTCGGAACCACTAAGCCCGGTTTTGGCCTCTTCCATAGGAATCTCGGCCCGCAACTGCTCTTGATCAGCCGCGGCCCCAGCCAGCACTCGTTTACGGGCGATTGCCGCAGACGACTCAGACACACCCACCAACTCATGTGCCACTTCCACCAATCGCCCCGCCGCCAGCACCTCAAAGAATGCGGTCTTCACTTCCCGCACCAGTTCTACCCGCCGCAGACCATATTGCGCTTCGCTCACCCGCACGCCCATGCCGCCGATTTTGCCATCCAGCCGCTTTTTTCCGGGGAACGGGACCGACTGTGACATCCCCACCAGTTTCTTGGCATCTGAAAAGCCGCCGCCGCCCGTCGGCCAATCTTCCGCGCTCAGTTCGAGGTCGGGATTGGGCCAGAGCTTGGATTGGTAGGCGCGTCCGGCGGCACTGATGATCTGGCTGCCTGCGGCGCGGAGTTGGGGATTGTTCTCAAGCGCCAGGCGGATGGCTCCGTCCAGAGTCAGGACGTTAGTGGCTGGGCCGGAGGGAGACTCCCTGCCCAATACCGGCAGCGCACTCACACCGCCCAGTGTCACCGCCAGGAGCAGTGGCCAATTGCGAGAATACTTGCGTTTCATAAGCAGACAACTAAGAGCTAAACCGAGAGAATGGAACAACGACGCGGCGCGAAATCACGCCACGCTGAGAGAGGAGTCCCGGCGGGGACAGTTTAGGAAACGGAAGATGGTGGGCGCGGCGGCAGCGCCGTGCGCTGGGAGAATCGCCAGACCTGAAAAAGCTCCGGGGGAGAAGATGAAATGCTGACCGAGGGGTCGAACGCGTTCGCCTGGTCCGGCTGCGGCAAGGGAGACGGTTGGAGGACGAGGGCCAGCAATGGTATTACCGGCGCGTCATGCAACTTCTCAGGCTTGTAGAAGCCAAGTTCGACCGCGGCACAGCCGTCATCCGTGCACTCCTTCGCATGGTGAGTGGGAGACTTCTCGCTTTCAGAATGTTGGCAGCACGACAGAAACTCGAAGCCGGGCAGGACCTCCAACCGGCAGTGGAAACCCGCCACCACCCAGAGGGTGGTAATAGCGCTTACGATAATTGTTCGCCAGGTCCGCACTTCTCCCAATAGAAAGCGAGAACCGCATTCTGTTCAAGCTTTCGTTATCTCTGCTTTCCTCCGGGAGGAGTTTCGTGTTTAGTCAACGCCGACTATGAGCAAGACGGCACTATTATTTGCAGGGCAAGGCGCACAAGTGGTGGGCATGGGGAAGGACTTGGCGGAACATTCACCCACCGCAAAGGCGTGGTTCGACCTCGCCAACGCGGCGCTCGGTTACGACCTCGCGTCCATTTGCTTCAACGGGCCAGAGGCGGAGCTGACGAACACCGAGCATGCGCAGCCGGGAATTTTCCTCGTGAGCTGGGTCGCTTTCGAACTGCTCAAAGAACGTGCGCCTGCACTGACCTTTGAGGCCACAGCGGGATTGTCGCTGGGGGAGTTCACGGCCCTGACGGTGGCGGGAGTGATGAGTTTCGAGGATGGGCTGAAGGTAGTACGTCAGCGCGGACGTTTCATGCAGCAGGCTTGTGCCGCCACGGAAGGTGGCATGGCCGCCATCATAGGTCTAAGTGAAACGGCTACGCGCGAGGTCTGCACCGAAACCGGCTTGGCGCTGGCGAACCTAAACTGTCCGGGCCAAATAGTGATCTCCGGCCCGTCAGAGAAGATGGCGCCGGCTTGTGCCCTGGCCAAAGCCAAAGGCGCCATGCGTGCCGTGCCGCTGACGGTAGCGGGTGCGTACCATTCGCCGCTCATGGCCAGTGCGCAAGCCAAGCTCGAAGCTGAACTGGCGTGCGTGCCAATCAATCCCCCGTTGGTCCCGGTGATTGCCAACGTGACCGCGCAACCCCACGGCGAGCCGGGAACTATTCGCACTCGGTTGGTCGAGCAGGTCACCTCCTCGGTCCGTTGGGAGGAATCCATGCGCTACCTGGTTGAGCGAGGCTTTACCCGCTTCATCGAGCTAGGACCAGGCCGAGCCTTGAGCGGCTTTATGAAGCGTATCAGCAAGAACGCGCAGATCTTGAACGTCGAGGACCTGTCCAGCCTGGAAGCCACTGCCAAGGCGCTGGCAGTCTGAATCCCGAAAACCCGCATTGACATCCGCCCTGAGATAGGGGACAAGACACGGGTCTAATGAACGGACTAGCCAATCAAGTAGCGGTGGTGACAGGCGCCGGCCGGGGTATCGGCCAGGCCATTGCATTGAAACTCGCCGACGGCGGCGCGGACGTTGCCTGCGTCGATCTAAAGCCTGAATTCTGTTCCGAGACCATCGAGAAGGCCAAGGCGTTGGGTCGCAAGGCGTGGGGATTCGGAGCCAACGTTGCCGACGCCGCCAGCGTCGACGCCGCAGCAGAGCAGATCTTTACGACCGTCGGCAAAGTGGACATCCTGGTCAACAACGCCGGCATTACCAAAGACCAATTGTTGATGCGCATGAGCGAGGCGGACTGGGATGCCGTGCTCGACATCAACCTGAAGGGCACGTTCCTCTTCACCAAAGCATTCGCCCGCAGTTTCCTGAAGCAGCGCTCAGGGCGTGTCGTTAACATCGCTTCGGTGATCGGCCTGATCGGCAACGCCGGCCAATGCAATTACGGCGCCAGCAAAGCGGGCGTTATCGGTTTTACCAAGTCCGTCGCCCGAGAATTGGCGAGCCGCGGCATCACCGTGAACGCCATCGCCCCCGGTTTCATTGAGACCGCCATGACGGCGAAAATCAGTCCCGAGGCACGCGAAGCGCTCCTGAAACAGATCCCATTGGGCAGCCTAGGCCAGCCGGAGGACGTCGCCAACGCCGTCCTGTTTCTGGCGGGTCCGGCCGCGCGTTATATCACCGGCCAGGTGCTTTCGGTTGATGGCGGCATGGCCATGTAATTTTTTTCGATTCGGGGCTTGACGGGTTCCGAATCGTCGCATAGACACACTGCAAAAATAAGAACCGGAGTTATTAAACTTAGAACCGGAGTACATCATGGCTGAGAAAACTATTGAACAACGAGTAAAGGACATCATTGTCGAGCAGTTGGGCGTGAATGCTGACCAGGTCACACCCGACGCCAAGTTCATCGAAGACCTGGGGGCGGATTCGCTGGACACCGTGGAGTTGGTCATGGCGCTCGAAGAAGAATTCGGCCATGAGATTCCCGACGAACAGGCGGAGAAGCTCCAGAGCGTCGGCGACGTCATTAAGTACATCGAAGACATGCAGCAAAAGTAACTGTGAGTCGAGCGATTCCGGGGCAGCTTGGACTGGCATCAGCTTAAGCTGCCCCGTTTGATTTTATGGCCAGCAACTTGACCGAGCGCCGTGTTGTTATTACCGGTCTGGGTGTGGTTACCCCGTTGGGTCACCAGGTAGATACTTTCTGGCAGAATCTGCTCTCCGGCCAGTGCGGTATCGCCAGAATCGCTCGCTTCGATCCATCGCAGTACGATTGCCAGATAGCGGCTGAGGTCAGGGATTTCGATCCACGCCCCGCCCTTCCCTCACCCAAGGAGATCCGGCGGACCGATCGCTACTCCCAATTCGGCGTCCACGCTGCCTGGCAGGCGTTGCGCGATTCCGGCCTGGACCTTGACCAGGTGAACCGGGATGAAATCGGCGTGTTCATCGGCTCCGGCATCGGTGGGTTGCAAACCGTCTCCGAGCAGTGCACGGTGCTGCTTGAACGTGGACCAGATAGGCTTTCAGCCTTCATGATCCCCATGCTCATCTCGAATATGGCCTCGGGCCTGGTTTCGATGTATCACAAACTGCGGGGGCCCAACTTCGCCACCTGCTCCGCTTGCGCCACCTCCAACCACGCACTGGGCGAAGCCTGGCGGACCATCAAGATGGGTGACGCGCAGGTTATCTTCGCCGGCGGCGCTGAGGCCACTATCGTGCCGATCGGCATCGGCGGCTTCTGCGCCATGAGGGCCCTCAGCACCCGCAACGACGATCCCACCCACGCCTCCCGGCCCTTTGACAGGGAACGCGATGGATTCGTGATGGGCGAGGGCGCCGGCGTTTTGGTCCTCGAGGAGTTGGAACATGCCAAGAAGCGCGGCGCCAGAATCTACTGCGAGGTCGCGGGCTACGGCAACACTGCCGATGCCAACCACGTTACTGCTCCGTCCCCGGAAGGCGAAGGCGCTGCACGTTGCATGAAGATGGCCCTGCGCAATGCGGGCCTAAACCCCGAAGATATCTCTTACATTAACGCCCACGGCACCTCGACTCCCCAGGGGGACATCGCGGAGACCCGTGCGATTAAGACCGTTTTTGGCGACCACGCCCGCAAGCTCGCCGTCAGCTCCACCAAAGGGGCCACCGGCCACATGCTAGGCGCTGCTGGCGCGATCGAAATGGTCGTCTGCACCAAGGCCATCCAAACCGGCACGGTCCCGCCGACCATCAACTACGCCGTCCCCGACCCGGAATGCAATCTGGATTACGTCCCCAACACCGCGCGCGAAATGAAGGTTGAGGCCGTTCTCAACAATTCCTTCGGCTTCGGCGGCCACAACGCCAGCATTCTCGCCAAGAGATTCGTCGAGTGAAAAGTGCCCGTCTCCCGGGCCGGCGGCTCCATTTGGACGGGCCGCAATTTTACATTGCCTTCCGGCGTGCATTTGCCAATTTCGGCGAGTGACTTTCCTCTCCCTCATCGAAGCCAAACGGGACGGCCACAGCCTTGACCCAGCCCAAATCCAGGAATCCATAGCCGCTTACACTGCTGGCAAGGTCCCGGATTACCAGATGGCAGCGTTTCTGATGGCCGTCTATTTCCGCGGCCTTACGGGCGTCGAGACCAGCGCGCTCATGGGTGCCATGCGAGACTCGGGCGACGTACTGCGGTTCCCCGATGACCCGCGCCCGCTAGTTGACAAGCATTCCACAGGCGGCATTGGTGACAAAGTCTCGCTGCCACTGGCGCCCTTGCTGGCTTGCCTTGGCTTCCGCGTACCGAATATCTCTGGGCGAGGTCTCGGCATAACCGGGGGCACTCTGGATAAGCTCGACTCGATCCCCGGCTTCAACAGTCTGCTAGCCACCGAGCGCATCATCGAAATCGTCCAGACGGTAGGATGCGTCATCTCCGGCCAGACCGCCCGTATGGTCCCCGCTGACAAGGCGTTGTATGCTTTGCGCGACGTCACAGCTACTGTCCCCTCCATTCCGCTGATTGTTGCCTCAATCCTTTCGAAGAAGCTCGCAGAGAGCCTCAACGCATTGGTGCTGGATGTTAAGTTCGGTTCCGCGGCATTCATGCCCACACTGGACAAGGCGCGCGAACTCGGGCACGCGCTGGTCACGCTGGCAAACAACTTTGGTGTGAAGACGCGCGCGCTTCTTTCGAATATGGAGACGCCGCTGGGTCGCGCCGCCGGCAACTGGCTCGAGGTCAAGGAATCCGTCGCCTGCCTCGATGGCAACCTGGCAGGGACACATTCCACCCTGCCCCATCTTGGGAACAAGGTCGCGGACGTAGTGGAACGCGTCCCTACTGATCTGAAGGAACTGGTCCTCGCCTGCGCCGCGCATTTGCTGGTCCAAACCGGCAAAGCCAGAACCATCGAGGCGGCGCTCAAAGAGGCCGACGACTGCTTGGCTTCCGGCCAACCGCGTGAGAAATGGAACGAGATGCTTGCCGCCCAGGGCGCCGACTTGGCCGCGTTCGATCGCAAGCTGGCCCTCGACCATACCGCACCGATGGTGATCGAGTTGAAGGCACCGGCTTCAGGTTTCGTCGCGCGATGTGACGCACGCATTATCGGCGAGGTAGTCCGCGACCTGGGTGGTGGCCGCTTCACCAAGGAATCTGGCATCAACTACGACGTAGGAGTGGATGCCCTCGCCAAACCCGGCGAAGCCATTCGGGCAGGTGGCGTACTGACGCGCATCCACGCCGCCGACCGTGCTCAGGCGGAAGGCGCGTGGGCACGGCTGAAAGGAGCTTTCGATATTTCCGCAGAACCGATTGCCCCACAGCCGCTTATCGCGGACATTATCTAGCCCCCCCCCCACACATCCAAGGCAATTGACGCCTCACTCCGTCAGCATCACAACGCGAAAGCCGACATTGTAAACGGCTTGCCAGGGACGATAGGACAGCCGGGTCGCTGAGCGTGCGTGGATCGGCCGGTCATACCACGAACCGCCGCGCACGGTCTTCATTTCCATCGAATTCGGATCGTTGCGCCCGTCGAGGTCGTCGTAAGGATAGGGCCGATAGGAGCTGAGGGTCCACTCGGCCGCGTTGCCATGCATGTCGCGCAGGCCCCAAGCGTTGGGCTGATAGTGCCCGACGTTGACTGTTACCATGGCGCCGTCGTTGAAGCGGTCATCCTTGGGATGCCATGCGGGCGAATCGCCGCGCTGAAGCCCGGCAAGCGAGGCGTCGGCCAGATTGGCAAACTTCCCAAAATCGGTATCGCGGGTGCCATAGGAGAAGGGTGAATCGGTCCCGGACCGACAGGCCCATTCCCATTGGGCCTCGGTTGGCAATGTGAACTTCTTGCCCGTCTTCTGCGAAAGCCAATGGCAGAACGCCATGGCCTCGTTCCAGGTAACGCGGACAACTGGCTGGCCAGGCTGGCTCACCTCATAGCCCCGGCTGTCCTGGTCTTTGTTGACCATACTGATTACGCCGCTGTCATGCTCGGCGTCGAAGGCTGCATATTGGTCATTACGGATCTCCACCAGGCCCATGTAGAACGGCTTGGCAATCCTGGCGTGGCTGACCGGGGCTTCGTCCGCTTCGCCGGCGGCGTCTCCCATGATGAATTCACCGGCAGGAATCAGCGCCAAGTCAAGCGACGCGCCCTCCTTTAAGTCGATCTTTAGATTGGCCGGCATGTGCCCAGCCGCTTGCCGCCCGGCGGCTTCGGCGGTGTCAAAAGGCCAACCGGCCACCCTAATGTCCTGCGGCTTGCGCTCGGGCATAGGCGTGGGAGCGACGAAGTTCACTGGCTCTTTGCTTCCGGTGTCCAGGATCTGCTCCGGGTCGTCCGTGCGGTTGGCGTACTTGGCGTGCATCGCCATACGCCGCGCCATGACGGGCCGTGAGCCGCCGACATGTTCCGTCCAGGTGCCATGATCGGGCACGTTAAGATCGATCCAGGTAATGAGCCGATCCCAAGCCTCGGAGTCGAGGGTCACATTGTGATGGCCACGCTTGAGCATCTGCACCAGTTCGCTAGTATCGGCATGAAACTCTAACGGCTTCTGCATGTGGTAGTCGCTCTCCGGCCCGGGACGGCGCACGAAGGGATGCAACGCCATGTAAGAAGGCGTGAAGCCACGCCAACCGTTCTTCTTCTTGGCGGTAAGGTCGGGAACGGCCTGGCCGTTCTGCGTAGGGGCACCCTCCTTGTGACAGCCCACGCAGTATTTGTCCAAGACCGGCTGCACCTCGCGTTTGAAGCTGAAGCCTCGCGCCGGGCCATACCACGGGGCGATGTCCGAGGGTTGGCGCTGCCCGGCAATCGTCTGCCTGGCCGGTGGGGATGAGTTCTGTGTGTCGTGGCAGCCGGCGCAGGAAAAACTCTCGCCCGGCATGGCCGTGTACCAGCTTCGCATGAGCTGAAGCGCCTTTCCCTCGGCGTCCAACGGCTGCACCGCTATGGGCGTATTGGCGGGCACCTTGAAGCTGGCTGAGCCGTCGGCCTCGACCGGTACGGTCCCAAGGATGCGATGGACGTCCCACGGGCCGTCAATGCCGATGTTGATATGCCCGCCCATGCCCGGATACCCGAAGTGAGGCTCGTAGAGCCGCAGTTTCTTGACCGTCCCGCGCGGCACGCCCTTCAGGCCCGGACCGGAATAGATGTCTGTCAGAAACACGGTAGCGTCCTTCTTTGCCAGGTTGATGCGGTCGGGGATCACCGGCGGCTTGGGAGATTTACGCAAGGGAATCGGCTCAAAGAGGACGTAGCCGTCCTGTTCTTTGATGAGTGTCATGTTGTCAAAAACATCTACCAGGTAAATGCCCCACTTCGACTGCGGCGTAGGCTGGCTGGAAACCAGGAAGTACTTATCGCTGAGCGGGTAGGGATGGAGGAACTTCGGCCAGGAGCCCTCGACCAAGCCGTCGCGGATGATGGGCTCGACCTTGCGGCCGTTGCCTGGGATGCGCTGCACCGCCCCGTTGGCCTCAAAACGTCCTCGCGCCGGGTCGAACAAGATCAATTCGCCCATCCGCGGCACGCCATGGTGGCCCGAGATCACTGCAATCAGCTTGGTGGGGTGGCCTGGCACGGGCTTGGCATAGAATACCGAGTTCGGCCAATATGAGCCGCTGCCATAGTGGGCCATCTGACTGGTACCATCTGGGTTCATGTGGAACAGAATGCGTGTGAAGTAATGGGGTGAGTCGGAATATTCCCAGCGTGTGTAAAGGACGCGGCCATCGTTCAGCACTGTGGGGCACCAGTTCTGGTCCTGGTCGAAGCACAACTGGCGAATGCCGCTGCCGTCGGCGTTCATCCGGCACAAATTCGCCACATTGTTGCCGCCGCCGACGCACGGCACGCCGTGGAAGGCGCGGCTCGAGGTGACGAGCACCCGACCATCCG
>Ga0118677_10009102_pt1 | contig 15646 bp, 9 predicted proteins | sample AliMusrvi5mmetaG_FD_86154 | JGI IMG/M metagenome (GOLD analysis project Ga0118677, IMG submission 86154)
AGTGCTGGAGGGCATGAACAACAAGGTCAAGGTCCTCAAACGCATGGCCTACGGCTTCCGTGATGACGACTACTTCTTCCTCAAGATCAAGGCCGCCTTCCCCGGTAAAGCGCGATGAACCTTTTTTTGTGCCCTTTGTGCCCTTTGTGTTCTTTGTGGCTGATTTTTTTTGAAACCTTGTGGTGTGGTTCGCTACTCCGGCGTGAGTACGCCGCGCTCTTCGCGGTAGGCGAACAGCTCGCCGAAGCGGCCCCAGGTGACCAGGGTCTCGAAGGTCTGCTCGGAGTTCTCCATGGGCAGGCGCTGCTGCAGCTCGGCCAGGAGCTCGTCGGCCTTCAGCTCGCCGTGGTGCAGTTCCAGGAGCTCCTGCACCAGCCGGAAGAGGCGGAGTTCCAGCAGCTGGGCCTTCCAGATGTCCTTGCGGTCATCCATGTTGGCGCGGACGAAGCGCTGGCCGAGCGGCGTGAGCAGCACCTGGCGCTTGGGGGTATCCACGAAGTCCAGCATTTCCGCACCCTTCACCGAGGCGAGGATCTTCTCGAAGGTGACGTGGGTGGCGGCAGCCACCTGGAACAGATCCGCCGTGCCGCCCTGGGTCTCCAGGTATTCCAGCAGGCCCAGGATGTCCGAGGAGGGCGCCGGGGGCAGGGGCTCCACCAGGTCCGCCAGGAGGCTGGGGGCCGGGGCCGTGACTTCCACGTCCGGCAGCTCCGTGCTGGTGATGATGTCGTGGAGCTGATCCACCAAGCGCAGGAACTCCGGGCTGCGCATGTCCCGGGGGCGGGGCAGGGGGTTCTCCACGATGGTGCGCAGCCGCCCGGGGTTGGCGGAGAGCACCACGATGCGGTCGGCCATGTAGGCCACTTCCTTGATGTCGTGGCTGACCATGAGGATCGAGGACGGGTTGCGCTCGGCGTCGTCCCAGATGTCGAGGATTTCAGCGCGGAGGCCTTCCGCCGTGAGGGCGTCCACGTGGCTGAAGGGCTCATCCATGAAGAGGATTTCGGGATCGACGCTGAGGGCCCGGGCCATGCCCACGCGCTGCTTCATGCCGCCGGACAGCTCCCGGGGATAGGCCTCCTCGAAGCCCTCCAGTCCCACCAGCTGGATGGCGCGGTGGGCCTTGGCCTTGATGATCTCGTCATCCAGTCCCTGGGCCTGGAGCACGGTCCGAACATTGGACTCCACGGTCATCCAGGGATAGAGGGCGAAGTTCTGGAAGACGATGGCCACGCCGGGGTTCAGGCCTTCCATCTTCTTGCCGTGGTAGTAGGTGCGCCCCTTAGTGGGCTGGATGAGCCCCGCGAAGATGCGCAGGATGGTGGACTTGCCGCAGCCCGAGGGGCCGATGAGGCAGACCACCTCGTTGGCCCGGATATCCAGGTTGATGTCCTCCAGCACCCTCAGTGGGTGGCCGGTATCGCGCTGGAAGGACTTCTGGATGCCCTTCAGTTCGCAGATGACCTCATGCGTCGCATTGGTGGCGTGGATCATGGCTCCCTCACTTGGATAGGGAATAGCGGGTTTCGGCGATTTTGTAGAGGGGTTTCCAGACCAGGCGGTTGAAGAGCACCACCGTGGCGGCCAGCACCAGGGTGGAGGCCGCCAGCAGCGGGAAGTTCCGCGACTCACCGGCCTGGCTCACGATGGCACCCAGGCCGAAGGTCTGCAGGGTGGGCCCGCTGATGTTGTAGTACTCGGACACGATGCTGGCATTCCAAGCGCCCCCGGCCGCCGTGAGGCAGCCCGTCACCAGGTAGGGGAAGATGGCGGGCAGGTAGAGGTTGCGGAAGCGTTGCCAGCGGCTGAAGCCGAAGGCCGTGCCCACCTCCCGGAGGTCGCTGGGGATGGCGCTGGCGCCGGCGATGACGTTGAACAGGATGTACCACTGGGTGCCCAGCAGCATCAGCACGATGCTGCCCCAGCCCAGGCCGATCTTCATTGAGGCCAGGATGGCCACCACCACCGGGAAGAGCATGGGCGCGGGGAAGGAGGCCGCCACCTGGACGATGGGCTGGAAGATGCGGGACAGGCGCTGGGAGAGGCCGATGGCCAGGCCCGCGGGCAGGGTCCAGCAGAGGCCGATGAGGATGGAGGCCATCACGCGGGAGAGCGTGAGCCCGGCGGCCTTGAGGAGGGTCCACCAGGCCCCGGAGGGCAGCTGGTGCAGCAGGCGGAAGATGCCGAAGCCGCCCAGGATCAGAAAGCCCGTGAGGAAGACCAGGGCCACCAGGGACAGCCAGGGGGCTGCGTGGGCGGCCTTGTCCACACTGAGGTCCACCACCACGAGCTTCTTGGCCGGCTTGCGATGCTGGCGGAGCCGCCGCTGCTTGGCGCGCCAGCGATCCCAGCGGCGGATGAGGCGGGAGCCGCGGATGAGGTTCAGGAACCAGCTCTGGGAGTCGGCCACCTGCATCGTGTCCTCGATGCGGAAGCGCTGCGCCCAGACCACGATGGGCCGCCACAGTACCTGGTCCAACAGCACGATCATGAGGATCATGGCCGCCACGGCCCAGAGCTGGGCGCGCACATCGCCCCGCTCCACGGCCATGCTCATGTACGAGCCCAGGCCGGGTACCCGGAAGTCCTTGTCGCCGAGCTTGAAGGCTTCCACCAGCATGAGGAAGAACCAGCCCCCGGCCATGCTCATCATGCTGTTCCAGGCCAGGCCCGTGGTGGCGAAGGGCAGCTCCACCCACCGGAAGCGCTGCCACCAGTTGAAGCGGTACACGGTGGCGGCCTCGTGCAGTTCCGCGGGCACGCTCTTCAGCGAGTGGTAGAGGCTGAAGGTCATGTTCCAGGCCTGGCCCGTGAAGATGGCGATGATGGCTGTGAGCTCGATGCCCACGTTGCTGTGGGGGAAAGCGGCCACCAGGGCCAGCATGAGCGGCACGATGAAGGTCATGACGGGGATGCTCTGGAGGATGTCGAGCAGAGGCACCAGCAGGCGCTCCGAGCGGGCATCCTTGGCGGCCCAGTAGGCGTAGACCAGAGTGAAGAAAAAGGAGAGCAGGTAGGCCGCCAGCCCCCGCATCATGGAAAAGAAGGTGTATTTGGGCAGGGCCCAGGGGGAGAGGTCCATGGCCAGCACGGGCCGCTGGATGGCGGTCCACTGGTGGCCCAGCAGGATCAGCCCGTAGAGCATGCCGAAGGCGGCCGCCACAAGCAGCAGGTCCACCCAGCGGCGGCGGCGGAAGGGGGTGAACAGTGCGTTGGCCTGTCCCCACATGGTGTCGAGAAATCGGTTCATCATGGCCGGTCCGAAGGAGCGAATGGGGCGCCGGGGCGCCGCCATCCCGTTCAGGGTGCGGAAGCGGGGGAGTCGGAGATGGCCGCCTCAGCGGGCGGCGGGACTCGACGGAGGTTCAGAAAGGTCGGCATGTCGTCCCATCGAAACCTCCTTTCCGGCCTTGGAGCCAAGGCCAGTCTGACCCTGGGTTTGGCCCCGGTCAACCCATTCGGGGGAGTCTGGAGGGCCCGCCTGAAAAAGAGCTGGAACCCAGCGTGGCCATGGCCTCAACCGAAACGAGAGGCATGGATGGGAAGCGGTACCGATGTGGTTTCTTGGCACTCTCATCGTTCCTCGCTGTTCCTCACCGGTGGAACTTCATTAACAACCAGGCCCGGGTGGCCATGGCGGGGATCAGGCAGAAGACGCCGACCTGAACCGAAACAAGCTGTTGAACCGGTGAGAGCCGGTGAGAAGGCAAAAGCACAGCATGGGGAAAGGCTGAGGCTTGCCCATGCATCCTCAGAGCCATTCTCCGTGCGCTCTGTGACTGTTCTGTGCCCTCGGTGTTCCGCTTTGGATCTTTGATCCTCAGGGCCTGGGTACGGCCTGCAGGAGCTGGGTGATGGCCTGGTCCGTGGTGGCGCCGTCGGCTTCGCTTTCGAAGGTGAGCAGGAGGCGGTGGCGGAGGACGTCCGGGGCCAGATCCACCACGTCCTGGGGCAGGACATGATCGCGGCCCTGGAGGTAGGCCAGGGCCCGGGTGGCGGCCTGCAGGGACAGCGAGGCCCTGGGGCTGGCGCCACAGCGAAGCTGCTCTTTGCCCTTCCAGGGCTTGCCGTGGCCAGGGCGGGTGGCCTGCACCAGGCGCACGATGTAGGTGCGGATGGCATCGTCCAGGCGCACCTGCTGGGCCTCGCGGCCCGCGGCCAGGAGGCTGGCGGCGTCCACGACGGGTTGCACCTCGGCCCCCGTGAGGTGGGCGCGGCGCAGGACTTCAATTTCGTCCTCCTGGCCCGGGTAATCCACTCGCAACTTGAAGAGGAAGCGGTCCATCTGGGCCTCGGGCAGGGGGAAGGTGCCCTCCTGCTCCAGGGGATTTTGCGTGGCCAGGACCAGGAAGGGGTCCGGCAGGGCAAAGCTTTCCTCGCCCAGGGTGACTTGGCGCTCTTCCATGGCTTCCAGCAGGGCCGCCTGGACCTTGGAGGGGGCGCGGTTGATCTCGTCGGCCAGCACCAGGTTGGCGAAGATGGGCCCCCGCTTGGGCGTGAAGGTGAGCTGTTTGGGGTCGAAGATCAGGGTGCCCACCACGTCGCTGGGCAGCAGGTCCGGCGTGAATTGGATGCGGCGGAAGCTGGTGTGACTGGCGGAGGCCAGCGTCTTGATGGTGCGGGTCTTGGCCAGGCCCGGCAGGCCCTCCAGCAGCACGTGGCCTCGGCAGAGCAGGGCCACCAGGAGGCGGTTCAGCAGCTGCGGCTGGCCCACGATCACCTTGCGGCACTCGGCGAGGAGCGGTTCCAGACTGTGGGCGGAAGCGGAGGTCATGGGAATCCCGGAGCTGCTCCCATCTTGCCCCCCCAGCCGGGCAAAACCAAAACCGAAACCGCGAAAGACGCGAAAGGAGCCGATCTTCCGCTTTTCTTCGAGTCTTCATGGTGGATCAGTTGATCAGCAAGCCACAAACTCCCGGCCCGATGACCCTGACCGCTGGTAGATGCGCCCCGACCCACGGTAGGGACTTACCAGCGCCGCCGCCGCTGCTAGGCTCCTCGGAAACCCTGATTTCCATTCACTCCCCTTTGGAGGACCCATGCGATCTGCAGTCATCGTCGAAGCCAAGCGCACCCCCGTCGGCCGAGGCGTCAAGGGCGCCTATGCGGCCACCCGTCCCGAGGCCCTGGGCGCGGCGGTACTGGAGGCCCTCAAGCCCCTGCTCAAGGACTGGTCAGGCCTGGAGGATGTCCTGGTGGGTTGCGCCATGCCTGAGGGTGAGCAGGGCATGAACATGGCCCGCCTGGTGAGCTTCCGCGCCGGCCTGCCCATCACCGCCGGGGCCGCCACCATCAACCGCTTCTGCGGCAGCAGCCAGGAGGCCATGCTCATGGCCGCCCGGGCCATCATGGCCAACCAGGGCGATGTCTTCCTGGCGGGCGGCGTGGAGAGCATGTCCAAGGTGCCCATGATGGGCTTCAACCCCAGCGTCGATCCCTACATCAACGAGACCTACCCCCAGGCCTACTGCTCCATGGGCATCACCGCCGAGAACCTGGCCAAGGAGTACAAGGTCAGCCGCCAGGAGCAGGATGAGTTCGCCTTCCAGAGCCACCAGAAGGCCGCCGCCGCCTGGAAGGCTGGCAAGTTCGACCGCGAGGTGGTGCGCTTCGAGACCAAGGGCCTGGACGGCAAGCTGGTCACCCTCCAGCAGGACGAGTGCATCCGCGCTGAGACCACCGTCGCCAAGCTGGGCGAGCTAAAGCCCGCCTTCCTGGCGGACGGCACCGTCACCGCTGGCAACAGCTCCCCCATCACCGATGGCGCCGCCTTCCTGCTCGTCATGGAAGAGGAACTCGCGAAGTCCCTGGGCCTCAAGCCCCGCGCCCGCATCCTGGGTGGCGCCGTGGCGGGCGTGGCGCCCGAGCGCATGGGCATCGGCCCCGTGCCCGCGGTGAAGAAGGTGCTGGCCCGCTTCGGCCTCAGCCTGGATCAGATCGACGCCATGGAACTGAACGAGGCCTTTGCCGCCCAGAGCCTGGCCGTCCTCCGTGAAGGCGGCTACGACCCCGCCAAGGTGAATGCCTGGGGCGGCGCCATCGCCCTGGGCCATCCCCTCGGCGCCAGCGGCGCCCGCATCCTGACCACCCTGCTGAACCGCCTCGAAACCGATGGCGGCAAGTACGGCATCGCCACCATGTGCATCGGCGGCGGTCAGGGCATCGCGTCCGTCATCGAGAAGCTCTAACCGCGAAATTCGCGAAATAGCGCAAAAGGGCCTTTTCGCGTCTTTTAGCGTGTTTCGCGGTTCCCTCTTTTGAGGTTTCCAATGAATATCAAAAAAATTGCGGTTCTCGGTTCGGGTGTGATGGGCTCGGGCATCGCGGCGCATGTGGCGTCGGCGGGGTGCCTGGTGGAGCTGCTGGATATCGTCATCGACGAGGCAGCGCCGGACAAGCTGGCGGAAGGAGCCCTGGCGGCCCTGGCCAAGGCCAAGCCCGCCCTGGCCATGCACGGCTCCTTCCTCAAGAAGATCCGGCCCGGCAACCTGCGGGATCACCTGGACCGGCTCTCGGATTGTGACTGGGTGGTGGAGGTCGTGAAGGAGGACCTGGCCATCAAGCGGGAGCTGTATTCCCGCCTGGAACCCAAGCTCAAGCCCGGCGCCTGGATCAGCTCCAACACCTCGGGCATCCCCCTGCGCCTGCTGGTGGAGGGCCGCACGGACGCCTTCCGGCAGCACTTCGTCATCACCCACTTCTTCAACCCCGTGCGGTACCTGCGCCTGCTGGAGTTCGTGAAGGGCCCCGAGGTCGATGAGACCGACGCCCTGGCCTTCCGCACCTGGCTCGAAGAGGGCCTCGGCAAGGAAGTGGTGCCCGCCTTCGATAGCCCCACCTTCATCGGCAACCGCATCGGCATCCACGGCATCATGGCCACCCTGCACATGGCGCTGGCGGAGAAGATCCCCTTCGAGGTGCTGGACTCGGTGCTGGGCGATGCCGCCGCCCGGGCCAAGAGTGCTGCCTTCCGCACGGCGGACTTGGCGGGCGTGGACATCCTGGCCGCCACCGCCAAGAACGTCTACGACCTCTGCCCCAACGACGAGGTGCGCGACACCTTCAAGTTCCCGGACTTCCTCCAGTTCATGCTGGACAACAAGCTGCTAGGCAACAAGACCAAGCAGGGCTTCTTCAAGAAGGGCCCCAAGGACACCAAGGGCAAGAAGACCTTCCTGGCCCTGGACCCCGCGACCCGGGAGTACATCCCCCAGGTGAAGCGGGACTGGCCCATTCTCAAGGAACTGAAGGGCATTGATGATCCCTCCGAGAAGGTGAAGACGCTGCTCACCAGCGACACCGAGGCCGGGCGCCTGGCCTGGCGCTGCATCGCGCCGAACCTCACCTACGCCGTGAACCGGCTGGGCGAGGTCACGGACGGTCCCCTCAACGTGGATCGCGCCATCAAGAACGGGTTCGCCTTCGAGGTAGGCCCCTTCGAACTGTGGGACATCCTGGGCGTGGACCGCGTCGTAGCGCGGCTGCGCTTCGAGGAGCTGGCCGTGCCTCCCCTGGTGGAGCGGATGCTGGCCCAGGGACTCCCCAGCTTCTACCGCTGGGAGCACGGCGTTCCGGTGGCGCAGCTGAACCCAAAGACTCTGGCCTACGATCCCATCCTCGAGGATCGGCGCATCACCATCCTCAAACGTGAGGAGGGACGGGGCAAGGTGGTGGCCGAGAACGGCAGCTGCCAGCTCATCGACCTGGGCGATGACGTGGCCTGTCTGGCCTTCCGCAGCAAGATGAACGCCCTCGATGACGGCATCATCGGCCTCATGGAGGACACCATCCAGAAGCACATCCCAGGCCGCTTCAAGGGCCTGGTGGTGGGCAACCAGGGCCAGCATTTCAGCGCCGGGGCCAACCTGGTGATGGTGCTGAACGCCGCCAAGGAGAAGCAGTTCGACCTCATCGAAGAGGTGGCGCGGCGCCTGCAGTACGCGGGCCGCATGCTCACCTATGCCCCGTTCCCCACAGTGGCGGCGCCCTTCAACCTGGCCCTGGGCGGCGGCTGCGAAATGACCATGGCCTGCCAGCGGGCTGTGGGTCACGCCGAGCTCTACATCGGCCTGGTGGAAGTGGGCGTGGGCGTCATCCCCGCTGGCGGCGGCTGCCTCCAAATGCTGCTCCGGATGGAGGACGCCATGACCGCCAAGGGCGAGCTGGGGCCCATGCCCAAGGTGAAGGCCGCCTTCCAGGGCATCGGCACCGCGGTGGTCCACACCAGCTTCGACGAGGCCCAGCGCAACGGCTACCTCCGCCGCACGGACCGTCGCGTCATGAACAAGGCCTTCCTTCTGCATGAAGCGAAGCAGGAGGTCCTGAAGATGGCTGCGGACTTCCAGCCCCTGCAGGAGCGCACCCTGCGCCTGCCGGGCCGGGGCGGCGCCGAGGCCCTCAAGTGCGCCGTGCGGGACTTCCAGCTCCAGGGCCTGGCCTCCGAACACGACGGCATCATCATGGGCGAGCTGGCCACCATCCTCACCGGTGGCGATGTCAGCCTGGTCCAGGAGGTCAGCGAGGAGCGCATCCTCGAGTTGGAGCGCCAGGCCTTCGCCCGCCTCTGCAGCTACGAGAAGACCCAGGCCCGCATGGACGCCATCCTCAAAACGGGTCGCCCCCTACGGAATTAGTGCCTGAGCCAATCGCGGCCGTAAAGGGCGCGGCCACGATCTGCTCAGGGGCAAAGCTGGCCAGGCCTGGTTCTGGCTGCTTTTTACTACCTCAGAACCGCAGGTTCTGAGCCCTCCCCGACATTCGTCGGAACCCGTACCATTTTGTGACTTAGGGCGCCTTTTCCGAGGCGCCCGTTTTTCTGTGTTGCCAGGGTGTAACAAGCTCGGAACACTTGGGGCGGTCCACATTGGAACCAGACAATTAGGAGGTACTGTGAGCGGAAATTCTCAGTCGACTCCACGCGTAGCGGCCATCGTCGGTCCCTACCTCTCTGGAAAGACCTCCTTGATGGAGAGTCTTCTCTTCGTGGCAGGCGCTCTGCCGCGCAAGGGCTCCGTCAAGGAGGGGAACACGGTGGGAGACGCCTCCCTGGAAGCCAAGGCTCGGCAGATGAGCGTCGAGGCCAGCCTTGCGACCTGCACCTTCCAGGATGAGACCTGGACCCTCATCGATTGCCCCGGTTCCGTCGAATTCAGCCAGGAGACGGCCCACGTCCTCATGGCTGCGGACATTGCCGTGGTGGTCTGCGACCCGGACCCGGGCCGCGCCCTGATGGTGGCCCCCACCATGAAGTTCCTGGATGACCACAAGGTGCCCCATGTGGTCTTCATCAACAAGATGGAGGCCTCGGGCAATGCGGGCAAGCTCAAGGATGTGCTGAACGCGCTGCAGGTGGTCTCAGAGCGTCCCCTGGTGCTGGTGGAGATCCCCATCCGTGAGGGCGACCAGATCACGGGCTATGTGGACCTCATCAGTGAGCACGCCTACAAGTACGAAGCGGGCAAGGATGCAGACCTCATGCAGATGCCCGAGTCGGTCCTGCCCGAGGAGCATGAGGCTCGGCAGGCCATGCTGGAGAAGCTGGCGGACTACGATGACCACCTCATGGAGGAGCTGCTCAGCGACGTGGTGCCGCCCATGGACGAGATCGCCGAGGACATGGCCAAGGACGTGCAGGACGACCTGCTCGTGCCGGTCTACTTTGGTTCTGCGGACAAGGACGCCGGTGTGCGCCGCCTTTTCCAGGCCCTCTGCGACGAGGCGCCCCGCGTGGACGCCACGGCCACGCGGTTGGGCATCCCCGAGGGCAAGGAGGCCCTGGTCCAGGTCTTCAAGACAGTCCACGCCCAGCACGTGGGCAAGCTGAGCATCGCCCGCGTGTGGCGCGGCGAGGTGGCGGATGGCTCGAGCCTGGCGGGCAGCCGGGTGAGCGGCATCAACAAGCTCTTCGGGTCCCAGCAGATCAAGCAGCAGAAGGGCTGTGCCGGCGATGTGGTGGCCCTGGGCCGTATGGATGAGGTGCACACCAGCGAGGGACTCACACCCACGACCAAGCTGGAGCTGGCCTGGCCCGAGCCCATGCAGCCCATGCTGGCCCTCAGCCTGCACACCACCAAGAGCGGCGATGATGTGAAGCTCTCGTTGGCCCTGCAGCGCCTCTGTGAGGAGGACGCCTCCCTTAAGATTGAGCAGAACGCCGAGACCCAGGAGCGCATTCTCTGGGGCCAGGGTGAAGTGCACCTCAAGTGTGCCCTGGACCGCCTCAAGAGCCGCTTCGGCCTGGACGTCCTGCACCATCCCCCCATGGTTCCCTACCGCGAGACCTTCACCAAGGCCGCCAAGGTCCACGGCCGCCACAAGCACCAGACCGGCGGCCACGGCCAGTTCGGTGATGTATGGCTGGAGATCAAGCCCCGCCAGCGGGGCGAGGGCTTCGAGTTCGAGGAGAAGATCGTCGGCGGCGTCGTGCCGCGGAACTTCTTCGGCGCCGTGGAACACGGCGTGGTGGAGTGGATGAAGCGCGGCCCCCTGGGCTTCCCCGTGGTGGACATCTACGTGGCGCTGGTGGACGGCAGCTACCACACCGTGGACAGCTCCGACATGGCCTTCAAGACCGCCGCCCGTGTGGGCATGAACGAGGCTGCCCCGGTCTGCCACCCGGTGCTGCTGGAGCCCATCTGCGAAGTGCACATCTGCGTGCCCAGCGAATACACGCCCAAGGCCCAGCGTCTGGTCACGGGCCGCCGGGGCGGTCAGGTGCTCGGCTTTGACGCCCGGCCCGGCTGGCCCGGCTGGGACATTGTCTCCGCCTACATCCCCCAGGCCGAGATGAGCGATGTGGTGGTGGAACTCCGCAGCCTCACCATGGGCGTCGGCTCCTTCACCTGGGCCTTCCACCACCTGCAGGAACTGGTGGGCCGCGACGCCGACAAGGTGGTCGAAGCCCGGAAGCAGACCAAGGCACCGGCCTGACATAATCCGGGGGTTCCGTGCTGCGCACACACCCCCGGGCCCCCGCGCAAAGACCCGGCAAAGCCGGGTCTTTGCTTTTCTATTGCTGTTAAGGGGGTGAACCAAAGGGAGATTCGCCAGGGCTCCGGCCCTGGCGGGCCGGAGTTGGAAAAAGGCCTGGGGACTCTCCCCCTGCGGTCTACCTCTTTGGGCCCCGGGTCAGCTTGAGCATGTCGCTCCTGCGCTTCATGGCATCTGAAACCGCGGGCCCAACGGGCTGCCCAGGCACACGGTTGACCCCGGTGAGGACATTTCCGGTTCCTTCGTCAAGGACGTTGGCAGAGGCATTGCCTCCGATCACATAGCAACTGGAGCTGCCCGAGCCCAACCAGATGGGTGCAACCGAGGCGGCTAACTGGTTCACCTGGTTGGCCTTGAAGATGCCCTTGCCGACCAGATCCCAGCCCCAGGGCGCAGCATAAATGCCCGCGAGGCCCTGGCCTGAAACCTTATTGTTGGCTACCACCGCACCCTGCACGCCACCGAGATAGATTCCCCCGTAGTTTGTATCCAGGCTGAGCGTGTTGTGGGACACCTCAGTCGCCACTTTGATCCAGCCATCCGAGAGGAAGGCATAGTCACAAATGGCGATGCCATCGGCCCACTCGGTGGCCCGGATATCGTTGTGTTCCAGGACATAGGTGGAGGTCCGGAAGGGCCACCAGCCCCCGTTTCCCTGGATGATATAGGCGGCCGCCATGGCCCAGGCCTGGAGCTTGTTGGAGGTGATGGCGACCTGGCTGTTCTCCTGATCCTGGATCAGGGGGCCAGCAGCGACATTAGTGAAGCCGTTGCCCTCCACCTTTATCACGCTGTCCTTCTGGCTGCGGTTGTCATAGCCGAAGGTCATGTTCTCAAGGTCCACCTGCGCGAGTTTGTGGGTACCCGTCATGGGGGCCCCGAAGGCGTTGTCAGGGGGCCAATACAACCCCCTGCCCGCCACGAGGATGCCGTACCTGACATTGAAGCCGTGGTCGAGGACGTTGGCAGCGTTGTTGGTGGAAGCCGACAAGTGCAGGCGCTCGAAGGCTGTGTTCACCGTTTCGCCCGTCACCACAACCATGCTGAAGAGCGCTCCGTTGAACCAGTCCTCATCGCCCGTTCCGCCGCCCGGGGCAGGGTCCGTGACCAACAAACTGAAGTCGGACGCGGTGATGTCTCCCGTTTGCCCCATCGGAATATCAAAATAGAAGAGGGTGCTCAGGCTGGCCCCGCTGTAATGGTTGTCGGGGAAGAGAATGCTGATGGGAACCCCCCCGATCCTGGCGCCAGGCAGCACCTTGATGAAAGTCCGGTCCTTCCCGGCGCCACGGATGGCGCCGTTGAAGGGGGTCCGCACCCAGACCGGATTCGCCAGATAGTAAGTGCCGGCGTCCAGGGTGACGATCTCCCCCACCCCAGCCGCTTCAAGGGCAGCCTGGATGGCTGTGGAGGAATCCACCTCGGTGGCGGGGCAGGGGACCCGATGAATCACGGCCGGTGTTCCTGCCTTGGCGAGGGTCAGCGCCGGGAACGCAGTCAACCCGAACAGCGCCGCCAGGATCGTTCCTGTCATGCATGGCCACTTCATACCACCTCCCATAAATAGGGGATCGGGTCCAGACCCGGGTGGAACCGGGTTGACCCTGATCGAGTTAAGCAACATCACCGAGCTGGAGCCCCATCCCGCTTCATCCAGCTGTATGGCTGATACGCGCAGAAAATTACGGTCTTGACTAGATGATGTCAAGGTTTTTTACAAACCGGCTCTGGGTGAGCGGCATTGCAAACCGATTCTTCCTTCTCAGTGAGACAATCTAATTCTGGATTCTCGATGGGACTCCGGATCAGGGAGTCGAGTTGGCACAGAAGGGCGTCCAGATCATCAGCGTTGAACCCGGCAGCCTGGCCGAGGAGGCGGGGCTCCGCCCCGGCGACACGCTGTTGGAGATCCACGGCGAGGCCGTGCTGGACCAGCTCAGCTACCAATACCTCATCACTCGGGAGGACGAGGCGGACCTGCTGCTGCAGCGGCCGGACGGCAGCACCTTCGAGGCCTACGTGGAGAACGGCGGCGAGGGCATCGGGGTGGACCTGGCCCAGGATGAGGTGAAGGTCTGCAAGCAGAACTGTGTCTTCTGCTTCGTGCACCAGATGCCCAAGGGCTTCCGCAAGTCGCTCTATCTGAAGGACGAGGACGTGCGCCTCTCCTTTCTCTACGGCCACTTCACGACCCTCTCCAGCAGCGATGACGCCGAGCTGGACCGCATCGTACGCGAGCGCCTCAGCCCCATCCATGTTTCCGTGCACGCCACGGACCCCGTGGCCCGCATCAAGGTGGTGGGCAATCCCCGGGAGGGGGACATCCTCCGCAAGATCGACCGCCTGCTGGCCGGGGGCATTGATGTGCACACCCAGGCGGTGGTGGCGCCCGGCCTCAATGATGGCGCCATCTGGCAGCAGACCGTGGACGACCTCTGGAAGCGCCGGAAGGCAGGGCGGGGCAGCGTGCTGAGTCTCTCCTGTGTGCCCGTGGGCCTCACCGCCCATCGCGAGCACCTGCCCTCGGTGCAGGACGTGGGCCCCGACTTCGCCCGGGACTGGGTGGCCCGCTGGACGCCAGAGGTGCGCAAGTATGCCAAGGCCTGCGACGGTGAGCCCTGGTTGTTGCTGGCGGACGAGTGGTTCACCCGGGGCGGCATCGAGGTGCCGGGCCGGTCCTTCTACTCGCGGTCCTGGGCCCAGCTGGAGAACGGCGTGGGCCTGGTGCGCCGCTTCCTGGAGCACAGCCGCCGCTTCATCAAGAGTCCCCGGGCCCAGGGGTTCCAGGGCAGGCGCGTCCTGCTCCTGACGGGGCCCAGCTTCGCACCGACGCTCACGAAGGTCGTGGCGGACCTGAACCGCGCCGTGGGCAGCCACCTGCGGGTGGTGGCGGCCACCAACTTCAGCTTCGGCGAGACGGTGACGGTGGCGGGCCTGCTCTGCGGCCAGGACCTCAAGTACGCGGCCCACGCGGACCGGGACGCCAAAGGTGGCAAGGCCGATTGGGTGGACGCCGTGGTGGTGCCCTCCTCCAGCCTCCGCACCGTCACGGGGCCCACGGACCAGTACACCCTGCAGGGCGCCGTCGTGCGTGAAGAAGGCACCTTCCTGGATGACCTCACCCTGCCCCAGCTGGCGGCGGAGCTGGGCGTCCCCGCCGTGCCCAGCGGCGCCAACCTCTCGCACCTCCTGGATCACCTGGAAGCCGCCGACCGCGGCGCCTTCCGCGGCGGCGCCCTCACCGAAGCCTTCCACCCTGCCGGCCTCAATCAACCCCAGGGCGCCTACAATCCTTGAATGATGGCGGCTCTGATGGCGGTCGGGGGGGAGCTCCGGGCTGCGCCCGGAGATAGATGAAAATAGGGCCCGGTAGCATGGCCTTTTCTAGCTCAGCGCGGGAGGTCGTACCTTCAGGGTGTACTCGGCGCTGGTCGCGCTGAGCTGAGTGCAACATCCGTGGTTTCCCTTTTCGCCCCCACATCAGATCATTCGGGGATGACTGCCGCTCTCGCCGCCCTGTCCCGTCGCCGCATGGTGGCGCGGGGGCAGTTGGCGGGGTCGGCGCTTTGCTTTGGGTTGATGGCCATCCTGGCGCGGAAGCTGACGCTTCCGGGCATGGGCTTCACGGCGGGGCACCTGGCGGTGCTGCGCTTCGTGGTGGGGGGCCTCCTGAGCCTGGTGGCCTTCTCGGTCATCCCCGGTCTCTACAGGCCCAGCAACTACCGTCTGCTGGTGATGCGGGGCCTCTCGGGCGGCGCCGTGGTGGTGCTCTACTTCTACGCCCTGGCCCACGTGCCAGCGGGGGAGGCGGGGATCCTCTACAACGCGTTCCCAGTGCTGGCCACTGCCCTGTCCCTGGTGGCCTTCCGGGAGCGGCCCACGGTCCACCTCTGGCTCGCCATCCTGGCTGCCTCGCTGGGCGTGGTGCTGGTGCTGAGCCAGGGACACCTGGGCCTGGGCTTCGGCCGGGGCCAGCTGGCTGCCCTGGCGGCGGCGGGCTTCGCGGCCACTAGTGCCATCGCCATCCGCGCGGTGCGCCACACGGACAACGCTGCCACCATCTTCTTCTTCTTTTGTGTGGCGGGGCTGCCCGTGGTGGTGCCCTTCGCCCTGACGCCCCTGCCGGGAGGCCTGGTGCCCTGGAGCCTGGCCCTCCTCATGAGCGTCCTGGCCTACGGGGGCCAGATGCTCATGTCCCAGGCCTACGGCACCCTGGCCGTCTCCGAGGCGGCCATCTGGCTGCAGCTGCTCCCCATCACCCAGTACCTGCTGGCCGTGCCCCTGCTGGGTGAGCGCGCCACTGCCTTCGGTCTGGCCGGCGTCATCATCACCGTGGCCGGCGTGGCCTACGGCACGGTCATGGGGGCGAGGCGGCGGGGCTGATGCAAGACAAAGGTTCGCCACGAAGACCGGAAGACCACGAAGCAGAACCCAGTCTTTCTTCGTGGTTGTTCTAATCTGATTATCGGCGAGCCTCAGCCTAAAGAACAGATGCCTCTGCTCGGGCAACTCCGAGGTCTTTAACCATTTAGGCACAAGTGGACAGGATGTGTCGCATCCATGACGCGATGTTTTGGCGTGGAGGTGTGCCATGCCGAGATATGACATCCAGTTCCAGAAGGGCCTTTCCCTGCGGGAGTTCATGGCCCGATACGGG
>Ga0118677_10008831_pt2 | contig 15644 bp, 15 predicted proteins | sample AliMusrvi5mmetaG_FD_86154 | JGI IMG/M metagenome (GOLD analysis project Ga0118677, IMG submission 86154)
GGAAATAGTAGTTATTGCGGCCTGAGTCCCACCGCCACCTACGTGCTCACCTATTCGATGCCGCTGAAAAAACTCTGCATCACCGGCAAGGACGCCAATCCGGAATGCTGGCTGAACAAGCAGGAGGTCGCGGCGGCCATCGCATCCGGCAGATTCGATACGGACCGCACCAGGATGACCGCACAGGAACTCGTCGCCGCGTTCGACGATTGGTCGCCCATCGTGCGCGGCTGGGCGGCGGAGGAACTGGCCAGGCGGCCTGAGGCGAAAGCGATGGTGCCGGAGTTGATCACGATGGCGGAAGGCAAGGATGTGCATGCCGCCCAAGGCGCGGTCGAGACGCTGGGCAATCTCAAGAGCGCGGAAGCCGTGCCGCCATTGATCCGCCTGCTCTCCCATGATGACCGCTGGCTCCGCTTCAAAGCGGCGCAGGCGATCCGGAAAATGGGCGGCGACGCGAAACCCGAGTTGGCGGAAATTCTAACAGCAGTGGTCAAGACCGCGGAGCCCATGCAGCCGATCAACTGGGCCGATGCCGTCCAACTGACCCACGGCCAGTTGGCTGCCGCGCTGTTCTCGGGCGGCTTGACGGATTCGCTCAAGGACGCGGATCCGAAGTTGCTCTATCCGGCGATTCGGATCATTTCCCGCAGCGCCGATGGCATGGCACGCGCCACCTTGCGCGGGTATTTCGAACACAAACTCACCGAGCAGGACGTGCAGGCGCTGGCACCGGATCTGGTTGCCGCCGTCAAAACCCTGTGCCCGGCGGACACCATGTTTGGCGCGGAAATCCGTATGGGCGCCTTCAAGATACTGACCAAATATCACTATCAGGAAGCCATCGACGCCGGAGTCGTCTTCGCCAAAACCCAGGGCGGCCACGGCAGTGAAAGCCGCACCGGCGAAATCATGAAGGAAATCGTCGCATACGGCACCGCCGCCCGCAACGCAATCCCGGGACTCAAGGAGTTGATCGTCGAATTGAACGAGCAATGCAAACGCGGCGAATACCCAGCCGGCGAACTCAACAACCGAAGAACCGGCGCGGCCGCGGATGCCATCAAGGCCATCGAAGCCGCAACCACCCAACCGGAACTCCGCCATATCGCGAAGTGAGTCAAGGAGTGTGGGCGTCCCGCCCTCAAGGAGCGCGGGCGTCCCGCCCGCATCGCCATGGCGTGCGAAAGAGCCGCGCTTTCGCTCGATTCTTTCACTTCTCATGGCTTTGGTGGGCGTCCCGCCCTCAAGGAGCGCGGGCGTCCCGCCCAATACTATCAACTTTAGCTTGACATTGCTTCGGAAATATTTATATTCGCCTGCATGGCAAGGCGTGCAAAAATCATTTCCCAAGGAAACACCGCGACGGAACACCTCAGCGTTGGGGTTCTGTCGCTGTGTTTTCCCCTCCCAGCGGTCCAGTCCGTCATTGCCGAGTGCGACAAGGCGGACAAACGAGTGCGCGATCTGCCTGCCGCGCTGGTGGTCTATTATGTGATCGGTCTGAGTTTATTCCCCGGAGTGGCCTACCAAAACGTGCTGCTGTGGCTCATTGCCGGTTTACAGTGGCTCGGTAACATGAGGCTGCGTGTGGCCAGTGCCGAAGCCTTGAGTAGGGCGCGGAAGCGTTTGGGTGAACTTCCCTTGCGACGACTCCACGAAACTCTGGCCCACCCCATGCGGGAGCGGTCGCTGTCTGGTAGCTACTTCAAGGATCTGCTGTTGGTGGCCATTGACGGCAGCACCCTGGCCTTGCAGGACACAAAGGAAAACACGGTAGCGTTCGGGCGTCCCTCCAACCAGAATGGGGACGGTGCCTGGCCGCTGGCACGGTTTGTAGCGCTGGTGGAGTGTGGTACTCATCTGATTTTCGCGGCAAAGATTGGTGCCTACAAGGATTCGGAAATCACCCTCGCCAAGGATCTTACCCGGCACCTCGGACCGGGCATGCTGTGTATGGCGGACCGTCTCTTTCCTGGGTTTGAGCTGTGGCAACAATACGTGGCGAGCGGAGCGCACTTGCTCTGGCGTGCAAAAAACTCCGTGCCCCTGCGCAAAATCAAAAACCTTCCCGATGGCTCTTGGCTAGCCGAATGGCTGCCGGAAGACCAACGGCGCAAAGGTAGCAAGGCACTCGTCGTGAGGGTGATCGAATACCGAATCAAGGATCCCGGCGTGTCTGGCACCAAGGACGAAGTCTATCGGCTTATTACCACGATTCTGGATCCGGCGCAAGCCAGTGCCGAGGAGCTTGCCGCTCTTTACCCACAGCGCTGGGAGATCGAAATCACGATCAAGGAAAGTAAAACCATCCTGCGCAAGGGCAGGATCACCTTGCGCAGCAAGAAGCCCGAACTGGTCAGGCAGGAATTTTGGGGCATGATTCTGGCACACTACCTGGTGCGAAAAATGATGGCCCAGGCGGCTCTGGACAAAGGCGTCGACCCGGACAAGCTGAGCTACGAGGCCAGCATCCAAATCATCAAATCAACACTAGCAGGCTCAGCCCTGGCGTTCCCCCCCTGAGGTAAGAGCGGCGGTGTTCGCGAAGATGCGCGAGGACATCGGCAACACCAAGGCCAACTGCAGCCGAGGGCGAAGTACCCAACGATGTATCAAGCAGCAGCAGCGTCTTAAATTCACGGTCCGCAAGCAAGGCGCCAAACCTAGCACCAGAATCCGTCAAACCCATGTCACAATATGCTAAGATGACAGTATTGGGCGTCCCGCCCGCATCGCCATGGCGTGCGAAAGAGCCGCGCTTTCGCACGATTCTTTCACTTCTCATGGCTTTGGTGGGCGTCCCGCCCTCAAGGAGCGCGGGCGTCCCGCCCGCATCGCCATGGCGTGCGAAAGAGCCGCGCTTTCGCACGATTCTTTCACTTCTCATGGCTTTGGTGGGCGGGACGCCCACTCTCCTTTTGAATGTGGGCGTCCCGCCCATAAGCATATACCTAAAAATTTGGCATTGCGGTCAATCATGGTATTTCGGGCCCATGACAGCCGACCCGCTTGGTCGAAGACCAATGGAAAATCATCCGCCACCTGATGCCCGCCGATTTGGACGAACACGCCAGGCAGCACGGTGCCATGCGCCGGAAGCGTGGGCAGATCACCACCGTGGCATTTGAGTTCCAGTCACTCTATGCATGTTGCGGCTTCACTCGTCGAAGTCCCGATCCGCTACGGCGCGCAGGCGTTGGCGGAAGCGCGCTCCAACCTGTGGGTCGGACGCCAGTTCCCGAATCCGCTCGTCCTCGAGGTTGGCCGGAAAACACATGAGCGTTTTGATGATGCGCCGCAGGTATCTATGCCTTCCTCGGTCAGGATCCGCGCGGCGACCTCGTCCACGGTGCCGTCGGAGGCGATCACCCGGGCGAACGGTTCGTCTATCAGCGAGAGGAAGATCGCGCGGCAACGCTGGAGGTTTTCGCGTTGCTCGAATTCGTTGGCGGTGTCGCCGCGGTGGCCGATGCGGAAGCACCCGGTTTCAGCCGCGGCGGCGGTAAATCTCCCGATCGGATGCATCGATTTGGTCACCCGGCACCAGCCGGTAATGGCGTTCTTCCACGGTCTTGACCAGGCCGTCCTGATCGAGACACAGCTCGAACATGGCGATGCGGGATTCATCCATGAACTGGGCGGACATGGCCCGGCATACGAGATCGGGAAACTTCTCGGCGCAGCAGGCGATGTCCTGCCTGGCTTGCACGGTCGAGAGTTGATCGTTGCCCCCCTTGGCTTGAACCGGAATGACGAATTGGCAGCCGTGGCGGTCGATCCCCACATAGACCTCGTCAATCTCGATCTGCCCGAGCCCCTTCACCGTAGTGCGCAAATGGTTTTGCAACGAATAAGTTGTGATCCCCAGGAAGATGTCAAGGAGCCGGTTGTAGCGGACCTTCGCCAGCAACGCCTGTTCGTCCGATAAGGAATTGATGGCAATGATCTCCGGTGTGGCGTCGGGGATCTTGATCGTTATCAGATTTCGATTGGGTGTAATCCTATTGATCGGAGTGAGCCTGAATTCATATTTCCCGCGCCCCGCACCCTCGATCACCCATTCCATTCCTCCTGGCTGGGTATCAAGGATCTTCTTCGGCAAAGGATTGCGGTAACGAAACGAGTAAAGAACGTCACCCGGGTTTTTAGGCATCACGATCCCAAGCGTGTTCGCCGTAGCGACGAGTTCTTCGCGGGTGAATGGAACCATTACGGAATCCTTCCGGTAGGCGCTAAAAAAGATGCTCTCAATGAGCGACTCGTAACGATTAAGTTGTTTGTCTTTCATGAAGGGTCAAGCGCTTGAACGGGAAAGCCGGTCAGCTTCGGTTTGCAATTGTGAGCGCTTTGTCGCACCGCTCTTACGGTCCCGTTTTTGGATGGGACTTTCCACTCCCCAATATGCCGCCGCTTGTGACATCTCCATGGAAAGCAGGGATAGTGAACCAAGAGCGAGTGTTTTATCAGATTGCCGTGGAATAGCTCCCAACGCGGCCATGATGGAAGATGCCACGGCCCGAGCGAGTGGCGGCGGCACCGCGTTGCCGATTTGACGCGCGCCATGCCATTTGGTGCGGTGGAAGCGAAACCAATCAGGAAAACCGTGGAGTCGTGCCATTTCGCGCACCGTCACGCAGCGGGGATATTTGTAGTGGATGGGTCGAGGACTGGTGAAGGCTCCTCGCGCCGCATCCGTGCCTGCCCGAAGGGTGTTCGATACGCCTGTTGCGGCAAGTTTGAAGAAACGTGATATCGGTTCAACACTTCCAGGCTCTGTCTCCAGAAATCGGAGTCGGGAAATTGCCGAATGATCGGTTCGGGCGCTGGAAGTCATCATTTCCGGATCCCATATCCGGGGATGACCATGGTACCAGGCGCTTGAGTCCGAACAACGCATATCCCGCGCGTATGAAGATGGCGCACCCCATGCGGAGGTGCGCACCTCGTCGTTGCTCAACAATGTCTGGAAACGGTCTGCGTCCGGAAGATCATCAAGAGCATCCTTGCACGATGGACCACATGGCAAGGCCATCTCCAAATCCCCTCCCGCACATGTGGTGATGGGAGCCGGGTAAAGTGGACGTTTCAATCCTTTCTTCGCCCCCAGAAGAAACAGCCGCTTCCGGTCCTGGGGGACTCCATATGCCACAGCGTTCAAAACCGACCAAGGCAGACGAACGGAATAGCCATGGTTCTCAAAAGTTTCTATCAATTCATCGAGGAATCCTCGGTGACCACCCACGGTCAGGCCTTTGACGTTTTCAAAGACGAAAAACTGAGCATCGAGTTCCGAGACGATGCGGACAAAATCCCTAACCAAACTGTTTCTGGGGTCATCGAGCAAGCGTTTCCCTATCATCGAAAACCCTTGGCACGGAGCGCCGCCGAAAACGACATGAACTTTGCCCTCAATCCCGGCGATCTTCCGGATCGAATCACCTGAAAGTTCCCGGACAGACTGCGGGATAACCGAGCAGTTCGGAAAATTGAAATGATGGATACTGGCGTGGATCGGATCGATCTCGATGGCTGCCGCCACATCGAAACCTGCCTGCTCGAATCCGAGCGACATTCCTCCCGCACCCGCGAATAAATCGACAGCAATCGGTCTCATGGTGTTCTTTTGAACTATTTTCACCATGTGAGGTCAAGCATATTTTTCAGAACGTCAAATTTCTCCTGGGAACAGCCAAAATCAATCCGGATTTGGCATTTTTCCTGCTAAAACCAATAGTCCGGAATCCTCAACAAAATATTGGATCCGCCCCGCAACCTCGTCGATTGGACCTTGTGAGCCGACGATTCGAACGAATGTTTCGTCTTTCAGAGAAAGAAAGATATCACGGCAACGAACAAGACTTTCGCGCTTTTCGAACTCGTTGGCGATATCGCCCCGGGAGCCGATACGCTGGAGAGCAATATTCACGTCAATATCAAGAATCAGGAGGAGATCGGGGCCGGGTGCGAATTGTTCGTTGAGGCTGCGGATTTCGTTGGGATCGAATCCACGGGCACCCTGATACGCCATGGTGGAGAAATAATAGCGGTCAAGGATCACCACTTTTCCTGCCGCCATCAATGGGACGATTCTTTCCTCAACATGTTGCCGACGGTCATTGAGGAAATATTGAAGTTCGTCATCAGGTGATAACCGTCCGGTGGTGGCAGAATCGCGGAGCTTTTTCCCCCACGGACCATCGGTCGGCTCATGATCCACGACTACGTCAAATCCACGCAGGCGCAGAAACTCCGCAAGCAGTCTCGAGTGGGTGGATTTCCCCGATCCGTCAATTCCTTCAAAAGCGATACAAAGGCCAGAAATCATTGGACTTGAAGAATTAGGATTTTAAGGGGATAGGGTGTAAGGGCGAGATGCTCGCCAGCTTTGAATCCTAATTCCATGGCCATTTCAAACCTTGTTAGTTTCAGTTAGAGATAGCGCGCCTTGAGGTGGGCGAGGTAGGCTTGGGTGGACGGCTTGCTGCCGGTGGCCAGTTGCATGAGGTCGGCGGGGTCGAGGGTGGCGCCGTGGGCGTGGATGTTCTGGCGCAGCCAGGCGAGGAGCGGGGCATAGTCGGCGGCATCACAGGCGGTGGCGATGGCCGGGTTGTTGCGGGCGGCGGCGAAGAGTTGCGCGGCATTGATATTGCCGAGCGTGTAGGTGGAGAAATAGCCGAGGCCGCCCATCGCCCAGTGGATGTCCTGGAGGCAGCCCTCGCGGTCGTTTTGCGGGGTGAAGCCGAACAGGTCGCGGAAGCCATCGTTCCACGCGGTGGGCACATCGGCCACGGCAAGGTCGCCATTGAGCAAGCGGCGTTCGAGACCGAAGCGCAGCAGGATGTGCAAATCGTAGGTGGCCTCGTCCGCCTCCACGCGGATGGGTGAGAACTCGGCACGCCAGAGGAAGGCGAGGAAGTCATCCACCGACAAGGCCGCGAGTTGCGGAAAACATTCCCGGGCGGCGGGCAACCAGCGGCACCAGAAGGCGCGCGAGCGGCCGACATGGTTTTCCCACAAGCGGGACTGCGACTCGTGGATGCCTAACGAAACGGGAGCTCCGGAGGGCAGGCCGAAATCCGCTACGGGCAGGCCTTGTTCGTACATGCCATGGCCGCTTTCATGCAACACTCCGAAGAGCGAGGAAGTGAAATCCGACTCGTCATAACGGGTGGTCATGCGCATGTCGCGCGGACCCAGCGTGGTGCAAAACGGATGGGTGCTCGTATCAATGCGCCCGGCCTGGAAATCAAACCCGATCGCCGCCGCGATCCCGGCATTCAGCCGCTGCTGGGCCGCTATCGGATAGGGTCCCGGCGGCAGGCTTGGTGCGCGGTTGGCGGATTTCGCGACCGCTCCCGCGGCGGTTTCCCGCACTTCGGGGCGCAGGGCATCGAACAACTCCGCCACGGCGGCCGTCGAGGTGCCGCGTTCGTAGCCTTCCAACAGGGCGTCGTAGGGTTCACCACGATAACCCCATAGATCGGCTTTTTCGCGGGCGATTTCGATCAAAGTCGCCAGATGCGGAGCAAAGGAGGCGAAGTCCGACTGCTTGCGGGCCGTGGCCCACGCGTGCTTGGCCAGCGAGCAGGCCGACGATTCGCGGGCGACCAGTTCGACCGGCAACTTGGTGGCGCGGTCGAATCCCCGGCGGAGTTCCCGCAGGTTCGCGGTGACGGTCGCGCCGGTTCCGGGATCGGCGGCCTCGGCGGCTTCCAGATCGCGCCGCCATGCCTCGGAGGTGGCGAATTCGTGACCGCGGGATGACAACCAGGCCAACTGGGCCGCCCGGTGGGCTGCCGCCGCGGCGGGCAGGTAAGTTTCCTGGTCCCAACCGATCACGGCGGCGGCGGATTCAATCACGGCGAGTTCACGAACCCTTTCAAAAATCGACATGCCGGATTTCTGAACCATTCCCGCCCGCTGGCAAAGCCGGAAATGCCCGGACCTTCCAAAAACTTCCCCGGTTCCCCGCAAAAGGGCAAGGAATCACTTGTCACTGTATGAAGTATTCCGTCCGCCAACGGTGGGCAATCCCTTAGCCCAGCCCACCGGGCTGGCGAGTATATACAAATCGTGGGGCATGATTTCCCTCATGATATTGACCGAGTGTTGGACTTCCTCGGTCGCGGAGCGACCCTGCGAAGGTAGCCGTGGGTTTCAACCCACGGTTTTACGGACGGGAGGTCATTGCGTCGCGGCGCGACGCTTGATGCAGCGGCTCCGGATCGTAGTCTCCGGTTTCAAGCGTCGCTCCGCGACGCAAGCGCATTTGGATGATGCCAACCGTGGGTTGAAACCCCACGGCTACCATCATGAAGTCGCTACCGCGACTAGGAGGGCGGTCCTCCAATCGTGAGATGTGTATAAGGATCAGGGTTGAAACCCACGGCTACCATCATGAGGTCGCTACCGCGACCAGGAGGGGGGACCTACAATCATGAGATGTGTATACTCGCCAGCCCGTTGGGCCGGGCTGAGGAATCGCCGGGCCTTTGGCCCGGGAAAACTCCGTTACCATCGCCTAGCTGCGCCTCTGCAAACACCTGATCCTGCCGGCAACGAAGCCGGCCTAACAAAGTTGGCAATACCGCCGGACAATCGCTAGGTTTCGCCATGCGGATCGATATCGTGACTTTGTTTCCCGAAGTGGCCTTGGCACCGCTGAGCGACTCGATCATCCAGCGGGCACGCGCGGCGGGGGTCGTCGAGGTGATGGGCCATCAGTTGCGCGATTGGTCGGAGGACAAGCACCGGCGGGTGGACGACACGCCGTGCGGCGGTGGCCAGGGGATGGTGCTCAAGCCCGAGCCGTTGTTCGCGGCGGTGGAGGCGTTGCGCGGGGCCACGACGCGGGTGATCCTGATGACGCCGCAGGGCAAGCCGCTCAAGCAGGCGCTGGCCTGTGAATTGGCCGGCGCGGAGCACCTGCTGATCCTCTGCGGCCACTACGAGGGCGTGGACCACCGGGTGATCGAATCCCTGGTGGACGACGAAATCTCCATCGGCGATTACGTTCTAACCAACGGCGCGCTGGCCGCAGCGGTCCTCTGCGATGCGGTGATCCGCCTGTTGCCGGGTGCCTTGGGCGACGAACGCTCGCCCGTGGACGAATCGTTCGCCGATCCCAAGCGCCTGGAAGCGCCGGCCTACACCCGGCCAATCGAGTTCCGCGGTCTCACCGTGCCCGAGGTCCTGATTTCCGGCCACCATGGGAAAATCCATGCTTGGAAAGACGAACAATCACTCGCCCGCACCCGCCAGAACCGCCCGGATTTGTTAGAGTGAAACCCGGCGATTTCCCCCGCCTGCGGAAAAGTGCGTGCCGTGCGGGGGAAATCGTGCCTAGCATTCCGTCATGAACCCCTCAAGCCCGCCCAACCACCCCGGCGCGATGGACGACCCGCCCCATGTGGAACCCGCCACCATCGAGGATTTGCCGGCCCTGACCGAACTGGTGATGGACCTGTTCGAGCGCTCCGGTGACTTTTCGCCGGACCGCGCCACGCAGGAACGGGGACTCAGGCTGATCCTCGAACAACCGAACCGCGGCCGCATTTTCGTCATCCGCAACCAGGACAAAATGATCGGCATGGTGAATCTGTTATTCACCATTTCCACCGCTCGCGGCGGCTTCGTCATCCTCATGGAGGACTGCGTGATCCACCCGGACCACCGCGGCCAGGGCTACGGGACGATGCTCGTCAATTACGTCGTCGAGTTCGCCCAACGGAAGAGCTTCAAGCGCATCACGCTGCTGACCGACCGCATGAGCGCCGAGTCCCAGGAGTTTTTCAAGAGGCTGGGGTTCGAACATTCGCACATGATCCCGATGCGAAGGATCATCGACTGAGCACGATTCCCAGTTGCCAAAGCCAGCCCATGAGTTTACCCTCGACCGCGATGGATGCGGAATTCACGGAACCTGTTAGGAAACGCGTGGGCGGCAGCCTTCGCCATCTTCCCGTCATGAAACGGGTGGCCATGTTGCAGGCAAATGCGCTGATCCTTCGCAGACAAACAAAATGGAAGCAACCGTCCGGTGATGGAACCCTCGTTCGAAAAACTGTTGGTCCTGCTCGCTGACGCACACGTCGATTTTGTCCTCGTCGGCGGATTGGCGGTCACGCTTCAAGGTTATGTGAGGTTCACGGAGGATGTGGACCTTCTGATAGATCCCGGTCCCGACAATATTCTGAGACTGCTTGACACCCTTGCAGGCTACGGCCAGGGATTCGCCCGTGAGCTATCACCTGAAGACTTCATGATCGAGGAAGGTGCCATCCGGATCGTCGAGGAAGTCGAACAATGCCAGCTAGACATTTTCACCGTCATGTCCGGTCGAACGTATTCCGAGGTCATCAAGGATGCCGACTCATTTTCGCTTCGGGGACGCGAGATCCGGTATGCATCCAAGGGTTCGCTGATAGGATGGAAGGAGAAATCTGTCCGCGAAAAAGACCGGCTTGATGCTTCGGCCTTGCGCCGTCTGCTGGATGATCCTGGAGCCTTCGATTGATCTGAAAGAACCGCCGAAGGGAGATGTCCCTGAAGAGGATACCGGCCGTTGCCCTATTCTCCGGAGCATGGCCCGTCCCCCCCGTCTTCCAGCAGGTGGTTGCCCGCCACGGCGAGATTGGCCAGCACGTCACAACGTTCGTTTTCCGCATTGCCGGCATGGCCTTTCACCCATTGCCAATGGATCTGGTGGGGTGCCATCGCGGCCAGCAACAATAACCAGAGCTCGCGGTTCTTCACCGGTTTCTTGTCGGAGGTCAGCCAGTTGCGGCGCTGCCAGCCTTGCAACCATTTTTGGGTGACGGCCTGCACCAGGTATTTCGAATCCGAATGCAATTCCACCGCACACGGTTCGGATAACAATTCGAGCGCGGCGATGGCCGCCCGCAGTTCCATCCGGTTGTTGGTGGTCAGCCGGTAGCCGGCCGATAGTTCCTTGCGGTGCTTGCCACACACCAACACCGCCCCATACCCACCCGGTCCGGGGTTGCCCTTGCAGGCACCGTCGGTGTGGATGATCACTCGCTTCATGTGCTCCAAGTGTGCGCCGGACCAACACATCGTGACAAGTCTAACAATCACGACGGGCCAATCCATCCTGGAAATCCCCGGCTTGCGCTCAAATTCCCATGGCGCTAGCTTGAACCCCTGCCCCGTCAGGAAACACCGCACATTCCATGGCCCTACCCGCACTCACCGGCATCTCTCCGGAATCCCTTGCCGCTTGGCTGAAGGACGCCCGCGAGCCGTCGTTCCGCGCTGACCAGATCCTCGAATGGGTGTGGAAAAAGAAGGCCATATCTATCAGCCAGATGACCAACCTGCCGGTGGCGCTGCGGGAAAAGCTAACAGAATCATTCCGCCTGACCGCCCTCGATCACGCGCACACCCAGGGTTCGGCGGACAGCACGCGCAAGTTCCTGTTCCGCCTGCACGACGGCCGCTACATCGAGAGCGTGTTGATTCCCGCCAACGCCGCGCTTTATGGCGAGACATCCGACCGCCGCACACTGTGCGTATCGTCACAAGTCGGTTGCGCCTACGCTTGCAAGTTCTGCGCCTCCGGCCTGGCCGGCTTCGCCCGCAACCTGGATCCCGCCGAAATCGCCAGCCAAGTGCTCGCCGCCGAACACCTCTCCGGCGAACGCGTGGACAACCTGGTCTTCATGGGCATGGGCGAACCACTCGCCAACCTTGATAATCTGTTAGTTTCCATCACCCTCATCACCGGTGACAAAACCCTGCACCTGGGTGCCCGCCATCTGACGATCTCCACATCCGGGCTGGTCCCGCAGATCCACCGGCTCGCCGAACACCCGCAGCAAATCCGGCTGGCCATTTCGCTGCATGGCGCCTCCGACGAGGTCCGCCAGCAGATCATGCCGGTGAACCGGAAATGGCCGCTGGCCGATCTCTTCGCCGCGCTCGACTACTGGAACTCCCGTAGAAAACAGCACCTCACGTTCGAGTACATCCTCATCCAAGGAGTCAACGATGCGTCCGCACAGGCCACGCTGCTCGCCCGCCACGCCCGCCGTCTCCACGCCAAGGTCAACCTCATCCCCTACAACACCGTGACCGGCCTGGAATGGCAACGCCCACCCGCCAGCCACTGCCGAGCCTTCCTCGAAATCCTCCAACAGGCCGGTGTGAGCGCCACCCTGCGCCACGAAAAAGGCGGCGACATCGACGCCGCCTGCGGCCAACTCCGCCTCCAACAGGAAACCGCCGAGGGTTTCGCGGAAAACAGGCGTCCCGCCTGTTAGGGAAGACAGCGCGTCCCGCCTGTCCGCCACTGAAACGACAGGCTGGAAGCCCGTCGGCCAAGACAGGTGGGACACCTGTCCTCCTGTTAAATGGACACTATTGGGCGGGGACGCCTGTCCTCCTAAGACCATAAAGCGAATTGACTCCGCCACGGGTCGCGGGCAATTCTCCGGCGTTCTTGGTTCTGTTCCATTCCTAACAATCACCTTGCCATGACCGCCACCACCGTTGTACCGAACCTGCGTGAGATCGCCGACCTGTTTGACATCCGTGCGGATTTCGTGCATGGGATCCCCTACGGCTCCGGCCATATCAACGACACCTATTGCGGCTTCTTCGACCAGGCCGGCCTGCGGCTCCGTTACATTCTCCAGCGCATCAACACCAACGTCTTCAAGACCCCGGTCGAGCTGATGGAAAACGTCGCGCGGGTCACCCGCCATTCGCTGGCGCGACTCCTTGCCGAGCACAACCCGGAAGCCCGCCGCAGGACCCTTACCTGCATCCCGGCCTACGATGGCAAACCCTACGCCTGCGACACCCAGGGCAACTTCTGGCGCGTCTATCCGTTCATCGAGCGTGCCCGCGGCTATGATGAACTCGAAACCAACGAGCAGGCGTATCAGGCAGCCCGCGCGTTCGGCAACTTCCAAAAACTCGCGGCCGACCTCGGCGGCCAACGCCTCCATGAAACCATCCCGGATTTCCATAACACGCCCAAACGCCTCGAGGCCCTGCAAGCCGCCATAGAAACCGATGCCGCCAAGCGCGCGGCCGGGCTGAAACCGGAGATCGGCTTCGCGCTGGCCCGCGCTGCGGACTGCGCCCGCATCACCGACCTCATCGCCGCAGGCACCATCCCCGAACGGGTCACCCACAACGACACCAAACTCAACAATGTTTTGTTAGATGATGTCACGGCGGAAGGCGTCTGCGTGATCGACCTTGACACCACCATGCCCGGCTCGGCGCTTTATGACTTCGGCGACATGGTGCGCACCGCGGCGCCCACCACCCGCGAGGACAACCCGGACTTGAGCCAATTGGATGTCCGTCTCGACCGCTTCGAGTCCCTTGTCAGCGGCTATCTGGGATCCGCCAAATCGTTTCTCACCCAAGCGGAGGTGGACCACCTGCCGTTCGCCGGCATCCTGCTCACCCTTGAGTGCGGCATCCGCTTCCTGACGGATTACCTGCAGGGCGATGTCTATTTCAAAATCAAACACCCCACGCACAACCTCGACCGCTGCCGCAACCAGTTCGCATTTGTCGCCGCGCTGGAAGGCAAGCTGCCAACCATGGAGGAGATTGTGAAAAGCCATTGTTAGGAATGGACCCCATAGGTTCTATAAGTCCTATGGAAGGAATGGGAGTTATGGGACTCAAGTGTCAGAGTCACCTCATCATCATCACCACACCCTCATGAAAATCCTCATCACCGGCGGTGCCGGATTCATCGGTTCCCACATTGTCGAGCACTATCAGGAGAGCGGGGCGGAGATCCGCGTGCTCGACAATCTGCGCACCGGTTACCGGCACAACCTCGACGGTCTCCGGTATCATTTCATTGAAGGTTCCGTCACCGACCGCGAACTGGTGAGGCAGGCGGTCGCCGGGGTTGATTACATATATCATCTCGCGGCCATGGTCAGCGTGCCGGAGTCGATGGAGAAACCCGGCGAGTGCGTGGACATCAACGTTCACGGATTGCTCAACGTGCTGGAAGAAGCGGCAACCGGCGGCGTGAAAAAACTCGTGTTCGCATCATCCGCCGCCATTTACGGCGACAACCCGACGGTGCCAAAAACCGAAACGATGCTGCCGGAACCCAAGAGCCCGTATGCGATCACCAAACTCGACGGCGAGCATTACCTCGGCATGTTCCAACGCGAAGGTTTGTTAGAAACGGCCGCGCTCCGGTTTTTCAATGTATTCGGTCCGCGCCAGGATCCATTGGGCGCGTATGCGGCGGCGGTGCCGATATTCATCGACAAGGCGGTGCGCGGCGAGGATATCACGGTGTTCGGCGATGGCGGACAGACCCGCGATTTCATTTATGTGAAGGATATCGTCGGCGCGCTGGTATTCGCGGCGGAAGCCGCCGGGGTCACCGGCGTGTTCAACGCCGGTTATGGCGGCCAGATCACCATCAACGAGCTGGCGGCCAAGATCATCGCCGCCGCCGGGTCGTCATCGCAGGTGCTCCACGGACCCGAACGCGCGGGCGATGTCCGCCATTCCCGCGCCAGCGCCGACAAACTCCGCGCCGCCGGGTGGTCCCCGCGCCATTCCCTGGATGAAGGCCTAACAGCAACTCGGGCGTTTTTCCAAAACAAAGCTACTTGATCCACTCACCCAGCGAAAGCCGCAGGAATTGGATGGAACCGCTGCCCTCGTAGAGCACTCCGAGGTGGGTGGCATCCACAACCGCGAGGCAGGAGTAACCGAAACACGGCCGCGAATCATAGAGTCGGGCATCCGCATCCGGCCAGGTGAGCGTCTGGTCGCGCGAGAGTTTCACCGTCATGTGATGGCGGCCGTTGGTGGTGTCCGGATTGGAGAAAAACATCAGCTCACCATCACCCGGATGTTGCCAGCGCAACAGGCTTGCCATGCAAACCGGTTCGCGCAGAGCCTTGCGATCCGTGGGATGAGGCGTCCAGGTTTGGCCAAGGTCGCGGGTCACGGCAATGGTGCGCGAGCCACCGCGGTTGTCGCGGCAGTTGATCATCAGCGATCCATCGGCGAGTTCCGCCACCTGGGCCTCGGTGGTGTCGATTTTCACACCGCTGCCGACATGCCAGTTGGCACCGTGGTCCTTTGACCAGATCACGGTCGAGAACGGTTTGCCTTGGTCCGGTTCGCCATTGGCCGCGCGGAATTGCGCAGGCATCACCAGCGTGCCGTCCTTCATCGTGATGCCGGCTCCGGGCCCCTGCAAAAACAAGCGCCATGCCGGGTTCTTCAATTCCTTGGTCAGGTTCCGCGGCTTCGCCCAGGTGCGCCCGTCATCATCGCTCCACGTCATCATGAACTGGTGCGTTTGCTCCGGTTCCAAGCCGGGTTTGGAGCCATTCCATCCGAGTTTGCCATGACTCCACGATGCGGCGATCCAGATCCGGCCGTTGACATCGTCCACCATGACGCAGGGATCGCCCACACCGTCGAACGCATACTTCGGGTCCTTGCCCATATCGAGGGCCACGCGCATCGGCGACCACGATTGCCCGCCATCCGTCGAGCGCGAAACACCGATGTCAATATCGGCAGGCAAATCCCCCGCGTGGGCATAGCGGATATCATAAACCGCGATCAATGTGCCGGTCTTGCCGCGCGCCAACCCCGGTATGCGGTAGGCC